>Ga0209098_1004965_pt1 | contig 10145 bp, 8 predicted proteins | sample AD_JPNHW1_MetaG_FD_184429 | JGI IMG/M metagenome (GOLD analysis project Ga0209098, IMG submission 184429) | Active sludge microbial communities of municipal wastewater-treating anaerobic digesters from Japan - AD_JPNHW1_MetaG (SPAdes) (version 2) | ecosystem: Engineered > Bioreactor > Anaerobic >... | reverse complement strand
GCTTCAGGCTGAAGGCGAAAAGGAAGTCCGGACTCGTCAAGCCAGCCCTCGTCGAGGGCGCTCAATAATCCAAGAGGGGGTCAGAAGTTCGTGTCGCCAGGGGGTCAGTTCCTGATGTCGCTTGACACTCGTTCATGCTCGCCTCCCACGAGCAACACAACGCGCATTGTTTCCGCCCACGCTTTGCAGGCGCGCCCTTCCCTCCCCCGCGCCCCCTCCATCCTCCGCCCTGGTCCAGGCAGTCGCTAGTCTTTATCCCATTTGGAAATACCTTGTTTGACAAGGCCGAGGATGCGGGCGTATCATGGGCTAGATCTCCGGAATGGGATAAAAATGGCAAAAACGGAACTGACCGAGGCGGAAACGAGGAGCCAGTCGATATGTCCGGCCATCGAAAAGGCCGGCTGGCTTTCCGGGACCCGGATCCGCGAGGAATCAACCTTCATCAACGTCGGGAGCATCGATACACACCCGCTAGCAAGCCTGGAAGGGAAACCATGAAACAAATTGACGCGGGCGCCAATAGCGCCTGCTGGTTCGTCGGGGCTGTCTGGAATGGTACCGACGACCAATCGAAGCGCTTCATCGCCGAGGGCATCTGGGAGAACGGCTATACCGACCGCTACCTCGACCTCGTGAAATCGATGCACGAAGGCGAACGGATAGCTATCAAGGCCACCTATACGGTCAAGAACGGCCTCGACTTCGATGCGCGAGGCAACAGGGTCTCGGTCATGGAGATCAAGGCGACTGGCCTCATAACGAAGAATCCCGGCGACGGACGCCGTATCGAAGTCGCCTGGAAGCCCGTGGCTTCGCCACGGCGGTGGTGCTTCTATACCTACCAGAAGGCCGTCTGGAAGGTCCTGCCTGGCTCCTCCTGGCACGCCGACGCCCTCATCGCCTTCGCCTTCGAGGGTCGGGACCAGGACCTCCACAGGTTCCGCAACGATCCCTACTGGCGTGAGCGTTTCGGCGACACCGATGAACACGACCGCAAGTTCGCCTGGACCGCTTTCTACGAGGCCATCGCCGACGGCCTCCTCGCATACAAGGATCGGAGGCCCGAGCTCGTCCGCAGGGTGAACGAGCTAGCAGGCCAAAACGAATACTGCTCCTATCTCCACGACCAGGACGGGGCGGGCAACAACGTCCCCCTCGACGACATCTGCCCCTTCACCGTGATGGGTCTCTTCAACCGTGGGACAACGGACGAGAACCGCAAGGCACTTGCAAGCGAGATTGCCTCGCTGCTCGAGGTGGATGTCCCCGTCCCCTCGAGCTTCGAGGGCATACCCGTCCTCAACAACCAGAAGTCGATGTTCTTCTCCTTCTCCAAGGACAGGCAACCGGGCGACATCGACGCCCTCTGGACGGTCTTCTCGCGGGCCCTCGCCTTCGCCGAATCCCTTGATGCAGAATCGCGCAACGCCTTCGCCGAGGCTTATGCGGATGCGATACGCGTCTTCGGCGTCGGCTGGAACCTCTCGATCGGCCTCTACTGGGCGAGGCCCTGGGCCTTCCCCACCCTGGACAGGCAATCGCGCATCTACCTCGCGCAGAAGCTCAAGGTCGTCATCGGGCACAACGGGCCAAAGCATTATTGCGGCGACGAGGACTACCTCGCCGTGATCGACACGCTTTCGTCGCGCTTCGGCGACGAGGGCTATCCGGCGCACTCATTCCCGGGCCTTTCACTCGCCGCGTGGCAGTACGAGCCCGCGGAACCCCTCGCCGCCTCCACCCTGGCCGAAGCCGACGGGACCGGCGAAGACGATATGGAAGAAGAGGCGCCCGTGGATTTCGGCCGGAAGCCGTCCGAACCTTACGCGATAGGCGACATAATCGCCGAGGGCTCCTTCCTGGACAGGGCAAGGCTCGAGACCATCCTCCGGGACCTCAGGCACAAGCGCAACATCATCCTCCAGGGGCCGCCGGGCACGGGCAAGTCCTGGCTCGCAAAGCGCCTCGGCTACGCCCTCATCGGTGCCAGGGACGAGTCGAGACTCCGCTCGGTCCAGTTCCACCCCAACATGAGCTACGAGGACTTCGTCCGCGGCTACCGTCCGAACGGCCAGGGCAGGCTCGACCTCGTGGACGGCCCCTTCCTCAGGATCGTCTCCGCTGCCCTCGCGGATACCTCCTCCGATTCCTGCCATGTCCTCGTCATCGAGGAGATCAACCGCGGCAACCCCGCGCAGATCTTCGGCGAGATGCTCACCCTCATGGAGGACTCCAAGCGGGGCCCCAAGAGCGCTCTCGAGCTCTGTTACCCGCGCTACATGGGCGAACAGGTCCATGTCCCCCAAAACCTCTACATCATCGGCACCATGAACATCGCGGACCGATCCCTCGCCCTCGTCGATCTCGCGCTCAGGAGGAGATTCGCCTTCCTCGATCTCGAGCCCTGCTTCAACGGTGCCTGGCGCTCCTGGCTGAAGGACAAGGTCCCGATCGACGCGGCCTTCATCGATGACATCGCAAAACGCGTCGCCGACCTCAATTACAGGATCGAAACCGACACAAGCCTCGGGAGGCAGTACAGGATAGGCCACAGCTTCTTCACCCCCCACGAAGCCGGCATCGAGAATGCCACCGAGTGGTACCGCGAGGTCATCGAGACCCAGGTCGGCCCGCTCCTCGAGGAGTACTGGTATGACCGCCTCGACACGGCTCGCGAGGCCAAGGCCAGGCTCCTCTCGGGGCTCTGATGGAGAACCGTGCGAACGGAGCCAGCGGCACGGCCGGCACCCTCGGCGCCAACGGCTACGTCGGCCGCATCCCGGTCCGCAATCTCTGGCTCCTCATGCTCTACGCCTCGGGCCTCTACCGAGAGCTCGGCTCGGGCCGCAGGGCCGTCGAGGAAAATCCGGACGAGATAGCCGATCTCGTGGCCCGGATGCTCGTACGCACCGTCGAGCGGCGCCTTTCGAGGAGCCTTAGCCAGGGCTATCGGAGAAAGGACGCCGTTGCGGCGCGGGTGCGCGGACGCATCGACCACCTTCGTACCGAATCGGGCCTCCTCCTCGAGAGGGCCCGTATCGCCTGCGTCTACGAGGAGCTCAGCGTCGACACACCGAGGAACAGGGCCGTCCGCGAGGCGCTGCTGCGGCTGTCGCGCATCGTGTCAGACCGCGACCTCGGCTCCCGCTGCGCCGCCCTCGCGGCCCGCCTGCGCGAGGCGGGCGCGACCGGCGAGGCGCCGGACCGGCGGACCCTCGCGCGCGAGGTCTTCGGCCGCCACGACCTCGAGGACAGAAAGATGGTGGACCTCGCACGCCTCGCCTTCGACCTCGCCCTGCCCACGGAGGGAGAAGGGACGCACAGCCTCCCCTGCCCCGACCGCGAGGAAGCCTGGATCCGCAAGCTCTTCGAAAAGGCGGTGGGCGGCTTCTTCGACTACGCCCTCGATCCCGCCCGATGGGAGGTCAGGACCGGCGAGCGGCTCCGGTGGCCCCTCGACGCACAGAGCCCGGGCGTGGAGGCGATCATGCCGCAGATGCAGACCGATATAGCCCTCGTCGACCAGCGCGATGGGCGCCGCATCGTCGTCGACACGAAGTTCACCGAGATCGTCCATCCCGGCTGGTACCGGGAGGAGGGTCTCCGCAGCGGTTACCTCTACCAGATCTACGCCTACCTGCGGACCCAGGAAAGCCCCGATGACCCGCCATCGCTCGACTCGACCGGTGTCCTCCTCCATCCCGCCGTGGGACAGGCCTACGACGAATCCATCGTGCTGCAGCGACACGTCATCCGCTTCATGACCGTGGACCTCGCGGCCGATGCGGGATCGATCCGCGAAACCCTGCTGCGGGTGCCCGGGATCTGCTGACCACCGGCGGATCGGCCGCGCGCACGAGAAGGCATCTCCCCCGCACAAGGGGGATGCCCGGAACGCCTTCGCGGGAGAGACGGCGCGATATCTATCTAGTTGGTTATATCTCGCGATCCGGGTTGGCGCGCGTCCTTCCCGATGTATTCGAGGAAGACCCCCACCCGCTCGTGCACGAAGAAGTCCTTGGCGCGGGGACGGGTGCGGAGAAGGAGGCCCTCGAGGCGCGTCACGCGCGAGATGGCCACATAGGCCTGGCCCGCCGCGAAAGCGCCCTGCGAGAGGTCGACGAAGACCTTTTCGAGGGTCCGGCCCTGGGCGCGGTGGATCGTGATGGCCCAGCCGAGCTGGAGGGGAAGCTGGCGGTACTGGTCCGAGATCTCCTCGGCAAGCTCGCCGCCGCGCAACGCGTACTTCACGCGCTTCCAGGTGTAGGTCCCGACGCGGAAGGAGCCAGACTCGTCGCGGAGTACAGCTCCGGCTTCGTCGAGGCTCTCGACCGTGGCGAGGGCGCCGTTCGACCAGCGGCCCTCGGGGTCGTTGACGGTGAGGATGACGCGGGCGCCCGGCTTTAGCTGAAGCTCGCGCGGCACCGGGAGCTCGTCGTCGTCGAGGTCCTTCGCGAAGTGGCCCGAAGCCTCGGCCGCATAACTTCTTGCTGGCCCCTCGAGCGATTCGAGGCGGTAGCGGTTGAGGCGCTGGGCTTCGGCCCGCGTCGCGGTGAGGACGACGTAGTCGGCAGGCGGCTTTTTCCCCTCGGGCAGGACGCGCGAGGCGAGGAGGGCGAGGTCGGCGTCGGTCACGAGGCCAGAGCGGCAGCGGTCGAGGACGGCAATGAAGTCGGTCTCGTTCTGGCGGAAGACGCGCGTGAACTCGACGCGCTTCATGGACCGCGCGCGGGTGCGCAGGACCTTCGACGAGAAGAAGAAGGGACTCTTGTAGGTCTCGAAGAAGCGGTAACCCTCGGGGCTCGTCTCGTCGGGCGCGACGGGGGGGAGCTGGTAGGGATCGCCGAAGAGGACGAGGCGGGCGCCGCCGAAGGGCAGGCGGGCCTCGCCCCTGGCGCGGCGCATCCGCCGGTCGATCTCGTCGAGGAGGTCGGCGCGGACCATGGAAATCTCGTCGATGACGAGCATGTCGACCTTGGCGAGGAGGGGATAGAGACGGTTGCGGCGCTCGGCGTCGAGCTTCGTCTCCAGGTGGACCTCCTCGCGCGGGTCGACCCAGAAGAAACTGTGGATGGTCTGGCCGCCGATGGAGAGGGCGGCAACTCCTGTCGGGGCAAGGTAGACCGCCTTTCCGGGCCTGACCTCGGTCTTGAGGTAATGGAGGAAGGTAGACTTGCCCGTTCCCGCCCTGCCCGAGATCCAGACCATGGGTTCGGCCGGATCCGCGATCAGGACCAGGGCCTGCCGCATCTCGTCGGTGAGTATCATCGTATCCAGTGCCACGCCGTCCTCGCCATCCGTTAAGTAAGCCCGAATCGCGGCCGGTTTGGCAATGGGGAAAATGCGGCAGGATGCGAGCTGCCCGGCGGGCGGGACGAGGCAGACCGCCATGGTCCCGCCCTGCCCCGTTCGCCCAAGTGGCCGGTCGGGCTCCTGGACGAGCGACCGGCTATTTGCCCTGGCGTGTTCGGTTCCGGCTCAGCCTCCCGCGCTCTCGTAATGCGCCAGACCAGCCTTCCAGGCGAGGCGCATGAGGACTGTGAAGGCCGCGGTGACGCCCAAGGCGGCGAGCCAGACCCGCCAATCGGCCTGCCCGAAAAAGACCTCCGTGGGGAAGGCCGCGATGAGGCCGTAGGGCAGGAAGACCCGGAAGAGGATCTTGAGCCCGCCCTTGAAGGCCGAGCCCGGCACGCGAAAGGAGAACTGCACGAGGGCGCCCTCGGCCGCATCGAGGGCAGAGAGACGCTTGAGGCGGAAGGCAGGCACGCGGAGGAGGACCATGAGGTCGAACATGAGGATGAGCATGAGGATGACAGCGGCGAGGTAGCCGAGGACTGCGAGGGGCCGCACTACGATGCCGCCCATCGCGACCGAGACGCAGACGAGGCCGAGGGCGGGCACCGAAAGGAAGAGCGAGCCCGGATCGAAGCGCTCGAAAGCGAGATGGAGGAGGCTGTCCATGGGCTTGGCGAGGTAGAGGTCCATCCGTCCCGACGCAATGGCCTCGGGAATGCCGAGGAGGCCGAAGAAGTAGAAGGCCATGTAGAGGCCGTCAATGAGGGTGAAGGTGCCCACGAAGAAGACGCTCCTCCAGCGGTCCCAGCCTCCCACGTCGTCCACGTTGAGGTAGATGACCCAGAACACGGCGGCCTGGATCGCGAAGACCAGGGTGTCCACGATGAGGGCGGACCAGAACGAGCCCTGGTCCGCGGTGTTGTGCGCGAGCCGGGCCTTGATGAGGGCGATGACGCAGCGAAGGTTCTTGCCGGGCTTCATGATCCGAGCTCCTCGTAACGATCCGAGAGCGACGAGTACAGCAGCCTTGCGGCGCCGTACAGGATGAGGGTCCATAGTGCGAGGACGGCGAGGCTCCTGACATACGGGGCGCCCCCCCCTCCGTCCGCGGCGGCCTTGATGCCGAGGTCTGCGCCTGCGGCGGTACGGCCGAGCATGAGGTCGGCGGGCAGGGATGCGAGCGAGGGGAAGGGCGTCCAGGAGAGGGCCGAGCGCGCCCAGGCGGGGAGGAGGGCGAGGGGCAGGAGGGCGCCCGAGAGGAACTCCACGACGCAGTTCTTGGCGATGTTGAAGGCCCCTATGTCCTGGAACCTGAAGGCCAGGATGGCGGTCATGAAGTTGATGAGACCGAGCGAGAGGAGGCCGAGGAGGGCGACGGGCAGGGCCTCTATGGTGCCGCACAACGTGATAGGCGCGAGAGGGATACCGCAGACGGGACCGACGGCGAGGCCCGCGAGGAGGGCCGCGCCCAGGGTCGCGCAGGCCTGGAAGGCCGAGCGCCCGGCCGAGACCGAGAGGAACCACGAGAGGAGATCGACGGGCCGCGTCAGGTACTTGCCGAGAAGGCCCATCCTGATCTCGGCCGCGAGCTCGTTCGCGAGGGCGGCCGACTGGTCGACCTGGAAGAGGAAGACGGCGACGAGGTAGTAGCTCGCCATGAGCCCGAGGTCCATGCCGCCGACGGTCGCACGGCCATCGAAGACGGCCGTCCAGAGGACCATGGCGAGGAAGACGCGGACGGCGCCCATGAGGGCGGCGAGGATGACGTCGCCTCGGCAGGTGAAGCGGTCGGCGAGGGCTGTGCGCGCCACCGTGGCGTAGAGGCCCGGCCTACGCAATGCGTTGGCTGCCATCATAGCTCGCCCCGGTAGATGCGCTCGACCGCGTCGGCCACGTCGCTCTCGTCCGGTACGTCCGCGAAGAGCTCCGCGGTTTTCCCGTCGTAGGACTTGGCGCCGTCGAGGATGAGGACGGTCCTAGGGCAGAGGGAACGTATGTCGCCCATGTAGTGGCTCGTGAGGACCACGGTCATGCCCCGCGACTCGTTCTCGCACCTGAGAAATTCCCGCAGGCGCTTCTGCGCGGGCGCGTCGAGGCCGATGGTCGGTTCGTCGAGGAAGACGATGTCGGGATCGTGGAGGAGGGCGGCGGCGAATTCCATCCGCATGCGCTCGCCGAGGGAGAGGGACCGTACGGGGCTGCCGAGAAGGTGGCCGACCTCGAGGGCCGAGGAAAGCCTCGCGAGGTTCTCCCGATATCGTTCCTCGGGAATGCCGTAGATGGCCTTGTTGAGGAGAAAGGTGTCGCTCGCGGGGAGGTCCCACCAGAGCTGGCTCTTCTGTCCCATGACGACGGCCATGCGGGAGAGAAAGGACTCCTTCCTATCGCGCGGACTGTGCCCGAGGACCTCGAGCTCGCCCGAGTCGGGCCGCATGATGCCGGAGAGGAGCTTGACAAGGGTGGTCTTGCCCGCCCCGTTGGGCCCGATGACGCCGAGGATCTCGCCAGCGCGCACCTCGAGATCGAGGTCGCGCAACGCGGCGACGGTTTCGGCCTCGCGATGGAAGAGCGAGCGGATGCTGCCCGAGAGGCCTTCGGCCTTCACGGTCTTCCGGTATGAGCGCGAGAGCCGTCTGGCCCTGATGATGATACTGTTGTCGTGCATGATCGCATCCCGATTGAGAAGCTGTCGTTTCCCGCAGGGGAAACACTCCAGGCCGCCCCGGTCAGGGCAGGCTCGGGAGAATTAGTCGGGATTGCGCGGCCTCGAGGCCTTGGGGTTTCCTACCGCGGAGGGCCTTAGGCCGCGCGGGGCTCAACGTCCATTTTTCTTGTCATGCTTCGGGCTTATCATCCATAGGCGTCATGAGTCAAGCGGCTCTGGCCCGGATGGAAAATAAAGTTTAATTATAATATTATTTTCTCCTCTCGTCGCTTCCGGGGGCCTCTCCTGCGCCGGGCTGGTCCCAGCCGGCTACGACGAGGTGCTCCTCGAGACCACCAAGGGTCCTGCGCGTTGCGGAAAGGTCGCTTCCTCCCGGTCCTCCTGCAAGGAAGACGAGGACAAGCGCGGAGGCGTCGAGCCCACGGATTTTCGTATGCGTCGCCTGCTTTTCCGGCGACCCTCCGTGAATCGAACCGTCCCAAGGGTGTGGATCGAATCGAGGAGCCGCGGTAATCCACAAATACCATGCAAGAATAATCCTGACAGAATGGTTACCACGCGTCGCGAATGTCATCAATAAAGACATATATATACCTATTTATCGATTTTTCTTGACGGTTGGTTGCGGATGGCATAGAGTCGTTTTGCCCCCTCACGGTGATTGCCATGGCTCCAGCCGGGTACGACATGACCGGGGACGCCACGACAATGGAAACCTCATGGAAAGCGGAACACAGCCCACCTCACCCGGCACGAGAATAATAGCGGTGGCAGGCAAGGGCGGCGTCGGCAAGACCTCGCTCGCAGCCGTCATCGTCAAGCTCCTCGCCGCCGCCTATCCCGACAAGCGGATCATCGCGATCGACGCTGATCCCGCCGTGGGGCTCTCGACGGCCCTCGGCGTCGAGGTATCCTCCACCATCGACGACATACGCAAGGAAGTCATCGCCACCGTCGAGGGCGGAGAGACGAGGGAGGCCATCGAGCTCCTCGGCGAGGCGAAGTACCGCATCTACGACGCCCTCGTCGAACAGGAAGGCTTTTCCTTCATTGCCGTGGGCAGGCCCGAGGCGGCGGGCTGCTACTGCGCGATCAACTCCTACCTCAAGGAGACGATCCGCATCCTCTCGCAGAACTTCGACTATGTCGTCATAGACGGCGAGGCGGGCATCGAGCAGGTGAACCGTCGCGTGATGGAGAAGGTCACCCACCTCCTCCTCGTCACGGACTCGAGCAAGAAGGGCCTCCAGGTAATCCGCGCGATCCGCGACGTCGCGGACGAGCTCGTCATGTATGACCGGATCGGGGCGATCGCGAACCGCCTTCCCGACCTCTCGGTGAAGGGCTACCTCGACACGGGGGACATTCCCCTCCTCGCCTGCATCTGCGACGACCGCGAACTCGCGACCTACGACCTCATGGGCAGGAACGTCTTCCACCTGCCCGAAGACTCGGAAATCGTGCGGGGCGCCCGCGAGGCCCTGCGGAAAATAGGAATCCTGAAAGGATGAGGGTGGCGTGAGATGAAAGACCTTGGGCACCTGTACTATTTCGAGAACCTCCTGCAGGACGCGAACAACGACCTTGTCCGCGAGGCCACGGCCGCAGGGAAGCGCGCCGTCGGAAGCGTCTGCAGCCAGATACCCGAGGTCCTCCTCGACCTCCCCGGCTGCTTCTCCGTCCGCCTCCGCGCTCCGCGGACCGGCTCCATGGAGATGGGCACCTTCTACATGACGAGCCTCCTCTGCGAGTGCTGCCGCGCCCTCCTCGAGCGCGCCATCGAGGGAGGCTACAGGTTCCTGGACTGCATCATGGCGCCTGACGCCTGCGCGCAGATGAACCGCTGCGTCGAGAACATCGACCTGCAGAAGCTCTGCGACAAGGACAGGTTCTTCATCACGTATTCCGACGTGCCGATGAAGTCGGACGAGACCGCCCTGCGGCACTACGTCCGCCAGATGCGCCTCAGGGTCCTCGAGCCCCTGCACGAGGTCTACGGCATCGACGTCTCCGACGCGGCCCTGCGCAAGGCCGTGGAGCTCCACAACGAGACGAGCCGCCTCATCACCGCCCTCGGCGAGTTCCGCAAGGAGAAGGCGCCGCGCATCACGGGCTACGAATTCGGCGTCCTCTGCCTCGCCACCTACTGCTGTCCCAAGGATCTCCTCCTCGACAGGCTCCG
>Ga0209098_1004964_pt1 | contig 10145 bp, 14 predicted proteins | sample AD_JPNHW1_MetaG_FD_184429 | JGI IMG/M metagenome (GOLD analysis project Ga0209098, IMG submission 184429) | Active sludge microbial communities of municipal wastewater-treating anaerobic digesters from Japan - AD_JPNHW1_MetaG (SPAdes) (version 2) | ecosystem: Engineered > Bioreactor > Anaerobic... | reverse complement strand
TTGATATTACGATCATCGGATGCCAGCCCAAACGCGTCACGGATCCCGATATGGAGATCGGGCTCTCGGATGAAGTTTCAAAGGCAATTCCCAAAACGGTACGAATCGTACTGGAAACTATAGGTGTTGATTATGGGACTGCTATCTAGTGTCTTTAAGAAGAACGCCAGCGAGGAACCGCAGAAAGCTGCGGCACCTGCAAAAGCGGCTGACGTAGTAAAAAAAGTGGAAACAACTAACAAGGAGGTTAAGCCTGTGGTAGACAAGATTTCATTGGGCTACACGCACCTGAGTGGATGCACCGGTTGCACGGTTGCACTCGCAGACAACTACGCCGGACTGTTAACTCTCCTCGACCGGTATGTCGACCTGAAATACCATCTTACACTTGCCGATGTCCGGCACATCCAGCAGGTCGATGTTGCATTCGTCGAGGGCTCAGTCTGTATTCAGGACAAGCTCGCAGTTGAAGAGATTAAGGAGACCAGAGAGAAAGCAGCAGTCGTTGTTGCACTGGGTGGCTGCGCATGCTACGGCAACATTACCCGGTTTGCACGCGGCGGCCAGCAGAACCAGCCGGCGCACGAGTCATACCTGCCGATTGGCGACTTAATCAAGGTCGATATTTACATCCCCGGCTGCGCACCGACCCCGCAGATGATCAGGAATACCGCTGTTATGGCGTACCTGCTCCTCAAGGGAACAAAGGAACAAAAAGAGCTCGCAACCAAATTCCTGACCCCGCTCATGAACATGGCGGCAAAGGGAACCAGCGCATGCTTCTGCGAACTGATGACCGAAGTCATCAACCAGGGCCTGTGCATGGGATGCGGCAGCTGTGCAGCAGCCTGCCCGGTTCGTGCAATCACCATGGAATTCGGCAAGCCGAACGGCGAGCGCGACCTGTGTATCAAGTGTGGTGCCTGTTATGCCCAGTGCCCGAGAGGGTTCTTCAACACGGATGTTGTCACTGAGTACGAGGCGATCAACGAGGCCATTATGGCGGCACTCCAGTAAAAGGTGTTTGAAATGGGAGCAGAACTCGGTAAATACAAGGCATGTGTGTCAGCACGGAGCACCGACAAGGAGATTCTCAAGGGTGCACAGGACGGCGGTATCGTTACCTCGCTCTTTGCATATGCACTCGAAGAGGGAATCATTGACGGCGCCATTGTAGCAGGAACCTACGACGACGGTGACGACAACGACATGTGCGGAACTGCGGTCCCGCACCACTGGAGACCAAAACCAGTCGTTGCGACTACAAAGGCAGAACTGCTCGCGGCACGCGGCACCAAGTACAACATCAGCCCGAACGTTTCCTTGATCAAGGAAGCAACCCGCAGCTACGGTCTTGACAAGATCGGTATCGTTGGCACCCCGTGCCAGATGCAGGCAGTCAGGAAGGGTCAGCTGTACCCGTTCGGCTGGAGAGACGTCGGCGACAAGATTGCTCTTGCAGTCGGTATCTTCTGCATGGAGAACTTCCCGTACCAGAGTATCATCCAGCTCGTGGAAGACCACGCGGCAATGAAGCTCGAGTCCGTCAAGAAGATGGAGATAGGGAAGGGCAAGTTCTGGGTCTACGGCAAGCGCGGACAGGTCGTTCAGCTGCCGCTCAAGGTAACCCACAAGTACGAGCAGCCCGGCTGCCATGTCTGCATGGACTACGTGGCAAACCTCGCTGATATCTCAACCGGTTCCGTTGGCAGCCCCGACGGCTGGAGCACCATCTTTGTCAGGTCAAAGATCGGTGACGCAGTCTGGGCAAAGGCAATGGCCGCTGGTGTCTTTGAGACCCAGCCCATCGAAAAGGTCAAGCCCGGCCTCGAACTCGTGAGCAAGCTTGCAAACGAGAAGATCACGAAGAACAAGAACACTCTCGAAGCCAGGAAGACCTTCGGTGTGGGCAAGGCTCTCCGGAACCCCTACATCTAAACCTTTTTTCTTTTTCAAAGCGTTTTTTTGTGGTATCTCTTTGTTCGTGACTGGGGCTTTTTGCCGAGCGATTTTCCATGCAGAAATTGTGGTAATTCCTGCCAGGAGATCAAAGAATTCTTTGGTGGGGTGAACAGACGGTTCGTGGATTTGTGGTACCGTTTATTGCGATCCAAAAACCGGACGCGTTGCGAACAAATCATAACCGTTAAGGATTTGGACGATGAGGTTTGCAGCAGGAAGAATTATTCAAAGTATAGGTATTTTTCAGAGAGCCGGGCGGTCGGAAAAACCGGAAGAATTCTGCTGATCTCATAAACAGGAAGGCTGCAATGTATAATCTTCTGCATGAACCGTGGATCCCGGTACAAAGGAAAGCCGGCGATAAACCGGAGTATATTTCTCCTTTGCAGATTACCGACGGACAGGTAAACAACCCGGTTATTGCGCTCGCTGCCCCCCGCCCGGATTTTAACGGAGCGCTGATCCAGTTCCTGATCGGTCTGGTGCAGACTGCATACCCTCCCGAAAATGAATCCGCGTGGCGGGAAAAGTTCAGGAATCCTCCCTCATATGAAGAACTGGAAACCGCATTCGGGAGGTATGCAGACGCATTTAATCTGGAGGGAGACGGGCCAAGATTTATGCAGGATCTCGATCTGACAAAAAAGAATGGCGAACCAAATACAATAGATCACCTTCTCATAGAGATGCCCGGCGAGCAGACCTTAAAAAAAAATACGGATCTTTTCGTGAAACGGGGTACGGTAAAAAACATCTGCCCGTCCTGTTGTGCCATGGCATTGTTTACCCTTCAGACCAATGCACCGGCAGGCGGCCGGGGACACCGCACCTCTTTACGGGGTGGCGGGCCCCTAACCACCCTGGTTACGGGAATGACACTCTGGGAGACAACCTGGCTCAATGTAATGACCCGGGACGCACTCGGCCATTTCGGGAATGTCAAAAAAACTGACGGGGCGGATATGTTTCCCTGGCTGGGACACACCCGCACGAGCGGGAAAAATGAGATCACGACTTCACGGCAGGTACATCCCGTTCAGATGTTCTGGGGAATGCCACGGAGAATACGGATCAGATTCGAGGCCCAGAGCGATGCAATCGAATGCGATCTCTGCGGCCGCAAGGTACACGAGTATGCATCCCGGTATTTTGACAAAAGTTATGGGACTCACTACAAAGAGGGGTGGCATCATGTCCTTTCACCCTGTTCCACCGATCAAAAAACCGGCAAATCCCGTCCCCGCCATGGCCAGCCCAACGGGATTTCCTACCGGGACTGGCTGGGCCTTATCCAGAACACATCAGAGAAAAATTTTACACGCGAACCGGCGGTCGTGGTACAGGTGTTCAGGGAGGATCGTGAACCCGATCTGTCGGATATTCCGGGTTTTCCTTTCCGGCTCTTTGCATTTGGCTATGATATGGATAACATGAAGGCGCGGGGCTGGTATGAAGGGACCCTGCCGCTGGTTCATGTAGATAACGAGATCCGTTCCGCATATGAAACCGGGGTAAGCCAGCTGATAAAAACCGCGAACCTGATCGCGTTTAATGTTCGCGTGTCCGTTAAAAAGGCGCTCTTTGCACCGGGTGCAGTTGTATCCGGGGACCTTTCCGTCATTGATTCTGAGTTCTGGCAGAATACCGAACCGGATTTTTATCGTGTGTTGGGCGAATTTGAGGAGAACCTGAAAAACAGGCAGCCACTCACGGACATGAAATTACGATGGCTTGCCCTCCTTACCCGGGAAGGCGGGATGCTTTTCGACCGGTACTCGCAGGCAAACATGATCCCGGCAGCGGATCCGCAACGCATTGCCCTTGCAAGGAAAGACTTCCAAATATTTTCTTCACCGTATAACAAAAAGATCGTTGAACTGCTTGACCTGCAAAACCCCCCCGGCAAAGGATACAAAAACCCCGAAGCATCTGATATCGTGAGGCAATGAACCATGGCCCCAGAAAACTATCTGACATTTTCCCAACCGGAAGTGCGGGAGGCACTCATTTCCTGGTGGAAAGAACTGGACACTGTAAAGAGTGACCGGGCAGCACTCAGGCACTGCCATAACCCGCGGGAAGTTGCATTCACGCCAGCATTTCACCGGTTGAAAATGCGGCTCGAACAGTTTGGCTCCATACGTCCTCGCCAGATGGATAACCTTGCTATAGTGGCCGGTGTGCTTTCGCACGTGAAAGAGAATAAACCTGATGAATATGAAAGTAACTTAAAACGATCCTTTGCCGCCCGGATGGCACGTCCCCCTCTGAAATGGAGCCTCGTGAAAAAAGCCTGCGTGAGCGGCCCGAGATTTCGGCAACTGCTTACGATTGACGAGCCGGATACATTATACACGACGATGATCCGTCTTGTCCGGCTTCTCGGGGGTTCTGTTGACATTGCAGGTCTCGCCCAGGGGATCTACTGGTGGAACAAACGCACGAAAAAAGAATGGGCATATGCCTATTATGAGCACTTACCCCGTGATGAAAAACAAGGAGTCTGATGAACATGGCTGAATTTATCCAACTCCATATGCTTGTATCGTATCCGCCGTCGAACCTGAACCGTGACGATCTCGGCAGGCCGAAAACGGCCATAATGGGCGGAACCCAGCGCCTCCGCATCTCGTCGCAAAGCCTGAAGCGGGCGTGGCGGACATCGGATATATTCGCCGGACAGCTCAGGGATCACATGGGCATCCGTACCCGGGAGATGGGGATTATGGTATATGCGGCGCTCATGAGCGGTGTGCCGCTTACAGGACTGCTTACAGGACTGCTTGCAGGCAAATCACCCGGCGATCCGGAAAACGTAACCGGTATTCCTGAAGAGAAAGCGATGTCATGGGCAGGGAAGATCGCCTCGGTATTTGTCGATAAACATTCACTAGAAACCAGTAAAAAAACCACAAAGGACAATGCGGAAGAACCCGATGGCGAGACCAGGGATACAAAAAAGGGAAGATCAAACGTCGACAAATCTTCCTTAAAAAGCGAACAACTGGTGTTTTATTCGAATGATGAAATTGCTGCCATAGAGAGACTGGTAACAACGCTCGTAAAAGAAAACCATGAGCCAAGGGCAGATGAACTCTCCGGACTTTTACAAGAAGAGCTCTCGTCCGTGGATGTGGCAATGTTCGGGCGCATGCTTGCAAATGCACCCCGGTATAATGTTGAAGCTGCCGTCCAGGTCGCCCATGCCGTGACCGTGCACGAAGCCGCTATCGAAGACGATTATTTCACGGCCGTTGATGACCTCAACAAAGGTACGGACGATGCCGGTGCAGGACACCTCGGGGAGACGGAATTTGCATCCGGATTGTACTACGAGTATGTCTGCATCGACAAAACGCTTCTTAAAGAGAACCTTGGCGGCGACAAAAAAAGCGACAGTAACCAGCTTGCAGCGGCAGCTATTCAGGCACTTGTAGAATCGGCAATAACGGTTGCACCGTCAGGCAGGCAGAACTCGTTTGCCTCGCGGGCCTATGCATCGTACCTGCTCGTGGAGAAAGGTTCCCGGCAGCCGCGCTCGTTATCGGTTGCGTATCTTGAAGCGCTCAAAGAGAGGAATCTCATAGGTGCTGCAATAACCGCTCTGAAGGATACGCAAAAAAAGATGGACGATGTATACGGGAAATGCTCTGACAACGAGTATGAGATAAATGCGTTTGCCGGCACGGGAAAACTTTCAGAACTCCTTACCTTCGTTGCGGGTTAATATGCGTGAATTCCTGATCTTCCGCCTCTATGGTATGATGGCTTCGTGGGGAGATATTGCGGTGGGGGAGTCCCGGCCGACGTTTGACCGCCCGTCAAAGTCTGCGGTCATGGGTCTCATCGCAGCAGCCATGGGGATACGGCGGGAGGAGGAGGTACGGCAGCGTGAACTTGCTTCCGGCTATCGTATGGCGGTCAGGATCGACAGCCCGGGTATCCTGCTGAGGGATTATCACACAATACAGGTTCCTTCAGCCGGCAAAGACGATGAGAACTATCATTTTGCCACGAGAAAAGACGAACTCGCGGTAGCAAAGGATGAACTCAATACGATCCTCTCTTCACGGGATTACCGGTGCGACGCGGTTTATACGATCTGTTTGTGGGACCGTACTACCGCTCCCCCGTATCCTGTTGCAGCGATAAAATCCCGACTGGAGAATCCGGCGTTTGTTCTCTATCTCGGGCGGAAATCCTGTCCGCTCGCTCTTCCGGTTCGCGCACAGATCGTGATGGCTGAGAACCTGGCAGAAGCGTTTGAGGCAGTTCGTTTTCCAGACGATCCGTTTATTGCGCACCTGCTCCCCAGAAACGATATCAGAATTGCCTGGGAAGGTGACGAAAAAACCGGGTTTGAACAAGAGCACACGGTGATGCGCCGCGATGATCCTTCCAGCCGGAAACGCTGGCAGTTTCTGGACCGTGAAGAACATTATACAATGATACGGACACCTGAAGGAGGCTGAACGATGCTGATCAGCAGGGTGCAGCTGCGACCGGATGCGGCAGGAAAAACAGAATGCCGGGAGCAGGTTCCCGACGCCTATCACCTGCATTCCCTCGTCTGGGACCTGTTTGCCGATACACCGGACCGGAAACGGGACTTTATTTACCGGCAGGATCTGGCACGGGGACTCCCTGCGTTCTTCTGCGTATCGGACCGGGCACCGGCTGATCAGAAAGGGATCTGGCATGTGGAGTCAAAACCGTATGCTCCCTTCGTGAAAACGGGGGAGGCATTTTCGTTTGTCCTGCGGGCAAACCCTATACGGGCAAAACGCGATGACGAACATAAACAGCATCGCCACGATGTGGTAATGGAGTTAAAGACCCGGTTCAGGGAAAAACCGGGGGTGTTCCCCCGGGAATCCGATATCGTGCAGCAGGCAGGTTTTGACTGGCTGGCGCAAAAGAGTAGAGCTAACGGATTTTTCATTCGCGCCGAAGATATCCGGGCAGACGAATATCTCCAGCACCGGTTCAGAAAGGCCAAAGGAGATCACGAGATCAGGATCAGCACCCTTGATTTTACCGGACTTCTTACGGTTACCGATCCTGATCCGTTTGTCCGGGCGCTCTTTACCGGTATCGGGCCTGCGAAAGGATTCGGGTGCGGGATGATGATGATCAAACGGGCATAAAGAATTCCCCCCATCCCCGGGGATGAACCAAAGGTGAAATCAGTGCCCGGCCCCTCTAAGAAGAGTTCCTCATATGCATGGAGGAACCGAAAAAAGCAAGAGACCGGAGAGACAAAACGCTGTGTACCCACATCCGTGGGATGAACGCACCCTCTCGCCATCACTCATCATTTGTAAGAGTTCCCCACATCCGTGGGGATGAACCGAGAGAAGTATAGAGGGGTAAGGTACAAACGTTTGAGTTCCCCACATCCGTGGGGATGAGCCACGCACGAATCAGACTCCCTGTGATCTGCCACCACTGGAGTTCGCCTCATGGGCGGGATATCAGGTACCGGTGAAGAGCACACTCCTGTGCTTGAAAAAAACCGGCCTTATCTTCCCTACCGGTCGCCTGTCGATCCGGCTACACCCGCCATCGGAAATTGCCCTGCCGGGAGCGCGGATCGGTTCCCTTCCAGGAATGACTCCCCGGATAAGAAAAATAAGCCCGTATCAGGCTCCTTTTCCCGGTTTCCTGTCCGGGCCATACCGGGACACGCCCGCAAAATCCCCCGTTTCGGTTCCAGTGGAGAATACGCCAGAATAGAGCGCCGTTTGCCAAAATACGGCCTGTTTGCCCCTCGCCAAACGGCCATTAATGGCCTTTCTACAGCCCCGGTTTCTGCCATGTATTTTAGTTCATCCGGCCCGGAAAAAGGCCGTCAAAACGCGAATATGAGGGTCATTTTTTCCGACGGAGGTGAGGGAAAAAGGAGGATCACTACCTTGCAAAAACCTGCCGTTACCTGAAGGAGATGCATTGCAAGACGTGAGGACAAGTGGCAAATGGCAGGATTGTCGCGAGAGGAGTGCATCAGACCCGCTACCATGAACGAACAGCACGTTCCGGTATAATGAAGAGAGGATTTTGTTTGCCGGTATATTTTAGTAATATCCCAATTTCGATTTAACAAAATAAATAAATCCGGCAATGGGCCCCCACGCTTTTTTCAAACGCTTGGTTTCGTTATTCCGGAAATTGGTTTTAGCTTTTGTTAAAGCGATATCCACATCCCACTCAATTTTTTTTATCCGTTTGTTAAACTCCTCCAGATCGAACGTTAACAGGGGGGCCTTGAGTGTATGTTCCGCCATTTCAAATTCTATTTTTTTGTTATTACCTCATGGAGAGATTGTTCGATCTCTTCCAGATCTTTGCACCTTTTGGACCAATCGGCCTCAAATTCTACCAGGTCAGATCCCATTTCGCCAAGCACGATCCTCAATCCTAATGACCACTCGCAGTTCATGAGCATTAAGATTCTGAATATTGCGGCACCCCCCGCCCCTCCAACAATTCCAACCACAAAATTGATGATAGTCCGTGCATTTTCCCGGATTTTCAGCCGCGCCCCGGGAATTTTCTCATAAAAATCCGGCAAAAACCTCATATTTGAGCCGGTTTTTCGTAAAAATGCTGCGTATAACCTCCGGGTTACATTTATCTTAAATACATGTATAGGCTTGATTCTATTATTACAATGATCCGAAAAATCGTAACGCACCTGAAAATGAAACTCAGAATGGCGGTAAAGGCCATCAGGGCCGGATTCGTTTCCGCCGCGTACCCCCAGGTGCCACTGCCCGCAGCAGCGTGCCTTCCGTTTTTCGGATTCGTTGTCCCGACCGTTGCAGAAAATGCATTGAACGCGGGGCTGCGGTACAGAAAGACGAGCGGCCACGCCCCCATCTTTTCGCTCTTCTCTTTCTTTGGTGATCGACCGGTATCGTAACACCGGTGCCCGGGCATTATGAGTGGTTTTCATCCGACAGGGGACCTGCCGAATCTAAAAACAGGTCACGATCGATCGGCGTGTTAACCTTCATCCTCCCCGGAACCACCGGCCCGGTAAGTATTTCATAAACGGGGGTCCCGGTGTCACCCGTTTTTTTAGTATGGCAGGTTGAATTTGAAAAAAAACGGTGAAAACTATGCAGAACATAACTGCCGGTACATCCCTGAAGGTTACTCAGGGGGCAGTCAAAGCACAGGAAAAGCGGACGGGCTTTTCCGGCAGGGAAACGATCGGGGAACACAATGGGTACGGGATCGGCGGCACGGGAGATGATCCCGCACGGCCCCGGGTCCGGGAAGAGGACAACCGCATCGCGGCGCTGCGGGAAACGGGGGCAGCATGATTCCCGTAACCGCAGGGCAGGTCAGGAGCGGGAGCGAGGGGTGCGTCCACGTCACGATCAACAGGCAGGCGCATTTCATCTGCCCGGAAGATCTGGGGATGCTCTTGTTCATCGGCGAATCGGTACCGCTCCTGGCAAAACGGGCAGGCGCGAACGAAACCCCGATGGTCTCGGGCAGGGTCCGGCTCAATTCCTCGGGTCGATCCGTGATCATCGAGAGCGGCCGGGAGCGGTTCATGGTTCCCCGCGACCGGTTCCTCGCGGTCGCATTCGGCGAGGATATCTCGACCCTTATCTTCGAGATTCCTTCGGACCGGGCCGAACTGGAAATCATTTCGCCCTGCAAGGGAGGCACCGCATGACCCCAAGCCCGCTGCACGCAATCTCGCGCAAAGCCCAGAGGATCTTAAACCGCCGTGGCTACACGGTGGTATGGTCCGTTACGCTGACAAAACACAATGCACCGGAGACGTTTGTCTGCACCCGTGGCGATAAAGAACGGCTTCATGTCAAACTGAAAATCTGCCCCAACACGCTTGTCCGCGGGGCGGACGTCGCGCGGTATTGCGACGATGAGATCCGCGTCCTCCGCTGGCAGATGAAAAACAATCCCGGCGCAACCGACCAGTACGAGTGCTGGGTTGCGCTGCCCTTCGGTAAATACTACCTCATACGAGTCCTGCCGGATACGCTCGTCGATATGAGGTCCGGGGAACAGATCGCCCCGCTGCCTGCCTGGGGTGTACCGGTATGACCAGCCGGCGCGGAACGGTTATCGAGCAGGGAGCAGGCGAACTGCTCCAGACGCACGGGTACGCTGTTCGGGTCATTCCCTGCGGGTTTGACAAGCGGGCC
>Ga0209098_1004963_pt1 | contig 10145 bp, 4 predicted proteins | sample AD_JPNHW1_MetaG_FD_184429 | JGI IMG/M metagenome (GOLD analysis project Ga0209098, IMG submission 184429) | Active sludge microbial communities of municipal wastewater-treating anaerobic digesters from Japan - AD_JPNHW1_MetaG (SPAdes) (version 2) | ecosystem: Engineered > Bioreactor > Anaerobic >... | reverse complement strand
GACGGGACCTTATTCTGCGGCTATAACCGCGGGACTTTTATCATCAAAGGGAAAGAATTCAGGCAAATTTCGGATGTGACCGGTGGTTTCGCTGTCAAAAAATTCACCAGCGACGGGGAAGAGTATCTCTTGCAAAGCACTTATTCGATGTTGGTCGTTTATAAAAAGATAGCGGGTGCATGGAGCTATTTCAAAAAAGTGAAGGGTTTCATAGAACCATCAAGGTTCCTGGAGATCGACCACAATAACACCGTTTGGTTGGGACATGCGGTCAAGGGAATTTACAAACTCCGTTTGTCTGAGGATCTCGACACCCTGGCTTCCCTGTCAAAATATGGTAAGAAGGATGGTTTCCCATCTGATTTCAATATCCGGGTGTTTAAAATCGAGGACCGCATAGTTTTTACGACAGGTAGCATCCTGTACACTTATGATGACCTGGAGCATAAAATCATTCCTTATGATATTCTGAACCGCCAACTCAACGGGTTCGAGAATGCGACCATTATCAGCAAAATAGGGGAGAACCGTTACTGCCTGATCAGAGATAACGATTTTGCCATATTCGATATCTCTGATCAACATGCCAGGCAGATTGCACGCATTTATCTTCCTCTTTTTCATCTGAACATGGTTGATGGTTATCCCAGTGTGATCCGGCTCAGCAAAGAACAGAATCTGGTCTGCCTGGATGACGGCTTTGCGCTTTTTCCGGGTAAGACGGAGGTAATCAGGGAAGAGAGAAAAGGGAAACTGATGTTCAGAGCACTCACTTGCCACAACGGTGCGGGGGAAGAGCGATTGTTGCCCCTTACCGAATCCGTTTTCTCGTTAAGGCACGCCTGGAATACACTTTCTGTTTCATTCACTTATGCCAACACTAATATTCCATTTAATACTTTTCAATACAGACTGGATCCGATCGATCGCGGTTGGAGCCCATGGAGCGAGAAAGCATCTGTAACCTATTCACGTTTGCCAAAAGGAAATTACATTTTTCAGGTCAGAACCCTGACTTCAACCGGCGAGATCACACCGCCCATCACACTCAGCTTCCGCATCAAACCCTTATTAATTGCTTCCCCTTTGGCATTTGCAGGTTACGCCATAATATTGTTGGCTATCATCTGTTTCACTTATGCCTATTTCCGGAAGAAGCTGATTCGAAAGCAGGAACAAATGCGAAAAGATACCGAGACACGATTGCTGCTCGAAAAACAAAAAGCGGAACAGGAGATTGTCAAGTTACAAAATGAGAACCTTCAATCTGAAATATCCCATAAAAACATCCAGCTGGCCAACTCAACCATGGCGCTGATCCGTAAAAACGAATTGTTGATCGGTATCAAACAGGAACTGGAAAAACAGAAAACACCTGGTAACAATGGTTCGCCGGGACGGCAAAACGAAAAACTCGTTTCACAGATTAACAAAAACATCGAGGATGACCAGGATTGGAAAATCTTCGAAGAACTCTTCGACCAGGCGCACGGAGATTTCTTCAAACGCTTGAAATCGGCTTACCCTGAGCTGACACAAAGCGATTTGAAGTTATGTGCCTATCTGAAACTGAACCTCAGTTCAAAGGAAATCGCCCCCCTGCTGAACATCAGCTACCGTGGCGTGGAAACCCGGAGATACCGGTTGAGAAAGAGGTTGCTCCTTGATAATGACGCCAACCTTGTAGAATTTATTCTTCAATTCTGATCACCCCGTCAAACAGCAATTTTTCGCTCTTTTTTTTTGCAATTGATATTTTTTAATTATTAGTATTACAATTAATTATACATATCAAAAGTGAGAATGATGTACTATTGACGTAGAAGCTAAAACATCCTTCATTTCGGATGAAGTAATGGTGGGTCAAAAATATCCTCCGGATTAAATTTTACAGGGCATAAAATCACTTATCTTCGATCTGAGTTTGTTCAAACAGTGTTGCCACATCCTGAAAATCATGAAAAGAAACGTACTCATCCTGATAGTTTTTCTTGTGTTCTCTGCTTTTCATGCGAAGGGGCAAACCTGGTTTTTTTTTCAGGACAGCCCTGATCCTGATTATTACGAATACAGCTGGCTTACCGTCACCTCACCAAGCACTCTGGAAATGAACGGTTATGACGGCCATCGCTTTCCTGTCGAGAGCAGTTTACCACCTCACCAGGGAATCAATGCACTGCGCCTGCACTGGACTTCCATCACCGGGGGTGACTGGATGGCCATTGCTGCCAGCCTCGATTGGACTGCCAAAGATATTACTACGGCTGATACCCTCACTTTCTGTTTCCGTTCGGAGTCTTACCTTGCTAAGGAGAACCTTCCCAGGGTGTTCTTTGAAGATATTAATAACAATAAATCTGCTTTCTTCCCGATTGCCAACTTTACAGAGGACCTGCAACCTGGTGTTTGGACGAGGATCAAGATTCCCATGGCCCTCTTTTTCCAGGCCGGCAGTGTGATCGACTATAGCAATGTAAAAACAGTTGGTTACACCCAGTCGGTCAGCGACGGACAGTCGCACACTGTTTATATTGATGATGTCAAGGTATACAAGGGAAGTGGTGCATCGCCACCCGTATCCATCCCTCAGGGTCTCACGGCAAAAGGTTATGAAAAACATGTTTTCCTTTCCTGGACTCCGAATCCCGAAACCAATGTCAATGGCTATGAGATCTATCGTTCCATGAATGGTGGAACAACCTTCACACGGGTCGGCGTAGCTTCCCCCGATTTGTGTATGTTCACTGATCTGACGGGTCCCCTGGGACAAAACCTTACCCTCAAATACACCATCACGGCCCTTAATGACGCCGGTCAACCTTCAGGGTTTTCCGATACGGTGACAGCCCTTACACACCCGCTTACCGATACAGAACTGGTTGATATGATGCAGGAGGCCACCTTTCGCTATTTCTGGGATTTCGCTCATCCGGTCTCTGGTATGGCCCGTGAAAGCAGTACTTCCGGCAACACCATCACAACAGGGGGAAGCGGCTTTGGCATCATGGCAATTCTGGTCGGCGTTGAACGGGGCTACATCACCCGAGACCAGGCCACTGCCCGTATGATAAAAATAACAAACTTTCTTGAAAACGCTGACCGTTTTCATGGAGTCTGGCCCCACTGGATGAATGGAAATACCGGAACGGTGATCCCCTTTGGCACCCAGGACAATGGGGGTGACCTGGTGGAAACTGCATACATGATCCAGGGACTGCTGGCTGCCCGGCAATATTTTAACCACTTTACTCCTGAAGAACTGCAGATCCGTAACACCATCACCCGGTTGTGGGAATCGGTCGAGTGGGACTGGTACCGCAAGAACGGCAGCAATGTCCTGTACTGGCACTGGTCGCCTGACTTTGGCTGGGCCATCAACATGCAAATCAGGGGCTGGAACGAATGCATGATCGTTTACCTGCTGGCCATCGCTTCTCCAACCCACGGAGTTCCGACCTCCCTTTGGAATCTGGGTTGGGCCGGAATGCCTTATTACACGAACGGTAATATCTTTTACGGTATCAAACTGGATGTCGGATGGGATTATGGAGGACCACTGTTTTTCACCCATTATTCCTTTCTTGGTTTTGATCCCAGAAATAAAAAAGATCAGTTCACCAATTACTTTGTAAACAATACCCACACTGCCCGGATCGATTACCTTTATTGTTTAGACAATCCGAAGAACTTCAGCGGTTATGGTCCGGGGTGTTGGGGACTTACCGCCAGCTATGATCCCGACGGGTATAAGGTTCATGAGCCCTGGAGCAATGATAACGGAACCATCAGCCCGACCGCAGCCTTGTCGTCGTTCCCGTACACCCCCGACTATTCCATGGCGGCGCTCAAGCATTTTTACCGGGATCGGAGCAACCAGCTCTGGGGAAACCTCGGTTTTTATGATGCATTCAATCTTTCAAGAAACTGGTATTCTGATAATTACCTTGCTATCGATCAGGGTCCGATCATTGGCATGACAGAAAACTACCGGACCGGTTTGTTATGGAATCTTTTCATGGCCAATCCGGAAATCCAACCGGCATTGGATGCCATCGGGTTTGTCCCGGATTCTCCCGGAGCCGTTACAGATCTTTCACTGACTCCGGGCCTGTCTTGTCAGCCCAATCCTGTAAGTGATCTGCTCACCATTGACAGCCCTCAGCCGGTTGATAAAGTCAATATCATTGACAGGACAGGTCGGACAGTTTACACGGCATCCAATCCCGGACAGAAACAAATCCACCTCAACGTTTCAGGGTTTGAACAAGGTTTATATATTGTACAAGTTACAATGGGTCAACAACTTAAATTTTTAAAATTTATCAAGTTATAATTCGCCACCTGTAAATAACCTTTAAATTCTGATCAATTCATTTCAATATCAACGCTAAACCAAAAACATTATGAAGCACTTTCTACCACGAATTCAGGCAGTAGGCTGGTTTAAGAGCGTGTTCATGCTTTTTCTGGCACTTACCTGTTCTGTAGCATTCGGGCAGGAACGGACCATTTCCGGTTCTGTTACTGACCGATCCACCAATGAATCCTTGCCTGGTGCGACCATTCAGGTCAAAGGCACCACTACCGGAGCGGTGACCGACATTAACGGCAAGTTCACCCTGAAGGTCTCTTCACCTGACAGTAAACTGATCTTCAGTTTTGTAGGATATGAAACCATGGAATTGCCTGTAGGTGATTTACTGGTTTTCAATGTCCAATTGACCCCTTCAAAGACCTCTCTTCAAGAGGTAGTTGTTGTGGGATACGGTAGTTCAAAAGTCAAAGACCTGACCTCGGCCATTGTGACCGTCAAAGCCGACGACATTTCGAAGACGCCTGCGTCACAACCATTATCGGCCTTACAGGGAAAAGTTGCCGGTGTTCAGGTTGTCTCGATCGGCGCTCCCGGCGACCAGCCCACTGTGCGGATCCGCGGTATCGGTTCCTTCCCCGGACGTGAAAATGAGTCTCCCCTGTATGTTGTGGATGGAATGTTCTATGATAACATTGATTTCCTCAGCCCATCGGAAATTGCTTCCATGTCGGTGCTTAAGGATGCTTCGGCGGCAGCCATCTATGGTGTAAGGGCAGCAAACGGTGTCATCCTTATTGAGACCAAATCGGGATCATATAACCAGAAAACGGAGATCACCTACAACGGCTATTTCGGGTATCAGGTGGCACAAAATGTACTGAAAATGGCTAACTCACAACAATTTACAAACATGGTTCTTGCTTCTGGGTCTGCAGCAGACATCAGCTTCATCCAGAATGCAATGCAACGATATGGACGCAGCCGGGTTGACCCGAACATTCCAGAGCCCAATACCGACTGGTACGCGGAAATCCTCCGCCCGGCACCCATTACCAGCCATACCCTTACCTTTTCAGGTGGAAACGACAAAGCCAGGTATTCCATCGGTGGTGACTACATGCTCCAGGATGGTATCATGAAGATGAAAAACAGCTATGAAAGGTTCAACCTGCGCACAAAACTTGACTTCAAAGCAACGAAATGGCTCACTGTCGGAGGTAACTTTATCTTCAGCAATGCCACCAAATATGCTGATCAGGCCAGTGCCTGGAACGATGCCTATTTTGCCGTTCCAATCATGCCCGTATATGACGAATCGAATACGAAAGCCACTCCGACGCGATACTCCAACGCCCAGGACCTGGGATACAGAAGCGGCCAGAATCCTTTCCCTTCAATGGATAACAATGTAGATCGTACCAAAATCAAAAAACTATTGGCCAACTTCTATATTGAACTGAATCTGATTCCCAAAACCCTGACTTTTAAGACTACCTATAACTACAGTTTTGAGTCCATCGACCAAAGGGTGGTCAACCTTCCCTGGTACATTGGTAACAGTTTTCAAAACCCCGATGCCACCATTACCCGCTATTTCACCAATGCCAACAACTATATCTGGGACAATGTCCTCACCTTTACCAAGAGTTTTAAAAACCACAACCTGACCTTGATGGCCGGAACATCTTTTAAAGATGAAGGATATACTTACCTGACAGCACAGGGCAAAAATTTCCCTACTGATCAGGAACAATCGTGGTACATCAGCCAGGCTGTGAACATCCCTGCTGAAGCGGTATCCGATAATGGTTTGCGCCAGTACGGAATGTCGGTCTTCGGAAGGATAGCCTATAACTTCAAAGAAAAGTACCTGCTCTATGCTACTTTACGTGCTGATGGTTCCAATAAGTATCAACAGACCTGGGGATATTTCCCGACAGTGGGTGTGGGCTGGGTGCTCACCGAAGAAAAGTTTCTCAAGAACAATGACATCCTTCCTTTCTTTAAAATCAGGGCCAGTTGGGGACAACTTGGTAACGACCGGATCCAGGCCAGCGATGGTGCATTTACCACCGCAACGGTGACCACCACCATGGGAGGTGTCGTTTATGGAGGTACTGTCGTCTCCAGCAGCTATTCTGAACTCAAATGGGAGATGACCCAGGAAACAGATATCGGTTTCACAGCAAAGTTTTTAAAGAACAGACTTTCAGCAGATTTTGACTATTACAACAGAGATACCAAAAATGCCGCCATTCCCGTATCCATCCCATTGGTTGGCGGAAGCGTTTTGAAGCCGGTAGGTGTCATCCGGAATTCAGGTATCGAATTGGCCATCAACTGGTCACAACAAGTGAATGAAAAATTCAGCTACAGTGTCGGTGTGAACTTCACGACTTTGAAAAACCAGGCGACCGACCTTTACGGACAACCCTATATTGACGGAGGAACTGCTGAATTCAGACAAAGAACTTATGTCGGAGAACCGCTCATGGCATTTTATGGATATGAAGTCGATGGTGTTTATCAATATGCTGACACGGTTTCGATGAAAACCGACCCGATTGTTATTGCCAACAAACTGGTTCCGGGCGATTTCAAATACGTTGACCAGAATGGTGACGGAAAGATCAATGACGACGACCGGGTCATTCTCGGCTCCTACTTTCCCAAATTTATGTATGGTGGAGACATCAGCATCAAATTCATGAATTTTGACTTCTCACTCAGTGTTTATGGCCAGGCTGGTAATAAAATTCTGAACCGGAAAAGAGGTGAAATCATCTGGACTTCTGATGCCAACGTAGATGCCGATCTGGCTTCTAACCTCTGGACACCCGACAATCCGACCAACAAATACCCGTCCTCAGCCGGCTTGCGCAAAGGATGGAACCAGAAAATGAGCGACTATTTTGTTGAAAACGGAGGATTTTTCCGGATTCAGAACATTCAATTGGGCTATACCCTGAAAAACAACAAGTGGTGGGGAGGTAACTTCCCGGAAACCAGGATATTCCTGACTGCTGAAAGACCATTGACCCTGTTCAAATATAACGGTTTCACACCCGAAGTTGCCAATGGCTGGGATACCCAAACCTACCCTGTGGCAGCAGTCTATACCATTGGTCTGAATGTTAAATTCTAATTTTAAAATGTCAATTTATGAAAACATATAATTACCTACTGTTCAGTACTTTTACAATCCTGTTCCTGGTTTCTTTTACCGGGTGTAAAAAGTACCTCAACGAACCTCCTGAAAACAGGACTTTTACCAAAACCACCGATTATACCATTACCAAGGATATGATCCTTCCGCTGATTGGTACTTATGCGGAACTCAACAATACCGAATGGGACAATTTCCCATTGATCTCTGTCAGGGGTGATGACGTCAACGCCGGCGGTCTGGGCGATCAGCAGGATTTTGCAGAAACCGACAAATATTCCTACAATAAGGATTTTTGGATGTACAATTCACTTTGGCAGAACTATTACCAGAATATTATCTCCGCTAATTCAGCGTTGGAACAAATTGCCAAATACAGCGAATATGCCAGCAAGACCCTTGCTGCACAGTACGCTTCGGAAGTGAAGGTGATGAAATCCTGGTGGCTCTTCCAGCTCACCCGTACCTGGGGGAAATTGCCGGTTCCTCCCAACTCTGATCCTTCAGAATTGTACAATGTTCCACTTTCTACCAAAGATGAAATCATGGGGATGATCAACGGTTGGATGGATGAGGCGATTCCCAACCTCCCGGCCATACGGCCCAATGAACGCGCAGATGTCCCCGGCGGGGTCACTAAGTTCACCGCCCTGGCCATGAAAGCGTTAGCCAACCTCGAGTTGAAGAACTACCAGAAAGTTGCCGATGCCTGCGGCGAAATCATCAGTTCCGACCGGTTCTCCCTTGAACCCGACTTCTATAACCTTTTCAAAATCAAAGGGAAACTGAACAACGAGAATGTCTGGGAAATGCAGTATTCCGACCTTGGACAGGGTTCGGGTGACAACTACGCTTACCTGTTTGGTTTCTTCGGACCGCAGGGATGGACTCCCAAAGTTGCAGGTTCAGGCGACGGATGGGGTTTCTGGGAACCCAGTATGAAATACATCAAATTCATGCTTGACCGGGGTGAGACCGTTCGTCTGCTCACCACCGTCCTTTTCACTAATCGCGGAATCCTCGAGATTAAGAAAGACCCGAAATATGCTACCCTTCCTTCCTGGATTTCCAACACCACTCCTTCGGGAGATGTGATAAATGACTTCGCACGTGAAATGTTCGTCAGCGGCAAACACTACCTGCCTTCCGACCAATTGACACCCGGCAGAACGGATTACGGTACCAATAAAAACTTCCAGTTGATCCGTTACTCCGAGATCCTGCTGATGTACGCTGAGGCTCTGGTCCAGGGCGCTTCCGGTACTGCCGGCACTGCTGACGACGCAGTAAATGCCGTGAGAACAAGGGCCGGCCTGACAACGCTGTCAGGGGTTACCCTCGACCAGGTTATGGATGAAAAATTCGCCGAATTGGGAATGGAATGGGGAACCCGCTATTTTGACATGATCCGGCTCGGAAGAATCAATGAATTGAGTTACGATGGAAGGACCTTCACGACCGATAAAACCTTCCTGCCTTATCCGCAAAACCAGGTTGACCAACTTCCAAGTCTCCGCCAATAGTCGAATCCATGAACTTAAAAAATTAGCAATATGAAATCATTGAAATATTTAATATTGGGTTTGCTGATAACCTTTATGGCCGGTTCCTGTAAAAAGGGATTGGATCCGATCAATTCTGTCGATCCTGGTCCGGATTTATTAGCTCCCGTGGTTGAAATCACTTATCCTACCGAAGGAAAAATCGTCCGATCCGCTGATTCCCTCGCTACCATCACTTTTAAATTCGTCGCCTCTGATGATATTGAACTGAAATCGGTGACCATGCTTCTTGATGGCACGGAAATCGGCGCCATTACCTCTTTTAAAGATTACCGCCGCTCCATGACAGATTTTCTTTATGACCAAATGGGGGATGGCAACCATACCTTCACGGTAACAGCCATTGATCAGACCGGGAAAACAACCACCCAGGTGGTGAATTTCCGGAAAATTACCGCTCCTCCTTACAACCCGATGGATGGAGAATTGCTCTATTTCCCGTTCGACGATAATTACCTTGACCTTATCGCGGGCAATGAATTGGGAGTGGTCGGCAGTCCTTCATTTGCATCCGGAAAACTTGGTGATGCCTATCAGGGTGCAACAGATGCTTATTTGACCTATCCTTCCGAAGGCATTGTCGGAACGGACTTCAGTTTTGCCTTCTGGTATAAAGTCAATCCGATGCCTGTCAGGGGAGGGATCCTCGCCATCAGTGCTCCGGGCGAAGACCGGAAAACAGGATTCAGAATGGCCCGTGAAGCCAGCGGTACACTGCAGAACCTCTTCGTGAACTTCGGTTATGGAACTGATGAGGTCTGGATCAACCCATACTTCCAAGCTGATCCGGCCGGTGACTGGATTCATATTGCCGTCGCGATTTCTGCTACCCACATCACCATCTATGTGAACAATACTGTTGTTAAAGATCAGGACATCCCGGGCGCCATTGATTGGACCGGTTGCCCCTCCATTTCCATCGGTTCGGGAGCACCCAACTTCACTTATTGGGAACATTTCTCTGACCTGAGTCTTTATGACGAGATGCACTTCTTTAACAGGGTTATCACCGCTGCTGAAGTTCAACAGCTCTATCTGGTAAAATAAAGCCCTGACGCTACATCTTATTAAAAAAGAGAGGGGAAGGGTTCGCCTTCCCCTC
>Ga0209098_1004960_pt1 | contig 10152 bp, 6 predicted proteins | sample AD_JPNHW1_MetaG_FD_184429 | JGI IMG/M metagenome (GOLD analysis project Ga0209098, IMG submission 184429) | Active sludge microbial communities of municipal wastewater-treating anaerobic digesters from Japan - AD_JPNHW1_MetaG (SPAdes) (version 2) | ecosystem: Engineered > Bioreactor > Anaerobic >... | reverse complement strand
AATGTTGCTCAACGTTTTCAAAGAGCGTTCAACACGTAAAAGCAAGATTGATTTTTCGTTGCACTGTATGATGGATGAAATTGGCAAGTTACACCCCAATAACGTAAAAGGTATTTTGAAATTTGCAAACGATAGAAATATATTGCTAATTAATTCTTCGCCTACGTCTTACAATGCCTCCGATTATAAATACACCTACATTTTGCTCAAAGACAGTAAAAACAAAACTACGGTAAAAAGATTAGTCGCTAAAAAATGACAAAGATTCCTTTACATATTGCTGAGAAAATATTGTTATTACAACAAGGTGCAATCATTTCGGCAAGTTCGGCAAAACACGCTGTAATTGACGAATTTGTTGATGAAAATATCATACAACGTACAGGACGTGTGCAGAAAAGCCTATCTGTTTTGAATAACGATAGATTGAAAGTATATCTGCAAAACAAATTTGGAATAAATGACTTGGATAAATACATTGAGACATTAAAACGATCAGACTTCAAGCGAACTGATTTGACAGAGGTTTCAAGCAATTCAAAACTTAAAAGAGTTCGCACGTTTAAAGGTTTTTTAGTCAATAGCTATTCGCCAATTCAAGCAGTAATAAATGGGAATAGTATTCTTATCAACCCCGAAATTGGAACATTCACATTTGTTTCTGATTTTGATAGTTTTGAAATTCCTTCCGACATTACAGTTGTTGGAATAGAAAATCCTGAAAATTTCAGGTATATTGAAAAACAGAAATATTTATTTGAAAATATAAAGCCATTGTTTGTTTGCCGATATCCTCAAAATCAGCATAAAGATTTGATTAAGTGGTTGCAAACCATTCCAAATCCTTATCTACATTTTGGAGATTTTGATTTTGCTGGCATTGGTATTTATCTCAATGAATTCAAAAAGCACCTTGGAAATAGGGCTTCTTTTTTTATCCCCAGCAATACTGAAGAATTATTAGCACGATATGGAAATAGGGCATTATATGATAATCAGAAAAGTAATTTTAGCATAGAAGAAATTGAGGAAATCAAATTGAATCAGTTGATTACAATGATTCACGAATATAAACGAGGACTGGAACAGGAAGTTTTTATTAAAAGCGAATGATTTATGCCCGAAACTCAAAACATAGAATACAAATCCGTTTGGAAAGACGAATACCTGAAATGGATATGCGGCTTTGCCAATGCTCAGGGCGGTATGCTTTACATTGGTAAAGACGATAACGGCAATGTGGTAGGAATAAAGAATGCTAAGAAACTATTAGAAGACCTGCCCAATACCACCATTTTGGGAATTGTGGCAGCCGTGAACCTCCACGAAACACCTGAAGGTGAGTATATAGAGATTGTGGTTGAGCCACACCCCAATCCGGTAAACTACAAAGGTGAGTACCATTTCCGCAGCGGTAGCACCAAACAAGAACTCAAAGGTGCGGCGTTAGATAAATTCCTTTTACAGAAATACGGCAGAAAGTGGGACAGCGTACCAATTCCAACCGTCAGCATTTCAGATTTAAAGCAAGAAACAATTAATTTCTTCAAAGAACGCGGTATTAACAGCAACCGTCTTGATGAAAAGTGCCGTAAGGACACTCCCGAACAGTTGCTCGAAAACCTCAATTTGTTTGAAAACGGTCTGTTGAAACGAGCCGCCTTACTGCTTTTCCACCCCGACCCTGAAAAATTCGTTACAGGAGCGTATATCAAAATTGGCTATTTCCGCACCAATACCGATTTGCGATATCAGGACGATATTCACGGCAATTTGTTCGAGCAAGTCGAAAAAACGATGGAACTGCTTTTGACAAAATACACACGAGCATTGATAAGTTACGACGGACTCCACCGTATCGAAACCTACGAATATCCCAAAGAAGCCTTGCGCGAAGCACTTTTGAATGCGGTAACACATAAGGAATACTCAGGAGGTGCGCCCATTCAAATCCGTGTTTACGATGACAAAATAATGATTTGGAACGAGGGACGATTACCCGAAGATTGGACAATCGAAAAACTTCTGCAAAACCATTCTTCCCGCCCTAACAATCCCGATATTGCCAATGCTTTTTTCCGCAGCGGTTATGTAGAGTCGTGGGGACGGGGCATTTCCAAAATTGAAGAACAATGTGTCGCAGCAGGTTTACCCGCACCGCAGTTTACGCCCCAAGGTTCAGATTTTTGGGTAACTTTCCGAAAAGACATTTACAATAAGGAAGATTTGAGCAAGTTAGGGCTAAGCGAAAGACAAATAAAAGCCGTGCTGTATGTGAAAGAGAAAGGAAAAATTACTAATAGTGAATACCAAGAGTTAAACAATATTTCGAGAAGGACGGCAACGGATGAATTGGCAGAATTGACGAATAAATTCGGAATGTTTAAAAATACAGGTTACGGTGCAGGTAGTTTTTATGAATTAATTGCGCATTAATTGCGCAATTTGCGTAGTAATTGCGCAATAATTGAACAAATTGCACAGTAATTGCCTCATAATAGCCTCAATCGCTTCATGCTGAAAGCGTGCATTGCGTGCAATTCTGATGGTGGTTTGTCTGAAGTTGCCGATAATATAAAATTGAAACTGCCGATAAACGACCGGTATTGCCGATAAATTGCCGATAAACGACCGAAACAACCGGAAAGATACGCAAATCCTATTTGTAGGAATGGGGCAAATTGGGCAACGATTGGGCAATAGTGGGGCAAGTCGGGCAATGGTTGGGCAAATTAGTCCATTTGATAGTCAATTAAAATTAAAGAAATAGTCTTCAAGTCCATACTCTTATTCCCCCTTTAGGGGGTTAGGGGGCAGGCCTTTAAATCAATTACCATGGATCAACCCAAACTCGAACGCTTACTCAGGTTAATGAAAATGCTCACAGCCAATAACTCATTGACCGTAGATGAAATTGCCGACAAACTGGCTATTTCGCCTCGCTCCGTATATCGCTATATCGACACCTTTCGCGATGCCGGGTTTGTGATTAAAAAGACGAACAATTGCCCAAAGCTCGACAAGTCCTCCCCATATTTCAAAGACATTAGCGAGTTAATTCATTTCACCGAAGAAGAAGCCTTTATCCTCCGATCCGCTATTGAAAGCATTGACGAAAACAATCTGCTCAAACAGAACCTCAAAAAGAAGCTCTACACCGTTTACGACTACAACATTCTGGCCGAAACCATTGTGAGCGGCAAAAATGGACGAAATGTCGCACAGTTGGTTCAAGCCATAGAGAATAAAAAGCGGGTCGTACTGAAGAATTATTCCTCGGCACATGGTAACGATATTCGCGATAGAGAAGTAGAGGCTTATGCTTTTACCACGAATTATGTTCAGGTCTGGTGCTATTGCCCGGAAGAAAATAAAAACAAACTCTTCAAAATTTCAAGAATTGGAAGTGTAGAGATACTGCCCGAAGCCTGGCAATACGAGGCTAATCACCAATCCGGCTATATCGATGTGTTCCGCATGAACAGCAACGAAACCAAACCTGTAAAACTCAAACTTGGTTTACGTGCCGCCAGCCTGCTAACGGAAGAATTTCCCTTAGCTTCAAAATACCTCAACAAAATATCCGATAATGAATGGATATTTGAATCCGAAGTTTGTTCCTACGATGGTGTAGGACGGTTTGTAATGGGATTACTGGACGATATAGAAATTATCGAGACACCCGAACTGCAAAAACACATTTCCGACCATTTGAAAGATATCCAAGATAGTATGGATATATTTCATTAATACCGTCGATGACAGGCACTATATTGTACACAGTCTGCTAACGACTGACCTCGTCCGGTGAGCCGAAAAACCAGCGAGAGAAGCGTAGAAATACCCACTGTTTGACGATCCGTCAGCTGACGGAGAGGAGTTTGGGGATTTCAGCTTCTCGAACGCCAGTTTTTCGAGTGAAGCGTCCGCCAGCTGGCGGATTGATTTTTTTTCTTACTTTTTTGCATCAAGTTTCCAGAAATGAATTATTTCTAACAATTGAAAGAAACAAATGTTTTATAAATTGAACCATATCCTTTGCAGTTAAGACCCACTTTTTGATTGGTGCATATACAGCCCGTCGTCAAGTTTGGTTTCAGTTACTATTGATAACATAATTGGTGATGCTGTTGCAATCCCGCTTAAGAGATTAAATTTGTTTGGTAACTGAGCAAAGGATTTTTTTTAATTTATAATTATGACACAAGATGAGACTTTAAAGAAGGATGGATTCAAGGTAGTTCATCCAAATGCAGCTGGCATTGATATTGCAAGTCAGATGCATTACGTAGCAGTTCCACCCGATAGGGATGAAAATCCTGTGCGGAAGTTTGGTAGTTTTACTGCCGATTTGCATGAAATAGCACACTGGCTTAAGCAATGTGGAATAGATACCATAGCGATGGAATCAACTGGAATTTATTGGGTTCAGCTATATTTAATTCTGGAAGAATATGGTTTTGAAGTATTTCTTGTAAATGCAAGACATATAAAGAATGTTGCAGGACGGAAATCAGATGTGTTGGATTGCCAATGGATTCTTCAACTGCATACGTATGGTTTGTTAAATGCAAGTTTTCAACCAGAATCAATTACCCGTGAACTCAGAACTTATATGCGTCAGCGAAAAAATCTAACTGAAGGATATTCTATTCAGATACAACTTATGCAAAAAGCATTTGAACAAATGAATATAAAACTCCATAATGTGATTGCTGATATAACAGGTAAATCCGGTCAGCTCATCATTCAGGCAATCCTCTCGGGAGAAAGAAATGCTGAAAGACTAGCAGAGTTGGCAGACAAACATATAAAAGCGAGTAAAGAAGACCTTATCAAATCATTGGAAGGAAATTGGAGAAACGAACATGTGTTTGAACTCAGACAGGCCTATGAATTGTATCATATTTTTAAACAAAAAATTAACGAATGTGATATTCAAATAGAGCAAGTCCTTGATACTTTGGGTAATCAAAACTCACATTCAGATTCTGAAAAACAAAGTAGAAAAGTATACAGTAAGAATAGATTCAACTTTGATGCTACCAATTATTTGAAAAAAATAATTGGTGTGGATATTACAAAGATCTTTGGTGTAAGTGAATTAATTGCTACTGAAATTATTTCAGAAACTGGGTTAGATATGAGTAAATGGGCAACTAAAAAACATTTTGCATCTTGGTTGAACTTAGCTCCTAATAATCGAATATCAGGAGGGAAATTATTGAAAACAAAAAAAATCAAGAAAAAGAATAAAGCTGGTCAAGCTTTTTTAATGGCAGCTTTTGCATTACAACGTAGTGACAATTGGTTGGGAGAGTTTTATAGACGAGTGAAAGCTAAGAATGGTCCGGCAATTGCCACAAAAGCAACTGCAAGAAAACTGTCACTTATTTTTTACGATATGGTAAAAGATAAAAAGGAATTTAACCCCATTCCAATTAATATATATAATCTTCATTTTAAAGAACGAAAAATGAAATATATTATTAATCAGGCTTTGAAATATGGAATGAATATTGTTCCTGCTTAAGTTGTTTCTTAAGAGACAAAAAGTAAGTCGGGGATTAGGGGCGGAAGCCCCAGATTCATGAAACTGAAATACAGGCCTTTATGATAGAATAGAATTTTTGTCATGTACCAAAATCAAAGATACTAAATTTTGCGGATATAAACAACAAATATGCTATATATAATCTTGACGTTTAACATATTAACACCTTTTTAAGACCTGACTAAATATGAATATTTTAAATGCTATCGGGCGTTCAGTTTTATATTTGAAAGTAAATTTATCAAAACTGCCATTATTAGTTAAAGGGTTTAATCGTTAATCGTGTGAAATATTATTTTATTAAGAATCACTGTTGACCGGAGAAAATGTGTAGATTCTTTGCTTCGCTCAGAATGACAGTATGACATGAAGGTTATTCTTAGGGAGGGCGGCAGAGCCGCAAAACATTTGTAGCTACAGCGTAGCGAGTTGATTTTTAAGGTGCGGCGCACCTTAATATCATTGTATTTACGCCCATTCAACGTTATTTTATATTTCGGGTCTTCGACCCTTATGGGTTGCGGGTGATTCTCGTTTCTACAAATTTTACGGGTCTCTTGACCCTATAAATTTTGCTATCTCTGGTGTTAGATTATTTTTTTATTTCACACGATTAACGATTAAACTAGTTATAGCTTTGGTTATAACTATTCCTTTAGGTGTTAAAGCCATGGTAATCGGACATGTAGTTACTTCAGCTATTGCTTTCTTTATTAATGCCTATATGCCGGGTAAGCTTTTCGGTTACGGAGCTTTCGCTCAGTTAAAAGACATGGTACCTGTTTTTATCGCTTCAGCTGCAATGGCATTGTTTGTATATATCTTTGAGTATTTTATAGATAATCTTTACCTAAAGTTGATAGTTGGAGGCATTGTTGGTTTATCAACATATCTGATCATGAGTTACCTGCTAAAAATAGAAGAATTGAAAGAATTTACAGAACTTATAATAAAAACAAAAAAGCGTTTTGGCAAAGCCTCTGCTTAAAAATCATTGTATCGTTAAATCGATTATTGCAAAGGCTTTTCTTTTTCAGCTGCCCGCTATCAGTTATTAAAACCACACCCTCAAATTTCTTTCTTCCAGATAAAGTCTCCTCACAATTTGTAGTTTACTTTGTAATGGCAAACTAATGAATTTTTACTTTGAGAAGTAACATTCGGGTTATAAATTGGCGCGAAAGGAAGTGCATTATATGCAAAAATTATTGCTCAACATCCGCTTCGATATTGAGGGAAATTCCAACGGGTGTTGTTTTCCATTCACCCTGGCTTGTCTTTCGGGCATATGATTTATTAAAAACTGAGATTGGAAAATACAGGCCACCTTTCCCCAGATCTTTAACATATTCCAATGTCACCAGAAAATTTCCCCTTACTACCAGATTTAATTTTTGTACGTCGATGGATATTTTGTCCTTTATTTGCGATTTTGGAATTTTGAAATAAAATGGTTCACGCATAATATTTTCGAATCCATGTTTCAGGGTTCCTTCATAGACATTTAAACGATAAAAAACAGTATCGTACTCACAGGATGCGATATTCAAATTGATTTTTCGTATATATGCAGATTTTTTTGCACTCATCGCCACACCCAGTTCGTAACCTAATTTGTTTTCAGTAAAACCTCCTAGAATCTTTTTATTTTTTGCCGTAATTCCGAGAATTCTTGTTTTATACTTCTTTGGCTTTACCAATATTTCCTTCAAATCAATTGCTTTTTCGGTCAATAAAATATTTTTATGATCAGCATTAATCAACTTACTTATCCCTACTTTCGCAATATTAAAACCAATACAGGACACTGTCAATGTGTCATTCCGGTTTTTATCGGCGATAAGAAGCTGAAAATTTCCCTGATTATCGCTCACAGTACCGGTTTCTTTTCCCTGTATCCCTATATTTACGTATTCAACAGGTTCATTAGTTTCCCGATTAATTATTTTGCCGGTAACAATCTTTTGACCACTGATATTCGAGAAAGAAAAAATTGATATCAGACCCAACAGGAGAAATTCTAGTTTCATTTTCATGTATATATAAAAGATGATTAATTGATGATTAAAGCTTTAAAGTCTTTTCTGCCTCAGCGGTTCTGGCTTTGTTTCATGAAATACATACCTATGTTAAAAATTTATATCCTAACCCTCTTTTTATCTACAAATTTATGCAAATAATTTAACAAACACAATACAGGTGAATTCATACAAGAAATGCCTTGAAGGGCAATTTCGAATCAATAAATCCAACACAACTTCTCTGTTACCATGTTATAAATTTCCTGTCAGCAGAAAGCAGACAGGCTTTAAAGTCTTCCTTATACTCAACATGAACCACTCATATTTTCTTTCACTCGTAATTTTCAATTAATAAAATATTGAAAGAAAAACCACTATATTCCGACAACAAAAATAAAACTTCAAAAACTTTTCGTTGATATAATATGTTTAATGTATAAACAAAAATTTATCATTAAAGCATTGTTTGTTAAGATTTAATATTCACACGCATTAATTTGTTATAAACTATAAATATACTCGCGGTTTCGACAGTATATATTTCAAAAAATCAATACAGATATGGTTCTATTTACAGAAACGGGTTAATTAATATCTAAATTCTTTGGTTATGAAAAAAATTCTATCCTTGTTTACTATATTTTTCATATTCAACAACCTGATTTACACACAAGATCAGGGCACACTTGTTGATTTCAGTAGCATTCCTTCGGCTGGAACAATCATGATTTTTGGACATCAGGATGATGATGCTATATTTATGTTGCCATGGTGGGGCAAAACTCAGAAGTTTATATGTGGAGCTATGCCATCAACGCCTACCTTCAAAGCTACCATCGATGAACTCCAGGATTCTCTCAATATCAATGGCTATGGAATAAATTATAAGGGAAACTGGTTTCATCCCTGGGCAGATGTTACCCAGCAAGAGTATGTGAATTATTACTGGTTACGCGATACTATAAATTATGGCTATATGGCAAATGACCACCTTGTTCATGAACTCTATTCATATACTAGGCCTGAAATAAATAAAATAAAAGCTAAGATTGAGAAATACATTGCCGATAGTACCACAAAACGAATTATTTCAAATAACAACTGGGGCGAATACGGACATACACAGCACAAAGCTGTTAATCAGGCTGTAAGGGAACTTGCAGTAAAATATCGTAAAGACACATGGGTACTTGGAGTAAACGGTAATCTGGATGATTTAGTTGTTCCAGTTGATGTTACCTATACGATAGCAAACAATGACACTAACCTTTATAAAACTATCAGAAACACTTATGCAAATCACGGTGTATGGACCTACAGTACCACAAGTTTACCTGACAGACCCTATAAATATATTAAAGTTGTAGATGACGGAGTTGATAAATCTAATCTTGCAATATCTGATACATTTAGCATTTCAACTTCAGGACCTCCACAAGATAAACCAGGCTCATACATTCTTAATGGTACATCTGATTATTTAACCTTGCCCGGTAATAACTACTCATCATTTACCATTGCCATGTGGGTAAGACCTGATGAAATCCGGGCCATGGATATTTCGAAGATGTCTGAGTACCCTTCATATTCAACTTGTAATCGCAGTTTTTATATGCTGGCTGACGGTAAAATTTGCGCCCGGGTTTCAGATGGCATTGCAACTTCCAGAACTACATTATCCGCAGGTGTATGGTCTCACATACTTATGAAATATGAGGGTAATAATTTGACTCTTTATATTAACGGAGTGCCTGAAGACACCATTGCGACAAGTGCATTAACACAATATTCATCACCTGAATTTATACTCGGACAAGCACAAGAAACTGCCTCATTTCTCAAAGGGCAAATTCTGGATGTTCGATTGTATGATTATGCTTTATCTGATAATGAAGTTCAACTTGTAAGCAGTTCTAACTCCCCTACAACATATTTGATAACATCTACCACAGGTACCGGAGGTACTATTAATCCACTTGGAGATGTTATACTTAATGAAGGAGGATCGCGCACATATACAATAACTCCCGGTACCAATTTCCAAATTTCCGATGTCAAAGTGGATGGAGAATCGATAGGCGCAGTTAATACTCATACGTTTTCGAATATCAAGGCAAATCACACTATTTCATCTTCTTTCAGTCAAAATCTTTTAACTGGTATCGCCTTAAACAAACCTGCTACTGCACAGTCATATACGGGCTATAATACTCCGGGTAAAGCCAATGACGAGGACGGTTCAAGTGCCAGCTACTGGGGAGCATCATCTTACCCGCAGTGGTGGCAGGTAGACCTGCAGGACTTTTACGATATCAGTTCGGTGTACATCAGAAACTACTACGACGGGGACGGAAGGTATTATCAGTATGAAATCTACGGAAGCATGGACAATGTGAACTTTACAAAGATTGCAGAAAAGACTTCCACGGCTCCCGCCACCAATACAGGAGATAGCTATAACCTCACTGCCACGGCAAGATACCTGAGAGTGATCATGATCTATAATTCGGCAGATTCATCGGTACACATCTCCGATTTCAGGGTTTACGGTACGCTCAACACAACCAATCACATCAT
>Ga0209098_1004958_pt1 | contig 10153 bp, 10 predicted proteins | sample AD_JPNHW1_MetaG_FD_184429 | JGI IMG/M metagenome (GOLD analysis project Ga0209098, IMG submission 184429) | Active sludge microbial communities of municipal wastewater-treating anaerobic digesters from Japan - AD_JPNHW1_MetaG (SPAdes) (version 2) | ecosystem: Engineered > Bioreactor > Anaerobic... | reverse complement strand
GCGCCGATCCGGTAGATCAACTTTTTTTCCACGATGCGCTAAGTCCCCACGCAATCCCAGCCGATACTGTCTCTAGAAGGAGCCTTCTATGGTCAGAGGATGGTATACCGGCGCGAGCGGCATGAACGCCCAGCAGCAGCGCCTTGACGCGATCTCCAACAATCTCGCAAACGTCGACACGACGAGCTACAAGCGGGATATTACCGTCAGCAAAAACTTTCCCGAGCTTCTGCTCAGAAGGATGGACGACGACGGCGTGTACCGGAATCCCTTCGGCTCCGCGGACGCCGCCCCCGTCATCGGGAAGATCGGACTCGGCGTCGAGCTCAACGAGCTCTTTACCGACTTCGAGCAAGGGTCCTTCAAGCCCACCGGCGGCGCTGCCGACTTCGCCCTCGAGGGCAAAGGCTTTTTCTCCATTGAGACCCCGCGCGGCGAGCGCTATACCCGAAACGGGAATTTCACCGTCGGCGTCGAGGGCTATCTCATGACCAAAGAGGGCTTTCCCGTCCTTGGCGAGCACGGCCGCATCAACCTTCAGGACACGAAGTACACCGTCAACAAGAACGGCGAGGTGTGGGTTCGCCCGATCAACAACACGGACGCGAATCCCGTGCTCCTTGACCGGCTCAAGCTCGTCACCTTCGAGAACGACCGCTTCATCAAGAAGGAAGGCTCGAGCCTCTACGCGGACACGCCCGTGTCGGGCCCCGCGGTCGCGGCGGAAGGCCCCGGACGGCCGACGATAGCGCAAGGATACATCGAAGCATCGAACGTCAACGTCGTCAACGAGATGGTGCAGATGATCGAGGTAAACCGCGCCTATGAGGCGAACCAGAAGTCGATCCAATCGGAGGATACGATGATGGCCAAGCTCTGGGGCGAGGTCGTGAAGCTCAAATAAAGGAGACCGATAAATGGTCAGAAGTCTTTGGACGGCGGCGACCGGAATGAACGGTCAGCAGGCCAATATCGATACCGTGGCGAATAACCTCTCGAACGTCAACACGACCGGCTTCAAGAAGCAGCGCGTCGAGTTCGAGGATCTCATCTACCAGACCGTGCGCACGGCGGGAACGCCGGCGACGGAGGACACGATCACCCCGGTGGGCGTGCAGATGGGACACGGCGTGAAGGTCGGCTCGACCCTCCGCATGTTCGATCAGGGATCGCTCCAGAACACGGGAAACATCTCCGACATAGCGATCCAGGGCGAAGGGTTCTTTCGCGTGCTCCAGTACGACGGTTCCTACGCGTATACCCGCGACGGTTCGTTTAAGATCGACGCCGACAGGCAGCTCGTCACCTCGAACGGCCTTAAAGTCCTCCCCGAGATTACCTTTCCCGAGGGCTATCGGCAGGACACCATCGCGATCAGCCAGGACGGCCGCGTCACGGTTCGGGTCAACGACCTCGACACCCCGGTAAACGTCGGCATGGTCGAGCTATATCGGTTCCAAAACCCCGAGGGACTCTCGACCGTCGGCGAAAACCTCTATAAGCAAACCCCGGCCTCTGGCGCGTCCTTCGCCGGTCGTCCCGGCTTCGACGGGTTCGGAAAGTCGATCCATAAGTTCCTCGAGATGTCGAACGTCTCAACGGTCAGCGAGATGGTGAACATGATCGTCGCGCAGCGCGCGTACGAGTTTAACTCGAAGGCGATCCAGACGAGCGATAACATGCTCCAGACCGCCGCGAGCCTAAAGAGATAAGGTGATTAGCGTATGACGATGCTTTCTGACGCGGTGTCGGGCGCGGGCCTTTCCTCGACGTTTGGGATGCTCGCGGGAAACGCGAAGGCGAAAGAGACCGAGCGGCGCTTTTCCTCTCTCGTGGACGGGATCAACGCCGGACTCGACACGAGCTCGGGAAAAAAACATGACGCGTCCCTTTCGTCCTCCGAGGTCAAAAGCGACCCCAGGCTTCCCGGCGACTTTATCAGTTCCTTTGCGCTTGATCACGCGACCCCGTACGACCGCGCCGCGAAACCGCAAGGCGCCGCCGCGAACTCAGGCTTCAAGGGCAAGATCGATAAGTCGTCGAAGCTCTACGAGCAGGCGCTCGAACTCGAGTCCTACTTCGTCAAGATGATGCTTTCGTCGATGCGCGAAACCGTGCAAAAATCAGAGCTCTCGGGAAGGAACGACTTCGCGGGCAAGATGTACGACGATATGCTCTACGATGAGCTTTCCCGCGATGTCACGAAATCCGCCGGTTTCGGGCTCGCCGACCAAGTCTACCTGCAGCTTTCCGGGCAGCGATAAGGTCAGAGCCGAAATAAACCGGTTCACTGGCACAAAAAGTCGATTCATGGTATACTTTTGAGCAATCAACTAACCGCTCAAGAGGTGCGCTATGAATCCCAAATATGCCGTTACTGCCTTCCTCGGCCGCCACGATTTTTCCGTCGGCGGACCCGACGTCAACGCCGCGATACACGCCCTGATGTACGATATGGAGGAAGGCCTCGTTCGCGATCCGTCGAACCCGCCGGGACAAGGGCCGGCGCTCGACATGATCCCCACCTGGGCGGTTCCTCCCGAGTCTTCCCCGAAAAACGAAACCGTTATCGTAATCGACGCCGGCGGCACCAATTTCCGCTCGTGCCTCGTCACCTTCGACGCGGACGGTAAACCCGAAATCTCCGATATGAAAAAGACCGCCATGCCCGCGACCGACCGCGAGTACGGGAAGAAGGAATTCTTCGAGACCATCGCGGCGAATCTCGATCATCTCAAGAATAAGGCAGATCGCATCGGTTTCTGCTTCTCCTATCCCATGTCGATAACGCCCGAGGGCGACGGCAAGGTCATCCAGTTCTCCAAGGAAATCAAGGCGAAGGAAGTGATCGGTTCCCTCGTCGGCGCGAGCCTCGCCGACGCGCTCGTCGAGCGCGGATGGAAGAGACCTAAGAAGGTCGTGCTCCTCAACGACACCGTCGCCGCGCTCCTAGCAGGAGCCTCCGCGGCAACCGGCGGCAAGGCCTACGATTCGTACGTCGGTTTTATCCTCGGCACCGGCATGAACGCCGCGTACATTGAGTATGGAAAGATCGCGAAGCTCTCGTCCGCAAAGCATGCGGTTCCTTCGGCGCAGATCGTCGTGTGCGAGTCGGGCAAGTGCAATAAGATCGCCCGGTGCGAGTTCGACGCCATCCTCGATAAGACAACCGTAGCGCCGGGGCTCTTCGGCTATGAAAAGATGTGCTCGGGCGCGTACCTGGGGCCCCTCGGAAAGATCGCGCTTACCACGGCCGCGGAGGAAGGATTGTTCTCCGCAACCGTTACGAAGGCGCTCTCTGAGCTTCATTCGCTTGAGCTCAAGGACATGGATCAGTTTTTCTACGGGCCGTATCGAACCGACACGAAGCTCGGCGCGATCCTCGCGAAGGGAAATGAAGCCGACCGCGAAACCGCGTTCCGCATACTCGACGCCTTCGTCGAGCGGTCCGCGCGCCTCGCGGCGGCTAATATCGCCGCCGCGATCATCAAGAGCGGGAAGGGCGGAAACCCCGCTCGCCCGGTCAGCGTCCTCTGCGAGGGAACGACCTTCCTCAAGACCCATAACCTCCGCGAGCGCGTCACGGGATACCTCAATAAGGCGCTCACCGAGGAACGCGGCATTTGGTACGAGATCGTGACGATGGACAACGCGGTAACGCTCGGTTCCGCCGTCGCGGGATTGTGCTAGGACCTGAGCATCAAGTTACTTCATGGGGCTTTGCGGTTCGGCGGCGGGGACGTCGCCGAACTTTTAAAGCTATACCGATCAAGATCAATATGTTAAAATCAAATAAATGATACTTCTTATTTGCCTGATAGCGATTCCCTTCCTTGCGATTATCGCCCTTCTCATGACCGATAAAGGCAGCGCAATCAAGAACTATATCCATTTCTATACCACGGGCCTCGATTCGGGATTTAAGCCAGCGGACATCTCGTTTCTCGGGAAGATAGCCGCGACCACCGGCCTTGAAGACCCGAGCGCGCTTTTTTGGTCGGTTTCCGCGCTTGACCGCTGTACGGCCGAGATCGTCAGGCGAACTAAGGCGACGGGGACGGTCAACGACGCCGAGACCCAGCGGCTCCTTTCGGGCCTCTATTCGTATCGAACGAAACTCGAGCTTGAGGAATCCCGGAAAAAACGGGGCGTAAAGTCTTCAAGGGATATCGAGGTAGGGCAGCGGCTCCGTATCCTCCTCAGGGGCGTCGGTGTTTTTAGCACGAAGGTCGTGCGGAATACGCCGAAGTCGCTCGTGCTCGATTTTCCCTCAAGCGCCAAGATAAAGGGAACGTCGATCTCGTGGACGGATAAGCCGGTCTCGATCTATTTCTGGCGCCATGACGACGCCGGATACGTCTTCGATACCGTCGTTATCCCCGACCCGGTTTCCGCCGGCAGGGCCATCATTCACGTGGCGCACGCGGATAACCTCGTGCGGTCGCAAAAGCGGAAATCGGTGCGGGTTCAGTGCTCGATTTACGCGCAGATGTACCTCGTGAAGCCCGGCGAGGCCCTTGAGAGCGCCCTCGAGCCTGAGCCGGGGATGAAATGCCTCATCGAGGACCTTTCGGAGGACGGCGCCATGGTACTCATCGGGGGCAAGGCCGCGAAGGGCATGCAGATTAAGCTCCAGTACATGGTTCACGACGTCCTGATCGTCATGGCCGGGCATGTCCGCGCCGTTGAGTACAATCAGGAAACGAACCAATCCCGCATACATTTCGAGAGCGGGGAGCTTAACCCGCGCATGCGGAACGCCGTGCTGACCTTCGTGTATAACGTGCTTCCCGAAGAGGAAAAGGAAGAGCTTGACGCGATAAGGCTTACCGAAGAGGATGGGATCGCCGACGCGGAAAGCGCCGCCGTTACGCCAGACGCGGATAATCTTCCCCTGGGTCAGGTATCCGATTTGCCGGACATGCCCGACTTCGCGGGGAAATAGACAGTACCGGAATGATTTGAACCGGAGGATTGTATGATGAAAAACGTAGTTGGTATCGCCGTCTTGCTCGCGTTTCTCTTACCGCTTTATGGGCAGTCATCCGACCCGGTTATCCTTTCGTACCAGCGGAATTTCATCAGGGCGAGCATGAGCACGAAGATCGAGCTTTTGAACGACGCCTCGCGGATAACGACCGTAAACATGACGCCGCTGTATGTCGATGCCCTCAATTTCTCCCTTGATTCATGGCCCGTGCTCGGAACGGACGCGCAGCTGGTCGATTTGGCTTCCGTTGCGGCAACCAAGATATCAAGCTATCAGGACCCCTCCGCGCTCCCGTCGGTTCGGGCTGTTTTCAAGACTATCAGCGACGCGAGGGTTCGCGTTTCGTGCCTCAATGCGTGGGCGTCGCTCGCAAAGGGGCAAAAGGACGAGATCGCGTTCCTGAACGGATGGTTTTCCGAAGCGCTCGACGTCGCGGCGAAGGGAACGCAAACCGACCCCAAGGTGCTTTCCGCCTGCGCTGCGGCGCTCGGGAAGATCGCCGACGCGTCGTCCTTCCCCGTTCTCTTCAAGGCCGCAACCCTCCCGATCGATTCGAACGTCGTGCTTGCCTCGGGCGCGTCCCTGAACGCGATTTCCGACGGATATACCGACAGCATTCTGGCCATTATCGCGACAAAGCGCGTAAAAGACATGTACGCCGCCTTCTCGTTCGCGATGAAAAAGGACTCTCTTTCGGCGCAAGATCGCGCGAAGATCGCGAAGGCCGCGTTCGAGGCCGCGACCGATACCGTGTCCCCGCCGGCCGACGCGCAGGCGCAAACGCTGGCGGCGCTGACGCTTGAGTCTATGGGGCAGCTCACCGCGCTCAAATGGTCGGAAGCCTCGCCTTCGGTCGTGAAGTACTTCTATCGCGTGCAGGGCGACTTCAAGAACGACCGTTCGGCCGTCGACACGCTCATACCCGTCGTTCGCTGCATGGGCGCGATGCAAACGCAAGAGGCGGCACAGGCGCTTTCGATATTCCTCGGGCTTCTCAACTCGGAGACCGAGCAGAAGAAAACATACAACGAGCAGCTCATGCTCGCGGTGATCCAGGCATTGGGAGACCTTGGCGATAAAACCGCTTTTGACTATCTCCTGTACGTCGGTTACTTAGACTATCCCGAAACGGTGAAGAAGGCCTCTCGCGACGCGCTCGCGAGGCTTCAATGGTAAAAAAGGGCATACTTATCCCTGCTATCCATGCGGCCGCTCTCGGAGCGGCCGTTTTGCTCTATGGCGTCTCTTTTGGGCTCCTTGCGCGGCAAGCCGCGTTCGTGGTCGCGCTTTTCGCGCTCATCGCGTTAGGTGGGGCTGTAGCGGTTCGTCCATTTCTCAAGCCACGAGAAGGGACTACGAGGCTCGTGCTGCTCGCGGCGTCGCTTGCGATCGGGATAATCGCGGGCACGCTTGCCGCGGCGCGAATCGCGCTTGAGGACTCAAGGCCGGTAAGCCTCGCGGAACCTACCTCGATCGTCTCGATCACCGGCACGCTCCTTCAAGATCCGGCGCCCTATGGCCCTCGTTTTTACCGAGCGCGGATCAGGCTCGATTCCGTGGAAACGCGGGACGGCGTAGGCTCTCGCGCGCGAGGTGAATGCGTCGTCGCGATTCCCTCGAACCTTGCCCGCGAGGCGTCGCCCGGTTCGCTTCGCGTCTCGCGAAAAAATAGGGTTCCTTTCGCTCAAGGGCTCGTCGTGACCTTGAAGGGCAAGTTTACGCCATTACCTAAGCAGTCGCGGGATCCTTCGCTTTTTATCGTCGACGCCTCAGATCCCGTTCCCGCACGCGCGCAAGCCTGGAAAGGCTCTTTTGACCGCGCGCGCGCGAATCTGAGGCTTTCCCTTTCGCGTACGCTCTATGATTGGGGCGCCTCAGGCGGTTTTCTCTTTGCCCTGATTTCGGGGAACCGGGATTATCTCGATCCGGCGCTCGCGGCAGATTTTAAGCGATGCGGTCTTGCCCACGTTCTCGCGCTTTCGGGGACGCACCTTTCGCTGCTTGCCCTCGTCGTCGTTCGCTCGGGAAGGCGAATCACCGGAAAGCGCGCGGCGCTCCGGCTTTCCCTCCTTGCGATGCTTTTTTTCGTGTGGTTTGCCGGTGCCTCGCCGTCGCTTGATCGCGCGCTCCTTTTCGCCCTCGTCGCCTTTCTCGCGTCATCGCTCGGCCTTGAGTCCCGTCTCCTCCCGCTTCTCGCGCTCACCTCGCTCGTTCAGATGGCGCTCAACCCCCAAGAAACGATATCCCTCGCGTTCATCCTTTCGGTCGCGGCGCTTTGGGGCATCTTCGCCTTTGGGGAGGGGATACTCGAACTCCTAGGGCGGTATATTCCCCGCAGTCTCGGTTCTGATTTCGCGGCCTCGCTTGGCGCCCAGCTCATGACGGCGCCGGTTATCGCGATCGCTATCGGAACCTTGGCCCCGTCGGGGCTCATCGCCTCGTGCGTCATCGCGCCGCTTTCGTCGGCCTTTCTGCTCTTTGGGGCGGGTCTTCTCGCGCTCACCGCGATCGTGCCAGCCCTTTCGGGACTTTGCGGATATGCCCTGAGCGCCCTGTACGCTGCCATCGCGTACCCCGCGCGATTTTTCGCCCGGTTTCCGGTTATCGAAGTTCGGGTATTGCCCGCCGTTATCGCGGCAAGTATAATACCCGTGGCGGTAGGTTGCGCGATTATGTCGCTTTCCGCCGCTTCACGGAAACGGAGGTCTTGCGATGCCGGCTTTGCCCGACTATGACTCGCCGACCGCGCTCAAGGCCTTTTTGGACGAGCGCGGAATGGCCATGCAAAAGAAGTTCGGACAGAATTTCATGGTGAATCGGGCCCATCGGGAACGCTTGGTCGACGCCCTCGGCATTACCGGGGAATCGCGTGTTTGGGAAATAGGTCCCGGCCTCGGCGCGATGACCGCAAGCATCCTCGATCGGGGCGCTCGCCTTACCGCGTTCGAGATCGACCGCGGCTTTTGCGCGGTGCTCCGCGATATCTTCAGGGATCGCCCGAATTTCAGCCTCGTCGAAGGCGACGTGCTCAAGAACTGGCCGGAAACCGCCCGCCGAGACGGCACTCCCTCGCGGCTTTTCGGAAACCTTCCCTACAATATCGCGGCCGCGATCGTCGGCGACATGATATCAAGCAGCCTCCGGTTCGACGTAATCGTCATCACCGTCCAAAAGGAGGTCGCGCTTCGCATGGCCGCGCGTCCGGGGACCGAGGACTACTCCTCGTTTTCCGTGCTTTGCCAGTGGGCTTACCGGGTCGAGCCGCTCATGGACCTCGCCGCCGGATCCTTTTGGCCGCGCCCGAACGTGACCTCGCGCGCGGTGAGGATGACCAAGCTCGATGATTGGCCGCGATGCGAGTCGCCCGATACCTTCATGGCGGTCCTCCGCGCGCTTTTCTCGTCGAGAAGGAAGATGATCCGCAATAATTTTCAGGCTTGGCTTTCTCAGCAGCCTGAGTTCGCGATACGGGCCCAGAAAAGCTCGTTTGGGGAAGCGCTTCTTGCGCGAGCGGGAATCGATCCGTGCGCTCGGGCGGAAACCCTCGGCGTCGAGTCTTTCTTGAGGATTTCGGACGCGATCGAACAGGAGAAAAAAAGATGAGCATAGCGGAGAACCTCGCGCGAGTGCGCGAGCGGATAGCCGAGGCTGAGCGGAAGGCGGGGCGAAAGGCGGGATCGGTGAGCCTTATGGCGGTAAGCAAATTCCACCCGGCAGAGTCGGTGCTCGAGGCGATGGCCGCGGGCCAAAACCTCTTTGGCGAGAACCGCGTACAGGAGGCCACCGAGAAGTTCGCCGAAGTCGCCGCACGGCGGTCCGGAGCGGAACTTCACCTGATCGGTTCCCTGCAGCGAAACAAGGTTTCTAAGATCATCACGGTCGCCTCATGCATACAATCCGTCGATCGCGGGGAGTTGCTCGCCGAAATCGAGAAGCAAGCCGCCGCGCGCGAGCGCTCGATCCGCGTGCTATTCGAGTATCATACGGGCGAGGAGTCGAAGTCAGGCTATCCTGATCAAGATACCCTGTTTCGCTCAATAGACCTTCTTGCGGGAATGCCGCACGTTCAGTGCGCGGGGCTCATGACCATGGCGCCCTTTACCGCCGATCGCGACGTCGTTCGCGCCTCGTTTACTACGCTGAAGTCGCTCCAGAGCGAATGCCAGAGGCGTTATCCTTCCCTTGATTTTTCCGTGCTTTCGATGGGAATGTCGGCGGACTTTGAGCTCGCGATAGCCGAAGGCTCGACCCTTGTCCGGGTCGGGACCGCGATATTCGGGGAGCGCGTCCAATGAATCGCCGTTTCTCGGCGTTTGCCCTCATGGTCGCGTTTATGGCGCCGCTTTGCGCCGAGACGACGACCGACCCGCATGATCCCGTTCCCTATGAGAAAAACGAGTTCCCCGATTGGCTCAAGGATCTCAGGCGGGCGGAGATCATTACCTTCGGCTCGCTCCCGTTTATCACCTTCAGCGCGTCAATCTATTACGACATCTATCGCTATTACGACCATGACAAGGAAACGGGGTACGAGCCCTGGCCCTTTAAGAAAAGCGATACCGCGGTCGCCCTTTCCGAGGACGAGCAGAAACGGATTCTCGTGGCGTCGGCCTGCATTTCAGTCGGCGTCGCCGTGTTCGATTACGGCTTCCGCGCCGTTAGGCGCGCGATTAGGAACAAAAGGGCGGAGCGTGAGCATCAGCTCGTCGTCGACCCGATTACCATCGAACCCCTCGAGGCTGATCCCGCGGACGCGAAAGCGGAACCTAATGCCGGCAAGAGCCCATCCCCGGTTGGCAGCCCGTGAGCGAGCTTTCGATACTCGTCGATGATTCGATTCCCGAAGGCACCCGGCTCGATCGCTGCTGCGCGCTCGCTGCGGGAAGCCCCACGCGCTCGCGGCTCAAGAACGGGGCGAAGGCGATCCTCGTGAACGGCCAGCCCGCGAAGCTTTCGCGCATCGTGAGGCGCGGGGACCGAATCACGGTCGTCTGGGAAGATCCCGCAAACGTCGATATCGTCCCCGAAGAGATTCCCCTCGAGATCATCTACGAAGACGAAAACGTTACCGTCGTGAATAAGCGCCAGGGCATGGTAACCCATCCGGCCGCGGGTAACTGGAGCGGAACTCTCGTAAACGCCCTCCTATGGCGCTGGAAGAAA
>Ga0209098_1004956_pt1 | contig 10156 bp, 10 predicted proteins | sample AD_JPNHW1_MetaG_FD_184429 | JGI IMG/M metagenome (GOLD analysis project Ga0209098, IMG submission 184429) | Active sludge microbial communities of municipal wastewater-treating anaerobic digesters from Japan - AD_JPNHW1_MetaG (SPAdes) (version 2) | ecosystem: Engineered > Bioreactor > Anaerobic... | reverse complement strand
GCCCAATGCAATCGGCGCACTTTTTGCCAGCTGCGATATCCGCCCGGTAGCGGCTCATGCGGTTCTCCGCGTAGGATTTGGGGTACTGCTTCGCCTTGCGATCCAAAAGGCTCTGCGTACAGGTGTAGCAACAACATCCGTACCAATATGCCTGACCCAGCCACGCCTTCGCCCACGCGACCAATCCCAGATTCGTTTTAACCGTCATGCCTGCCCCTCCAACCGAAAAGAGGGCGGCGATTACTCGCCGTCCCCTTTAGTGTCATTATCATCCTTGCCCGTCTGCTCACTGGTGTCCTTGAGCTTTTCCAACACCCGCACAAGAAACGCGGGCAGCGTCACGCCCAGCTCGCCAACGTTTTCAATGATACTCAGCCCATCGTTAGCGATGAAGAAGAACGCCGTGGCTGTGCGGAAAAGCCCCACGCTGTTGCCGCTGATGCGATCCAGTTGCGCGGCGATGATCACCACCAGAAACATGGTCGCCTTCTTGAGGATGCCCTCATAACCCGTGCTGGACTTGAGCGTCTTGGTCTTAATCGCCGCCGCCACGCCGGTGATGTAGTCGATCACGATGAAAATCAGCAGGATTTCCAGCGCCTTGTCCCAGCCGCCAAGCAGGGTGGTGGTAATCCCGGCGCCAATGCCGGTGAGGAATCGGATGATGTTATCCTTCATAGATATGCCCCTCTCCATGTTTTGATATGAAAAAAGCCGCCGATTGGCAGCTTTCATCCGTGGATATCCTTGATTGTTTAGATGTAGCTTTCCCCGGTGATCTCCTGAAATTGTTCCGGGGTGATCACACCCTTCTCCACCGCCTTGCGTACCATGGCGGCGTTCCAGAGCTTGCGGTCGAAATTCCGTTTCAACATCTCGTATGTCATGCACAGCCCTCCCTTACAGACTCATCAGATTCTGGAATTCCAGCGCGGCGGCGATCCGTTCCTCAGCCGAAGGCTCGTTGTCCTGCGCGGGCGCGTTTACTTTGGCCTCCATAGCGGCCAGCGCGGCTACCTCGTCAAGCGCCGCATTAATACCGTGGAAGTTGCGCATGGCGGCAAACTCCTGGACCGCCTGACAGACATGCCCGTTGATCTCCAGCACATGGGGAAACACATCCACGGCTGGGAACTGGTCACGAATCTTGGCCGGGGTGGCGATCTCCCCGTTGGGGAACATATAGGTGGTAGAACCGTCGAAAAGAACCAGTTTGAGCATAAAACCCCTCCTATACCTGTTTGTACGGTTGCAGCGCCGGCATCATCGCCGTTCTTTCATCCCCGGGGAAGAAAGCGTGCTTGCCGATTCCCATCCCAATGCCGTCCTCGAAGGAAAACGGCGCTGCAACCTCCTGATGGAACACAAAGCTGCTGTTGACCCGAAACACGCTGTTAACTAAATTCATGTTCTTCTCATACCGCATCATGAACAGCGCCGCCTGCTGTCCCTCCAGCGTAGCCGCGCAGATCGTTTGCAATGCGCCGGGCGTAAACAGCGGGCAAACGATCGTGGTCTGCTTGACACCGCTTGCGTTGTAGATTTCGAAGTTGCCAAACAGCGCGTACAGAATGAACCCGCCCATCAGCGCCGCCGCGCCGACCACGCCAAAGGTGCCGGACGCCTGGTTGCCAAGCGATGTGCCACTGGAGCGCACCAGCGCTGTGGTGTAGAGATCCACATTGAGCTTCTTGGTGTACCCATCGAAGGCCAGCCCACCGGCGATCATGGCCATGGAGGCTCCGGACAGCCCCGCCGCGCCCCTGCGCGCTGTACCAAGCGCCGTAGGCGTGGAGCGCACAAGCGCCGTTGTATAGGCATTGACCGTCGTCATCACAGCGGTATCACTGGCGCCTCCGGCGAACAGCGCATAGGAACCGACCGACGCCCCGGCGGCATACCCGCGCGCGGCGCTGAGCGCGGTTGGCGTGCTCACTACCAGCGTGTCACTCACTGCTTCCGCATAGGCGGAGGCAATGCTGCCAACCAAACCACCCGCGAAAAGCGCGTAGGCACCTGCCTTGGCATAGGCAAGCGCTTTGTTGCCATTGGCGATGCCCGAAGCCAACGAGTTACCGCGCAGCAGAGACGCGGTAATGGGCACAACCTGTCGCTTGGTTGCCTCTGAGAAGTCGCTCACATGCGCTAGCAGATAGCTTGCCGTCCTGCCGAGCGTCACCTCTGCGGCCATGACAGATGCGGAGATTTGAATGGGTTCCCTTGGGTAGTACTCCACAGAGTGCAATGGTTTGACGGAACCGTCCGCTTTTCTAATCTTCACGGCAACCAGCTCGCGGGAAATACCGCTATTCTTTTGCCGAACCCGCACGATCGGTTTTGTGGCGTCATTTGCTTTCAAACGGATCATTACGTGCCCTCACTGTCATACTGGAAGATGAGCGTACCGACGGGCACCGCGCTGAAATCCGTCGCTGCATTGCTCAGGATCACCGCGTTGCGCACTTGGGCGGTGGATTCGTCCAGAGCCCCGCCCGCGACCAGCGCAGCCTGCATCTCCTGCTGGACGGTCTTGCGGACGTAGTCGGTGTAAGCCGCGACAGCGTCCCATGCATTCTTCTGCGCAAGCGTTACATGGATACCGCCGCTCTGCTCATGGGCATCGATCATGTCAAACAGATTCCCGGCCACGTTCCCATCCAGCGTAGCCTGCAAGCGCGCAAACCATGCGTCAAACGCAGCTTGATTCTCGTCCAGCTGCGTGTTGAGCTGTTCGGAGAGGGCGAGAATATCGGCATTGACCCGCTGCTCCGTTTTCGCAAGCAGGCTGTTTATCTGATCCGCGTAGTGACTGGTGTCAAAGGCGATGATCGTCTGGGTCACCAGACCGCAAAGCGTGCTATTGAGCCGCTGATCGGTGATGTTGCTCTGTAGGATCAGCAGCACGCCTTTTCCAACCAGCACATCCGCGAGCGCCAGCTCATACACATCCGCGTCCCGCTGCAGCGCAGGCGCGACCGGGGTACTCGCCGCCACGCCCTGCTTGACCGCGACCGCGATACTCCGCGCTGCAAGACTCCATCGAAGCACCACGCGGTCGATACGGTTCAGCACCCCGTCCGCCGTGGCCAGCGCGGTGTTAAGCGCATCGGTGTTGTGGTAGAAGTATCCGTTGATCCATGCCTTGCCTGCGCTGATGGCAATCGTCATGCCGGACACAGCCGAAACAAGCAGGTTATCCGATGCGTACCCGAATACGCCGTTGCCGATGAACGAGCTGAAGTAATCCGCCCATTCCTCGGCCTTGTAGCGCCTGTCCCCATTGATGGAATTGAAGAAACTGCACTTCTCCATGAATCGTCACCTCTTTATCTTCTGCATGAGTGTCGGCAGGCTGTCGCCAAACGTGGCGACGACCTCCTGTCTGCCCTTCTGGTAGGTTTCCGTCATTTCGGTGATCCGGGCATCCACACGCACGCCCCAGCGGCTGTCCACGCAGGTCACAATGTCGCCCACATCAAAATCCGTGCGGTAGCAAAGCGAACCATCCGTTTTGATCTTGCTTTCAAAACTCAGCGACAGGCCGTATGCAGCCAGTTCCTTCTCTCCGCGCGCTTTGAGCATCGCCTGGTAGACCGCTGTGGAATAGGTGAGCGTGGATGTGCCGGACTTGTAGTTGCGCTTGATATCCGATGCGTCGATGAACTTTTCAGAGCGTGCCAGACCGCTGGTGGGGCGGACCTCTACCACGACCCGGCTGACCGCGACGTCGCTGTCCACGCCACCCACGTACAGCGTAGTGCGCTGGTTCTCGCTGCTGGTCACGAATTCCTGTTCCAACACGTTGTCAAACGCCTGTGAAAACACGCAGGGGCGGTTTGCCGACTGAGAAGCCGACAAATCCCGCCCCTGTAACACCCGAAATGTATGCGCCTTGGTTCGCAAATCGGTAGTAATGCGGTATCCGATGGCCGATTCCTTGGCCAGCCCCTCACAGACATCCAGACAGTTGGCGTAGAGCTCGCCCTGGAACTGCACAGCTGTTGTGGCAATCGTTCCTTCGCTTGAATCCAGAAGGAGAAACGGGATCGCCCGCTCCGTAACCGTTGGTGAAATCAGGTTTTCCGTGATCACACGCTTAATGAGCACCTGCGCGGTTGCTGTTGTGTTGATCTCCGCGAGCAGGATCCGCTTGTCCAGCCAGCCAGAAAGAAACCGGCCCTGCGCCTCAATTTCCTCCATGCCGGTGCTGTTCTTCTTGATCTGCACGTAGCGGATTTCAGCCAGCTCATTATCGCCCGGCTTGTGAATCAGGTTGCCCTGACGAAGGAGCTTGTTGTTGACGGTGGTGAACGGCGCGAGGATTTTGCACTCGCCGGGGCTCCAATAGCGACGTGTCCACAGGAGGGAATTGAGCTCGTCTGCTACGCCCAGAGGAGTCAACGAAGAATCGTATACCGTCAGTTCCACCGCTACACCCCCAGATACCGATTGCTGTGATAAACTGCTACCTCGATGTTGTCCTCCCCGCTGGCAGCGGCATACCGCAGCAGATTGTCGCCCGTAGCCAGCTGAAAGTAAGTGCTGTCCACATCCAGGAAGCGGAACGCGTCAATGGTAACTCCGGATTGTGTCAGGGTACACGTTTTCTGTCCGTAGGCAGTGCAAACCGCCAGTGTATCCCCAGCCAGCATCGTGATATTGCTGAAGCGCAGGAATTCGCCCGTTTCCACACTGAGGATTTCCGGGTTGGATGCCGTGCCGCAGGCAGTAAACACAATCCTTGCGCCTGCCTCCACATCGCCCGCATTGTGCACGTTGACGATGCGCGCGGGATTGCGGTATCCGATCTCCATGCCATTCTCATACGGAATCTCGGCTTCAAACTCCAAGCCGCCCACCCAGGAGGCCACCATATCCTTGCTTTCGTTCTCCTCCTGCCAGAAAGGGTCGATGCACACAAACGCGCAGGAGAAGGCGGCGAACGAGGTCGATTTGCTGAACTTAGGCGTGCTTTCCACCTTGCAGTCGATGACCCGCACAAAATCCCCATACCGATAGGTGAGCGTCGCCAGAAGCTGTGGGTTGAGCACACTGGTTAACTTTCTGCGCAAAGGGATGGCTTCGTCCCGCGAGTACACGCGCAAAAACCCGTCAATGTCGATGTTGCGGCTCTCGATGTGGTGACCCACATACGATGCGCCCTCCTGTCCCATGGCGCTTACTGAGTAAATCGTGTTGCGCAGTATAGACAGCCCAGACGCTTCCTGCGTGTAGAATACGCTCTCGTGGGAAAACTCGATTTCGTCCCCGTGGCTGTTGCGATAAATCAGTCGCTCAATTTTCTTCATGCCAACCCCCTCGCCAGTTGTCGCAGTTGCCTAGCCGCTTCCATCTGCTGGCCAACATAGCTGGTTTCTTCTGCGTAGATATTCTGGGTAACGCTGATGTCAGGATTCTTCTGCCCATTCTGCTTGAGATATGCGAGTAACGCCGTTAAGACTGTAGCATCCTGCCCAGCAGAATCTTTTGATCTGTTCATGTCCAGCATCACCTCGCGCATACCGGCCTTGAGCCGCTCCGACATTTCCTGCCAGAGCGTATCCAGCGGCAGGATCGCCTCCGCGCCCGCTTCGCCTACGCCCTGTAACCCGGCGCCTGCTGTGGCAAAGATGGTGGGCTGGTCAAAAATGCCGCCCAGCGCGTTCCAGTTCAGGGACAGCGACGGAATCTTGATACCCCAGCCGACCTCGTTCCAGGTGACTTCAATGGTGGGGAGCTTGAATTCCGGCAGCTTCCATTTGAAGCTGAACAACCCCTTGAGCCACTCCACCTTTTCGGAGAGCCAGGTACTGGCCGCTTCGATCGGCGATTTGAGGATGCCCAGCACACCATCCCACACGGTTTGCACTGCACTCTTGACCGCCGTCCACGCGCTCACGATGCCCGTCTGGGCAGTGGTGACCGCCGTTCCGACCGTGCTGCCAATACCACTCCAAGCCGTACCTGCGGCAGTTTTAACCGAAGTCCAAACGCCCTCGACCGCTGTTGAGATAGCTGTCCATGCAGCGGAAATGGATGCTTTCCCGCTTTCCACTGCGCTTGATACGCTGGTGCACACTGAAGCCCACGCTGTACTAGCCGTCGTTTGGATGGCAGTCCACGCGCCGGATACTGCCGTGGTCACGTTGCTCCAAGCGGTGGATATGGCTTGCTTGCCCAGTTCTACCGCAGCCGCGATATTCGTGCAGACAGTGTTCCATGCCGTGGTGGCCGTAGTCGATATTCCCGTCCAAACGCCCGATAACCAAGTGGTAAAAGCCGTCCAAGCCGTTGTGGCAGCTGTCTGGATGCCCGTCCAGAGATCCGTAAAGAACTGGTTCAGGTTCAGGCCGAAGGCATCGGCGATGCCGCACAGCGTTGTCCAGAAGGTGGAGAACAGGTTGCAGACAGCATCCCAGATTGCAAGCAACGAAGCCTTGAGCGCCTCCCACGCCGCTGAAATCGCAGTTACGAACCCGTCCCAGTCGCCGGAAAACAGCGACACGATGGCCGATACCAGCCCAATGATGAAATCCGTTGCCTGGATTAACGCCTGTACGAGGGGGGCGATCATGTCCATGATGCCCGCCGCAAGCGCTACAACCACCGCCAGCACCGCGCCAATCACGACCGCCACTGCTTCGAAAACAGGCATCAGCTTTAATACCAGCGATTCCACGCTCTGCCAGAGCTTGTCCATGGCAGCTTTCACCGGAGCAAGGTAGCCTTTCATTTTGGCGAGGACATTCCCGAACACGACCTGCACTTTCTGAAACGCCGCCGTGATCTGCGCCCAGATGCCGTTGATCTTGTCCCGAAACGCGGCGTTGGTCTTGTAGAGCCGCATCATCACAGCGATCACGACCCCGATCACCGCCGCAATGATGCCCACTGGTCCAGTCAATGCCTTAAAGGCAATGCTTAATGCCCCGGTAGCGTTCTTAGCCCCTCCCAAAATCTTGAACAGGGGGCCAAACACCTTCATGAGGCTGCCAACACCGGTGGTCAGTTTTCCGAACACCAGCAGCGCCGGACCTACCACTGCGGCAATCGCCGCAATCTTGATGATCATATCCTGCGTTTTAGGCGAGAGCATCGCGAACCGATTGGCGAGTTCCGTGATTTTCTCCGCCGCCAGCTTGATATACGGAGCCAACCGCTCTCCAAACGCGATCGCCACGCCCTCCACCGCCGATTGCAGCTCGCGGAACGCGCCGCCGATGCCGCTTTCCATGGTGGCCGCCATCTGGGCAGCCGCGCCGTCGCTGTTTTCGATGTATCCCGACAGCTCGTCAAAACGCGCGCCGCTGTTGGCCAGAAGCGCGTTGACTGCTTTTAAATCGGTTTTGTTGAACAGCGTGTTAAGCAGGTTCGTCTTCTGCTTTTGCGACATGTCGCCCATGACGCCATTCAAATCATTGAGGATATCGTTCATCGGGCGCATGTCGCCCTGCGCGTCGTAGACATTCAGGCCGAGCTTTTTCATGCGCTTGGCTGCCTGATCGGTCGGCGCGGTCAGCGAGAGAATCACGTTGCGAAGCGCGGTGCCGCCCTCCGCGCCTTTGATGCCGTTATCCGCGAGGATGCCAAGGCCGGTAGCCAGCTCCACGGTGCCGCCAGCGAGGTTTTTAGCAGTGCCGCCCACAGTCAGGATCGCCTCGCCCAACTGACCCACATTGGTGTTGGATTTCTGGGCGGCGACCGCCAGCTGATCGGAAAACGTGCCCAGGTCGTTCATTTGCAGACCGAGAGCGGACATGGCGTCGGTAGCGAGGTCGGAGGCATACGCCAAATCCAGCCCGCCCGACTGTGCCAAATTGAGCACATCCGGCAGGGCTTCGCAAGCCTGTTCCGCCGTGTAGCCTGCCATGGCCAGGTAGTTGAGCGCGTCGGCAGCGTCCGAAGCGGTATACTTGGTAGTCGCGCCCATTTCTTTGGCGGTAGCCGAGAGGAGTGCGATGGATTCATCTGCTTCCACCGACGACCCTGCCACCAGACCCATGGTCGCCTGCACCTGTTTCATGCTATCGTCAAATCCGGTGAACGTGGTAATGCACGCGGTGCCCAGCGCGATCACCGGGGCGGTGACCCTAGCGGTCAGTTGTGTGCCCATTTCGGCGATTTCCTTACCCACTGACTGCAGCTTGGCGCCCACGTTTTCCAGATTGACCCCGAACTGATAAAACCCGTTCTTGTTGAGCTTGATCTGCTCATTGACGAGCTTCAGCGCCTGTTCGGTCTGGGTGAGCTTCTGCTGCGCTTCCTCCAGTTTGACGGCCAGTTTCTTGGTTTCCTCAGCATCCGCGCCTTTGGCGGTTTTGCTGGCTTCATACGCGCGTTCCAGCTCCGAAACCCGCTCTTTTTGCAGGTTCAGGCGCTCGGTGAGGGTATCGGCAGAAACTTTGAGTTTTTCCGTAACCTTTTTGAAGTTGGTGAGCCCCGTGGCCGCGCTCATGCAGGATGCCTGCACCTTGGTCATCTGGGCTTCAAACTTATCCAGGCTGTTTTCAAAGCGGCTGCTGTCGAGGGATAATCGAACGATTAAGTCGCCCAGTTCCTTGGCCACGTGGGGTCACCTCCTTCTCGGTGTTCATTGGGTACGGTGGTTATCCAGGTGGCATCGAAACACCGCGTGCAGTTTGCGAAGTGAACAGCGCCAGAAAACCATCTCTGTCATCCCCAGCACTACGGTTCCGATGTAATACAGCAGCACCCAGTCAAGGCTTTCGCCCGTACCGGGTGCCGCTGTATCTGCAAAGGAATCCCATAGCGCCTTTAGCGAGGGTCCGCCACCACGGCTTCCTGCGCGGGAGTCGCGCTTTGGTCGGCAGGCATGGCGTTCATCAGCGCCTGCGTGATCGATTCCATGAGTCCTTCGAGGTTACCCAGCGTGACCATGCTACCGACCATTCGCTCGGTCAGCTTCGCGTCCTCATGCAAAAGGCCCGCCCACAGCAGCGTCCGCGCCGCTTTGAGCGAGCCTTTCTGCATCGCGTCAAACGCCTTGTCCATGGAGCCGAAGCGCTCCTCCAGTTCCGCAAAGGCGTTCAGGTCGAAGAGCAACGTGCGGGGTTTGTCCAGTTCGATCGGGATGCGTACCTCGCGAATATCGTGTAAAGCCATAATGCTCCTCCTTATTCGCCGCCACCGGCGGCAACATCCGGGTACACACCCTTGAACCAGTCAGCGGCACCGGTGAAGCCGGGGTCGGTGGAATCGGCGATAATCTGCCAGTTGCCGTCGTACTCACGCTTGATGAATGTGCCGGAGAGCTTGGGCTGCCGCCATGCGGGGGCGTCTGTCGCGGTATTGTACTCGTCCTCGACCAGCGCGAACTTACCCTTGTAGAGCCAGACAAACCGGAACTGCCCCTGCTGGGGCTGGCTCATGAAACCAATCGCCAGGAAAGGCGGCTCGTCCCCGGCATTCTGGGTCATGACCCCGGCTTGGTAACTGTGCCCCAGCAGCGCGGCCTGCGCGCTCAGCGGGAGTGCCGCCAGTTCGATTTCCAGCGTGATATCGCCCAGCGCCGACGCGATGTCAAACACACCGTCATCCGCCCAGAGCTTTTCCTGACTGGACGCGGGGCTGACCTTCGCGGACACAGCGCCCACCAGCGGCTTGGGCAGCGCGTAGACTGCGCCAGCCGCCGTATCGCTGGTCAGCAGCGCATAGTGAATGTTGCGCAGCGACTGCCTTTGTGCGGTTACTGTCATATTGGATCCTCCTTCTTACTGCCACGGAAAGGGCAGCGGTACTTTGATCGTATAGGTGACTGATTTCACATAGATGTCGATCTCCGGCAGGTAATCATCCTGCACCTGCGCGTCACGCCGGAAACCCAACTGGCGCATAGTGTTGTGCAAGGCCGTGTTGATCGGGTAGAGGACGTTTTCCCGCGCGTAGAGATCGATTCGGAAGGTGACCGCCTCCTCCAGCGGCAGATCATCCGCAAAGCGGGTGTACTCACGACCCGATTCAAACACGGCCAGCCGGGGAAACACCTCTGCTTCCGGGGCGAGAATCTGGTAGATGGCAGGGTGTCCGTAGGGGTCGGCAGCCAACAGTGCGGTCAGATCGACACTTTCCAACAAATTGTCCACAAGTGTTGACGCGTCCAGTGGAAAACACCTCACAGTCCCAGTTCGTTTCTCAG
>Ga0209098_1004950_pt1 | contig 10171 bp, 7 predicted proteins | sample AD_JPNHW1_MetaG_FD_184429 | JGI IMG/M metagenome (GOLD analysis project Ga0209098, IMG submission 184429) | Active sludge microbial communities of municipal wastewater-treating anaerobic digesters from Japan - AD_JPNHW1_MetaG (SPAdes) (version 2) | ecosystem: Engineered > Bioreactor > Anaerobic >... | reverse complement strand
AGTCAGTGATTGTTTTTTCTTGTTTCCTGATAATACCAGTATGGAACGATGCGGTTGAGTTGTATCGCTCGCGTTTTGATACTTTGTATCAACTCGACAGAGCGATAGCGCAAGAAGACTTAAATAAGGTCGATCGCCTTTTGGATCATGGCTTTGACGTTGACGATCTTCCCTGGAACTGGATCAGTGAATCCAATAATGTCTTCGTTTTTCTAATGCTGCAGGCACATGGGTATCCGATCGATCATGCGGCGGTAAATAAGGATTCGGCGCTTCTGCACTCGATTGCCCGGAATGACGTCGCCATGGTTTCTTTTTTGCTGGATCATGGGGTCAATCCAAATGAAGACTGGAATAAGAATGCTTTCGTTTCAGCGGTTAATCGTATAGGTGATACTCAAAAATGCCTTTCAATGTTCAGGGTCCTCTTTGAGCATGGCGTTATGCCCGTCAATCAAGATAGTAGCGGGGATACTTCCCTTATGTGCTGTTCTGTGCGGGAAGATTGTACCCCATTGATTAACGCGTTGCTTGACCATGACGCGGAGATTGATTTCTGGGGACCGGAAGGTAATACCGCGCTACATCGCGCTGTGGAAAGAGAAAACGTTACCGCGTGTTCTGCGTTGTTGGCACGGAGGGCAAATCCCAATATCGTTAATTATCGTATGGAGACACCGCTTCTTTTGGCGGTAATGGCGAAGAATCATGCCATTATCGACGTATTGCTTCAGGCTGGGGCAAATCCTTCAATTCGGACAAACGACGGAGAGACGACTCTTCAGTATGCGAAAAAACAAGAGCCTCAAGATTATTGGATCATCCGGAAATTAAAAAAATACGGCGCCATGGAGTGATTCTGTGCGTTGAGGTGAACCGATCCACAGCATACGTTACTTCTGCCAATATAACCCGATTCTTAGCTACAATGCTCGTACAGGAGACGGCTTGAAAGACGAAGCTACATTGGGCAAGGCGGAAAAAAGCGACAAGAGGCCGCATATCACATGAGTCCATTTTTTTGACGCATGTGATATGCATCGGGTTTCTTCGCACGTTTATCGTGGGACTTCCTTCAGTAACTGAGCGTGTTCGAGTTCATCATGCTCCATCTGACGGTCATCGTCGTTCTCAATCGTGCGATGCTTGCGGCCCTTTTCTGCCTCGAGCGCTTCAGAGTTGGCGATTACATGCTGTTAGACCGGGGAAAAAGGATTTCCATTTCAGTCCCTCACGCGAAGAAAAGAAAGAATCGCGTTCGGGTGCGGAGTGGAAATTTATTGAACGTGCGCGTTCTCGGCTTCGCCTACGAATGCGCTGAACTATGCGTCGCTCCGTGCCGCTTGCCGAATGGAATGGATCGATTGCCCGCGCTCACTTCGTTACGCACGGACAACGGCATCCCTCACGCGAAGAAAAGAAAGAATCGCGTTCGGGTGCGGAGTGGAAGTTATCGACGTGCGCGTTCTCGGCTTCGCCTGCGAATGCGCTGGTGTATCCCTCACGCGAAGAGCGAAGAATCGCGTTCGGGTGCGGTGTGGGGTTTACCGCAATTGCGTTGACGTTTGGATGCCTGCATGGTATGCTTGCAGTATGCCGTCAATATAAGGAGGCGTTCTATGTGTACTTTGACCATTCGCGGGTGCGACGACGCGCTCATGGACGCGATCAGGCGGGAAAGCCAAGACCGGACGGAAAGTATTAACAAGCTCGTTCTTGAGGCTCTCGAGGCGCGATACGGAAAGGAAAAGAAGAGCCGTCGGCATTCGGATCTCGACGCGCTCGCGGGGACGTGGTCTGAGGAAGACGCGCGCGTTTTCGCCGAGGCGCTCGCGGGTTCGAGAACGGTCGATCCCGAGGACTGGAAATGAAAACGATCGCGCTCGACACATGCGAATACGCGGCCTTTAAGCGTGGCGACGCGACGGCGATAGACCGAATCGCGCGGGCTGACCTGATCGTCGTTCCATTACCCGTACTCGCGGAGCTTCGCGTCGGGTTTCGCGGGGGAATTCGGGAGAAGCAAAACCTTGAAGAGCTTGAACGGTTCTTATCGAGCCCTCGCGTCGAGGTTCCGCCCATGACCGAGCAGACCGCCATCCTGTATGCCGAGATCTTTGGCACGCTCAAGCGAAAGGGCTCGCCGATACCGATCAACGATGTCTGGATCGCGGCCGTCGCGCTCGAGCGTGGCGCGATACTATTTAGTCGCGACGCGCATTTTTCCCAGATTGAGGGCTTGCCGCTCAATCTCGCGCTATAGCCATTAATTAGAAAACAAGAATTTACCGAACGGGGTTCCGGGTCATCCCTCGACCGGTATGAGAATCCTGAACTCCCCATAGTCGTCCGCGGCGTTCGCGAAGTCGACGTACTCAAGATGCCATCCCGCGCGGACTCGTTCGAGGTTTTGCGGGAGCCAGTCGCGAAAGACCGCGTCGTAGAGGGCGGAGACGTCGGACCAGAGGAGGCGCGTGGGGTGAACGCGCGAGACGAGGAGAAACTCGCGAAACGTGCCCTGCGCGATCGCGATGTGTCGCATCCCTTCCGGCGGCGGTAACTTTGGTTCGCCGCGGAGCTCCGCGCAGGTATGGTATCGGTTGTCGTTCGGGTTGTCGCAATACTCGATATACCCTACGTAGCGCCGGGGAAAGAGGGGCTCGCGAATGCGGGGGAGTTCCTCGGCGATAAATCGATTCGCGATCTGGGCGACCGTGTTGTCGGCGATGTTCTCCTCGTCGGTGACGAAGTGCCTGACGCCGCAGAGCGCCATCGGCGGCCGCGCGACGAGGCGCGGGGCGAGGAGGGCGCTCTCGGTGCCGACGGGGACGATCCCGTCGGGCTTGATCGGCTCGGTGACCTCGAGGAGCGTTTTGCTCGCGCGCCACGCCCCGGGCGTGAGTCCCCAGCGATTCTTAAACGCGCGATCGTAGCTTTGCTCATGGGCGAAACCGCTCGCGAGGGCGACGTCGAGGATGGAACGCGTACCGTCCCTAAGGTATTCGAGACTTTGGCTCAAGCGGCGTCGCCGCACGTATTCGGCGAGCGGGTACCCCGTGAGCGCGCGGAAGACGCGGTGGAGATGGAATTTCGAGAGGCCCGCCTCGGCGGAAAGCTCGTCGAGGGCGAGCGGCTCGGAAAGGGACCGCTCGACGAGGTTAACGACACGTTCGAGGGCGAGCCGATACTGATCGCGCATGTCTTCGATTGTACCAGCCGATGCCTAACACGCGCAAGAATGGTTCATCCGGTTTTTTTCAAAGGTATTATAGTAAGGGCATGAAAACACCGATTCTTGCGATCATTACGATCGCCGTTATGTCATTAGCCGTCTCGTGCGGCGGCTCGAGTCCCCGCGTGCTCGAGAAAACGAAGCGAACCGATACCCTCGTGAAATTTACGTTTGAGTCGAAGGCGATCGTCCAGGGGAAGCTTGAAAAGCGGCCAGAGGCGTCGCTCTTCGTGTCGTTGCCCGAATCGTACCGCTCGTCGCCCAAACGTCGCTACCCGGTCGTCTACGCCCTACACGGTTTCGGAGACGGGGGAATGTCGATGATCCTTACGCTCCGCGGCAAGGGCTCCTCGGGGCCGGACGTTCCCGAGGTCATCATTGTCGGCATAGAGAGCGGGAATAGCCTCGGAGGCTCCTTCTACGCGAACTCTCCCGCGACGGGGAATTGGGAAGATCTCATAACGAGCGAGGCAATTTCCCTCGTCGACCGGAAATTCCGTACGATCGCGAGCCGCGAGGGCCGCGCGCTCGCCGGGTACTCGATGGGCGGCTTTGGCTCCTGGCATATCGCCTTATCCCGTCCCGACCTCTATTGCGCGGCATGGGCCGCCTGTCCCGGCGCCTGGGACGAAAACGGCCTCGCCGATACCCTTTCCGGCTGGGATACGACGTACCGGAACGCGTACGGTGCGGCCTACGCTCCGGATCTCACGCTCGCGCCGCCCTATGCCCGCATACCGAAACTCGACGGGACGCCCGAGGACAATGAGATCGCCGCCAAATGGCGAATGGGTTTTGGAAGCGTCGACGAGCGACTCGCGGCCTATGCGCAGCAGCCGAACAAGCTCAAACTCGTCTCGCTCGCGTACGGAAACCGCGACGGGTACGGCTGGATAATCCGCGGGACCCGCTTTATCGCCGATCGTATGGGAAAGGCGGGCGTGCCCGTGGAGATTCGCGAATTCAACGCCGGGCACTTGGTCACCGATGACATGATCAAGGAAAGCTACGTGCCGTTTCTTAAGGCCGTGTTTCGCTGACAAACGCCTGAGCTCGGATGGCCTTCGCTTCGCCCAGGGGCGAAGGCCCGAGAATCCGGCGATTAGATTCCCTCCATCAAATTCCCTGCGCGACGTGCGACGCGAAGCGCGCCTTGATATCGGGGGCGCTCTTGCTGATGGGCACTTCCTCGCCGGAGTCGAGCGTGATCGCGGCGTTCGCGATTGCCTGGGCAAAATCGAGGTTTACGAGAAAACTCTTGTGGCAGCGCAGAAATCGCTTGTCGTCGCAGAGCCGCTCGAAGTTATCGAGCTTATCGTAGTAGCAGATATCGCCCGATGAGCGCGTATGCACGGTAACGACGCGCGCGCGGCTTTCCGCGAAACGGATGTCGCCGAGCGCGATGCGGTGTATCCGGTGCCGAGCCTCGATCTGGATGAACCGTTCGATCGAGGGCGCGCGCAGGGCGCGGTCAAACGCGTCCGCGAGCGCCTGATGTTCTATCGGTTTGAGGAGATAGTGGAGCGCGCGCACCCCGAAGCCCTCGAGCGCGCGGTCTCTCGCGCTCGTCGCGAAGACGATGTCGCAGTCCTCGTCGATCTTACGGACCTCGCCCGCGACGGCGATGCCGTCTTTGTCCCCCATGTATATGTCAAGGAAGAGTATGTCGAATCTCGCTCCGCGGCCTATCGCGGCAAGGAGCGCTTCCCCATCCGTGAAACGCTGAATATCAAGGCTCATGCGGTGCGATCTTCCCCATTCCTCGATGAGCGTCGCGATCTTCCTCAGTTCGCTCGCCTCATCGTCGCATACCCCGATTTTTATCACAGCTTTTACCTCACGTTGTACAAAATGCCGTAAGAACGTATTATCATGCATACGGTTAATTTTCAAGTTTCTTACCCCCCGGAGGTTGCGCCCCATTATGCTCTTTAGCCCCATTATTCCGGTAATCACCTTTGCGTTGCAGACCGTCTTCGAGTATGCGACCCTCACGAAAAGGCGCTCGATTCTCGAACATGTCCTGGTCCGGGTCCTGGCGCTCTGCGCGGCCTTGGGGAGCTTCTTCCTGATGAGGCGCTTGGGCATTCGCACGGTCAGCCTCTATTATCTTTGCACAATCCCGGTCTTTATTCCGTGCGCGGTGCTTTTCACGGAGACCGTCGCCCAAAAGGTGTTTTTCTGTTTTACGTCCTGGGGCGTGACGACCTTTCTGTCGTCGGTATGCAATTACCTTGCCGTGTGGGTCACGCACGGCCGCGCGGCTTATCCCCTCCGGTACGTCCTGTATGCCTCGGTTTCCGCCCTGGTGATAGCGTTCTATTGCCGATTTATCCGCGTCGGATACCGAAAGCTACTCTCCTATCTCGCCAAGGGAAATCCCGCCTTCGCCGCCTTCCCGGTCTTGGCGTTCGTTCTCCTGAGCCTGATCTTTACGCCGTTTGAAACCGCGCTCACTCCGGTAAAATTCCTCGAGATGCTCCTGTTCGAGGGCTATACCATTTTTTCGTATTACCTCATGGCGTCGCATTTTACCGCGATCCATAACCGCTCCCAGTACGAGACCCGGCTCGAAAACGCCGAGCGTATCGTGAGTCTCCAGAAGAAGTACTATACGGAGATGGAGAAGGGTATCGTCGCTCAGGGAAAGCTCATGCACGACACGCGGCATCAGTACGTGGTCCTTTCGACCTTGGCGCAGTCCGGCGACTACGCCACGCTCGGCGAGTACCTCGACCGTCTCCTCGGCGACGGCTTTGTCGCCCCGCAGAAGCGCTATTGCGCGAACCCGGTGGCGAATGCCGTTATCGGCGGCTATATCGAGATCGCCGAAACGAGGGGCATCACCGTCGCGACCGATATCGATTTGCCGGTGGACATCCGAATCGACGAGTATGAGCTGTGCGCCCTGTTGGGAAACGCGATCGAGAACGCCATCGAGGCGTGCCAGCGGATCCCCCCCGAAAGCGAGCGGTATCCGGGCAAACGCATCGATATCAGGGTCCGCGGGGAGCCCTCGCGCCTCGTCATCCGGATCGAGAACAGCTTTCAGCCCCTTCCCGGGGACCGGGAAGGACTTTTCCCCTCGAGTAAGGGCGCGCGGAGCGGCATCGGCCTTGAGAGCATGCGGACGATCGTCGAGAATCATCGCGGCGCCTTGAATTGCGAGCGGAAGGGCGATACCTTCGTGTTCTCCGCCGTGCTTGGGCTTGAGTCTCTATAAAGTCCAATATGTCAAAAATACCTCGTTTGTCGTCATAACTCGTCCCCACTAAAACCAAGAAAACTGCTAGTATTTCCACATCTAAAAAAGTGATGACGATACAGTTTCGCGTACGCTTGATTCGTTCAAGCCGCGAGACGTGTCGTTTTTTTAATTTCGAGTAAAGATAAAAAGGGGAGTGAAGGATAATTCCTTGGCGACCCAAACCGAGATTGCCGCCGCGGTGGCGGCGCTCGCTAAGGCGACGCCGGCCTTCAACGCCGCGATTACAAAGCCAATCCATTCCAATCTGAAGGCCCCCTATTACCGTGTTGAACCTCTGGTAGTAGCGCCCTTAGTTCTCTGCGTCGCATAAAAACTCGCGGAGCTCAAGCCCGTCCGGAATACCCGGACGGGTTTTTTTCGTTCTGCGGTCGCGAAACGAGCTACTCGGTTCCCTGCCCGAACGCAGGGCGGCGGGGGCGTTCTCGCCGATCGGGTCTCGCCGGCCTATTGCTCAACGAGCCCCGTCGCGAGAAGCGTACCCGGCAAATCGCGTTTTTCCGTCGCGCGGTATTCGTCTACCTTGTCGATCCCGATGACCTTCACGTAACCGCCGAAGACCCAGGCCCATTCCCACTGGCCGGCTTCCGCGTCGTCGCCGTCCCACTCGCAGACCAAGTACCAGGGCGCGGTTATCCCGTCGATCGTATCCTTCTTGACGCTCGTCGCGCGGATTGGATGTACCGTGCCCTTGAAGAGAACCGTGCGGTCGCGGATGTAGAGCATTCGTTCGTGCAGCTCGTCGTAGAACTGAATGCTCAAGTGCACGGAATCGGCGCGCATCGAGGGGCTCTTTCTCATGCGGAGGCCGTCGAGCGGCACAAGGTACAGTTTCTGGTCGCCCTCGGTGTAGCCCTTGATGCATGCCGTTCCCTCATACTCGTAGCGCTTTCCGGCGGGGCTTTCGACGTTGCTCTCGAATTTCATTCCCGATTTGTCGTCAAACACCGCGCCAGAGACGAAGAAGTCCTCGTAGTCCTGTTCGATGGTCATCGTCGCGCCTTGTTTTGCGGGGCCGATGCCGAGCGCCGAGATGATGTCGGCGAGTTCCTGGCGGCTGTACTCGCTGTCTTTCGTCGCCGCGAGGGGATAGAGCCGTATCGCGTTTCCCTTGAGCGAATACGCCCCCTCGACCGCGCCGAGCTGAGGATTCCAGATGCGATACTGACCCTTCGAGTCGAATTCGAGGTCGACGCCCGGGGACTTGTCCCGATTGGAGAAGATTTTTCCCAGGAGATAGTTTCGGGATTTTTCGTCCTCGCTAATCGGAAATACCGGGCCCGATTCCGAATCCCTTACGCCGAAGCGATCATGCCTCGAGACGGAAAGGTCATACACGCTCGTCGCGTGGTTCTTAATCTCCGGGCCGCCTGAGGATACGCCGAGCGTCTTTCCGGCGGCGTCGAGGGATAAGGCGAGGATCGGCTTGTCCGAAAGCTTCAATACGCCGATGAGCCGTTCGTCCGGGAGGTTGAAGAAGTACGCGAACTCCGTTCCGTTCGAGACGACGAGCGTCGATCGGTCGCGCGTATAGGCGATGCTTCGGGCGACCGTTCCGGCGGCGAGCCCAAGCGGCACGGTCTTCACGGTCGTACCCGTTTTCGCGTCGAGTACCGTAAGGTCTTCGTTGAAGCAATAGAGCCGCGTACCGTCCCGCGAGAAAAAAACGTGCCCCGCGACCATGTCCCGCTTCCAGAGTGTTTTCATCGTTCGCATGTCCCATACGCGCGTGCCCGCGCGGTTTGACGCGGACCCCGCGCAGAGGCTCGAGTCGGGGCTGAAGGCGTACGATATCGGGAAAAGGAATTCACGGTCGTCGACGCGCGTCCATCGCCTCTGACTCGTGTTATAGAAGGCGACCGCCGGCACGTTATTCCCATCGAAGCCAAGCGCAAACCACGCGCCGTCCTCGCTCGCTTCCAGTAGCGTCGTGTGGCCATATTCGCGCAAGACGGACCCGGGGGAGTAGGATTTTCCGGCGGCATTCGTGGGCAAATCCGACTCGACCCAATCGTAGGTCGAACCCACGTCGCTCGTCGGATAGAATATCCGCTCGTCCTCCCCGGCGAAGGTCGCCGCCTTCGAGACCAAATCGCAGCGACGGAAATATTTTTTCTCGAGCTTGCCGGTATCCGCGCGATAAAGATAGACGGAGCCTTCCGCGCCGTTCATCGAGATATCGACGGCCAACGCCCACGCGCCCGAGGGGCTTACGCATACGGAGTCTCCCTCGGGGCTTTCCCACCGTTTCCGCGCGCTCACGTCGCCCCAGGCGCCTTCCTTTGGCGAAAGATAGCCGCCGAAGCACCATCCTGTTCCGAAGCCTTCGGTCATGACGCGGCACCAGCGCGAATCGATACCGTCGGCGGAGAAAGGGCGTCCGACGGCCGTAACGACCGCCTCGGTTCCCTCTTTCAAAAGGGCGATCGTTTCGGCATCGAGGCTCGGCGCGGTTCTGAGCCTGAGGTTGTCCGTGCAGACGACGATTTTTCCGGCGGCCGTCTCGTCGATCGCGGGGGACTCGCCCGCGGCGGGAATTGCGCCTGCGGAGACCATCGCGAGGGTAAGGAATACTGTAAGGAAGAAGCGATAATTTTCGTTTATGATCTTTTTATGCATACCCGCAGTATAGCACGCACCACGCCGATGCGTGGAATCTCCATTGCGCGGAATCGACGCCCTGTGGAGAGTGGGGGCCTTTGGTCGCCTTGCGAATCTTCTGTCCTGCGAGTATGTTGTGTTTATATGTTGACTTGCGAAACAAATAGGGTGTACATTTTTAGTACGCAAGACTAAGCCCTAAAGGAGCGCGTATGGCCATTATCGAAGTCACGGACCTTTGCAGAAATTTCACCTACTACGAAAAGGCAGAGGGCCTCGGCGGTTCCTTCCGGAATTTCCTCGCGCGGAAGACCCTCGTGAAGGAAGCCGTCAAGGACGTGAGCTTCTCGATCGAGGAGGGGACGACGGTCGGCTTTCTCGGGCCCAACGGCGCGGGAAAGACGACGACCCTCAAGATGCTTTCCGGGATCATGAACCCGAGTTCGGGCGACGCGCGGGTGCTCGGCCACGTGCCGTGGGCGCGGAAAAAGGACTTCCGCCGGCGCATCGCGATCGTCATGGGGCAGCGGAGCCAGCTCTGGCCCGATCTTCCGGCCCTCGAGTCCTTCGATCTCAACCGCGCGATCTACGAGATCGACAAGGCGGAATACAAGCGCACCCTCGACGAGCTCGTCTCCCTCTTCGGCGTCGCCGAGCAGCTTCCCGTCCAGGTTCGCCGCCTCTCGCTCGGCGAGCGGATGAAGATGGAGATCATCGCCGCGCTCCTCCACCGGCCCGCGGTGCTCTTCCTCGACGAGCCGACGATTGGGCTCGACATCATCTCCCAGCGCGCGATCCGCGACCTCCTCAAGGGCCTCAACGGCCGCTTCGGCACGACCGTGATGCTCACGAGCCATTACCTTTCCGACATCGAGGACCTGTGCGAAAGGATTATCCTCATCAACCACGGGAGCGTCGTGTACGACGGCGCGCTTTCGGGCGTCAACGAAACCCTCGCCGACCGGAAGACCGTGCGCCTCGTCCTGTCGGAGTCCGTGAGCGCTGACTCGCTCGAGCGCTACCCGGGCTTCATATCGCTCGAGGATTCCTGCGCGGTCTTCGAGATTGAGCGC
>Ga0209098_1004949_pt1 | contig 10174 bp, 9 predicted proteins | sample AD_JPNHW1_MetaG_FD_184429 | JGI IMG/M metagenome (GOLD analysis project Ga0209098, IMG submission 184429) | Active sludge microbial communities of municipal wastewater-treating anaerobic digesters from Japan - AD_JPNHW1_MetaG (SPAdes) (version 2) | ecosystem: Engineered > Bioreactor > Anaerobic >... | reverse complement strand
GTTCCGGGATATTCCCGCAGGCGAGATGACAGAGACAACGAGAGCAGCTGTTCTCTCTGCATTCGACCGGTATCTCGTTGAAGGCGGGTTTCCCGAGTACCTGAAGTTTAAGGACCCGGAATACCTGAAGCGGACCTACGAGGATATCCTGTTCCGGGATATCATCGGACGAGCCGGCATCCGCGAGGTAAAACCGTTCCGCCAGCTCGCACGGTACATCTTCACCAACATCGCGAACCGGGCAAGTTACCAGGCGCTGAAAAAAACCCTGAATTTCAAAAGCGCTGCCTCCGTCCGGGATTATGTCGGATACCTGGAAGAAGCGTATCTCGTCTTCGAGATCTTCCGGTACGACTGTTCCCTGAAAAAACAGTACGTGAGCGACAAGAAGCTGTACTGCATCGATACCGGCATGCGAAATGCCGTCGCGTTCCGGTTCTCCGGCGATACCGGCAGGCTTTTTGAGAATCTTGTCTTCATCGAACTCCTGCGCAGGAACCTCTCGGTTTATTATTTCCGGCAGAAACACGAGTGCGATTTTGTTATCGAAGACCGGGGGGTCATAACGGCGGCGATCCAGGTCTGCTTTGAGCTGAACGAAGAGAACCGGAGCCGCGAACTTGCCGGTCTTACGGAAGCGATGGAGACGCTATCTGTTGAGAACGGCATGGTGCTCACCTGCTGCCAGGAAGAAACCCTCACCATTGACGGCCGGAAAATCCGGATTGTACCGGCATGGAAGTGGCTGCTGGGATCTGCCGGACACAAAGAATAGACTAAGGGGAAATGTCCGGCTATGCACCAGCATTCACGTCATAACTATTTTTTGAATCGTTCAGAACATCCCAACTGTCAATCCTTCCGGGGAATCCTTCTTCGCCCCGGAGAGTTCCTCCGGGTTGTATGACCTTCTTCAGCGTGACAGGCACCCCCTCTCCAAATAAAACCTCATCAGACAGGCCATGAAGGAACTGCGGGCCGACCTCTCCTCGTTTGCCTTCGCTCCGGTTCTTGGCACAAAAACCCTATAACAGCAGACACCCCCGGTAATAAACAGGAGACCGGACCTGATGAATATTAAAGCCGATGGTAAAGAGAATCGCGGGCAGGTTTCCGGGATCTCACAGAAAAATAACACCATGATCCAACCGCAGAAAGTCCTGCTCATCGGAACCATGGGATCCGGTAAGACAACGGTCGCGGAACGCCTCGCACGGGATGCCGGTTTTTCGTACGCATCAATCGATGACTGCCGGTTGCAATACGGGGATGGAACCATGGCAGGAGAGATTTGCGCATGGGATCATTTTCTTGCAATGTGTGAAAATGCCTCGCCGGCGGTCCTGGAATTTTCCGGCTGCGGACCCCATACGGGTGAAGTACGAGACGCCCTCCTTAAATCCGGCATCCCGGTTACGGTCATCTGGCTCGTGTTCCCCACCCATACCTGTATACTCCGGGCACTGCAACGGAACAAGGACATCCCCGCTCCCTACGACTGGGCGCCGCTCGAATATGCCATACCGGCTTTCCATGATGCGATTGAAGAATCATGGGAGCGTTCATGGAAGCGGGAACCGGCGTTTCATGTAATCCGGCAGGTTTTTTCCGGTGCAATGTCCGCAGAAGAGGTTTATCCGGTCATCAGGAAGATCTGTTCGACATGCAGTGATTGAAACACAATTCCGGCACGATCTCTGGTTAGATTATAGTAGCGGTTTTTTAAGCACCAGAGCCACCGCATTGTATTTTCACCATACATTCCGGTCGACACCCCGGCACAGTTTCACCGCACACCCTCACACTATAAAAGCCCACACATCCGGGTACAGATTAAGTACAATGCCAACACCTCCCATCCCCGGACCGGTCACTCCATCGCAAATCCTCTTTTACCAGAGCGAGGACGGGACGAGCCGCATCGAAGTCCGGCTCGAAGAGGGAACTGTCTGGCTCACGCAAAACCTGATCGCCGATCTGTACCAGATTACGAAACAGACAACCGGTCACCATATCAGGAATATTTTCGAGGAAAATGAACTCATACCGGAAACAACAGTAAGACAATATCTTACAGTTCAAACGGAAGGATCTCGTGAAGTCAGACGAACAATCGATTATTACAATCTCGACATGATCCTCGCCATCGGTTACCGGGTCCGCTCCCACCGCGGCATTCAGTTCCGACGGTGGGCAACCGAACGGCTGCGCGAATTTCTTATCAAGGGCTTCGTACTCGATGATCAACGGTTAAAAGACCAAAGAAGCATCGGGGCGGATTATTTCGATGAACTGCTCGAACGCATCCGCGATATCCGGGCATCGGAGAAACGGTTCTACCTGAAGATCCGGGACATCTACGCTCTCGCCATCGATTACGATCCCCATGCAGAGGCTACGCTCGAATTCTTCCGGGTTGTGCAGAACAAACTCCACTGGGCGATCACCGGTCATACAGCCGCTGAGATCATCGCGGAGAGGGCGAACGCATCCCAGCCCAACATGGGACTCACCAGCTGGAAAGGCGCGAAGGTGCGGAAGGGAGACGTTACGGTTGCGAAGAATTACCTGAACGAGACCGAAATCAAACAGCTGAACCGCATCATCACCATGTATCTCGATTATGCTGAGCTGCAGGCAGAACGGAAACAGCCGGTGTACATGAGCGAGTGGAAAGAGAAACTCGACGCGTTCCTCCGGTTCAACGAACAGGAGATCCTCAGCGACAAGGGATCCGTCTCAATGGAGATCGCTCGTGCCCTTGCACTTGAAGAGTACGAGAAATTTTCCAGCCGGAGAATTGCAGACGAGAGTGCCCGACCGGATCCGGCATTCGAACAGGTGGCACAACAGCTGGAACGGAAAAGCCGGGCCGGGAAAAAAATCCGGTAATCCGGGAAAGAAAATCCCGTTCAGGGAATCTTTTCCCACCGATCACTCACGGGAATACAAATCCCGCCCGGAACTTCCGGGGGGCGAACTTGCCGGTCTTACGGAAGCAATGGAGACGCTTTCTGTTGAGAACGGCATGGTGCTCACCTGCTGCCAGGAAGAAACCCTCACCATTGACGGCCGGAAAATCCGGATTGTGCCGGCATGGAAGTGGCTGCTGGGATCTGCAAAACCTGAAGAATAAACCGGGGGAGACATCCGGCACGCGAACGTCCTGAATCCCCGGCACTTTCTCCAGGATCGGTCAGGGTACCCCCGCTGCCGGTCTTCCGGGAGAATCCTCCTTTGCCGCCGTAATCTCCTCCATCCCTTCCGGAGAGACCCGGAACATCCGGTACTTCCCGCGCCGGGAGAAGAGCCAGAGCTGGCGTCCGGCTGCCGGATTCCGCACCATCCGGAGTCGCCCGATCGTCTCCTCGTACCCGGCCGCGTGCGTCTCCATGGACCGGTACAGGTTCCGGGTCCGCCTGACCGCGACAAAAAGGATCTCGCGATCGTTCACGAGCAGGAAATCACACGGGCGGTCCCGGTTCTTCCGGAACAGGTACACATCGCCCCGCAGAACGGCGAGTTCGGTCGCCCACGCGATCGCCTGCTCCGAGTCCGGCCCGCGTGTCATTCCTTCTGCCCCGCCGTCCCGGTCTTTCTTTGCGCCCGCTCCCGCCGGAACTCCCGGTTCACCGGCCGGGTCCGGACCCGGACCGTGTAATAATGGCCCTGCGTCCTTCTCGCTTCCATCCATTCCACCTCCCCGCCATGCGTCCGGACTTCGTGCGAAAGCACGTTTGTCACAAGAAAGAGCGGCAGGTGCGCATACGTCCGGGTCGGCCGGCGCGGCATTATTCGCGCCTCCGCGCTTCTTCCCGGATTAAAAACTTCCGTTCCAGCCGCCCGATCTTCTCTCTCAGCCGCTGAGGGATCCGGCCCCTGCGCCTCAATTGCTGCGCCATGCGGCCGCCCCAAAGTCCGGTGCACCCGTTGTTCTCCCGTTCTTTGCAAAAAATCCCGGATCCCCGGTATCCCGGCCCCGCTCTTCTCCTGTTTCCCCGCTGTATCGAATTCATCGCGTTCACGTCCCTTCTCCTTCAACTGTTCCCGCTCCCGACTCGGACCGGGAGCGTCCGCTCCTCACACTCAGAATATCCCGGAATGCCGGCCATCCCTGTGCCACGGCCTGGAAAAAAACCCGTGCCGGTGTTTGTGTAAAACGGCAAATCCGCAGGAAACTGGATCCTCCGGTAACCGGTCACGTCACGGCAGCAGCGGCACCGCGCTCAGGGAGCCGGCCGCCGATCCAGTATCTTCAGAAAATGGGTTGCGGGAGCACAGGCAGACGCAAAATCCGGCCCATGCCACCGGTTCGGACGATCCATACCCCCGGTCCGGGCCTTTGCAGGCAGGCAGCGGGGCTTCTCGTCCCCGTCCCCGGCCAGGCTCTTCATCGAGGGATCGAGCGTGGCCCCGACCGCACCGCAGGTGAACGCCGCCACAACGCAGCAGAACCGGGAGAGGGCCCGCGCCTTCTCCGGCGCGTACCCAAGCTCCACGGCCTTCCTCGCCGTCCGCCTGCAGAAATACTCAACCATATGTATAAAATTCTGTAGAAAAACCGGGCTTAAATCCTTGCTGGTGAATACGCACAATTTCCGTTTGCAGTACACGAACGGACGAACATACTGGCCCGGATTTGTCGGACGCGAAGCTGACAGTATCCGGACGCAGAGGATCGCGCAGAAATCGCGGGCCGGCATGAAGATTTTCCGGCGATGTCGCGGCAGGGTGCAACGGGACAGGAACCCCGGCCTCCCGCACCGGATTATTACCGGGGAATTTTCCTGCCGGGCAATTTTGACAACATGAAGATACCGCGCTTTCTGGTTACTGGTTCTTCAATAAACCCTGCGTTTCCCGGAACAGGGATACAGAAAGGAACAGGGAACTATATCTCTGCAACAAGAGAGCGGGGAATGCATCACCGGGTATTTTGATGTTTCCTTACCTTCTTTTCAGGAAGTTTCCGGTTTTCTGCATGGGAAAGAATGGCTTCTATTCCCTGCTTAAGAACCGGGAGATCGATCCGGATTGTCTGGAATATCGCTTCGTAATCTACACCAAAATAATGGTGCATGATCTTATCCCGCATCCCTGCTGTCGCTTTCCAGGGGATTTCCGGAAATTCCTTCCGCAATTGCGGGGATATGTTCTTTGCAGCCTCACCGATAATGGTAAGCATCCGCTCAATGGCAGCACGTTCAAGCGGACAGTCTTTAAGAGCATCAGCGGAAGTGATTTTTAAGGAAAATTTTTCGATATGATCAATAGCATCCAGCATATGATGGAGGTACGCAGGATCCTCCGGCTTCATCCAAAGATCACCACTTCGTCATGATGGACTGTATCGGCAAGATAGGGACTGAGAGCCTTTTCAGTTACGAGATCAACCTTCAGGTGGATTGTTTTTTTGATCTCATCTTCAATCTGCACAATCTGGATCAGGCTTTTCGGTTTGACAAACCGGACCAGAATATCAACATCGCTATCAGAACCGGCTTCTCCACGGGCGTACGAACCGAAAATGGCAATACGTTCAGCATCGTGGCGGGTCAGAATTGAAACAATAGTTTTCCGGATCCTGCCTGAAAGCGTACGTCCTGTCATTTCGCCTGCCCCGGGATATTTCTGATAGGTATTATCTCTTGCCTGTCATCATCTTTTTGTAAAAAAATATGAGTGCCTGACAGTGCCCGAGGGGGGGATTCTGATCGCATCCGGAACTAACAAGATAAGACCGCCAGCCGCCAACAGCACGGCGGTTCAATACTATTAAGGGCAGATCAAATCAACCGGAAGTAACGGGACAACCTGCGCATGTATCGCATCCTCTACGTCGACGACGAGCCCGGCCTTCTGGAGATCGGGAAGATCTTCCTCGAACAGGACGGGACGTTTGCTGTCGACACCCTGGCATCGGCAACCGACGCGCTCGCCCGCCTGGAATCGACCCGGTACGACGCCGTCGTATCGGACTTCCTGATGCCGGGGATCGACGGCATCGTATTTTTAAAGCAGCTGCGGGGCCGCGGGGACACGACCCCGTTCATCATCTTCACCGGGCGGGGGCGCGAGGAGGTCGTCATCGAGGCGCTCAATTCCGGTGCCGATTTCTACCTCCAGAAAGGCGGCGACCCCCATGTCCAGTTCGCCGAACTCATGCACAAGCTCCGGCACGCCATCCAGCGGAGGTACGCGGATCTCGCCCTTAAAAAGAGCGAACGGGATTACCGGCACCTGATCGAATCTGCCAATGAAGTGATCTTCGTCATCCAGGACCGGCTGGTCCGGATGATCAACAAAAAGGGCATCGAATTATCCGGGTATTCCGAGAAGGAGATGCTCAATGAGCTGTTGACAAAGTTTGTCCACCCGGATGACCGCCGGATGATCGTCGAACGGAACGCCGGCCGGATTGCCGGGAAGGAACTCCCCTCCCGGTACCGGTTCCGCATTCTGCGCAAGGACAACGCAATCCGGTGGTTCGAACTGAACACCGTTGCCTTTGACTGGAACGACCGCCCCGCGACCCTGAACTTCATGACCGATATCACCGACCGCAGGATCGCCGAGGAAGCACTCAGGGAGAGCGAGGAACGGTACCGGCTCTTCTTCAAAACAACGCTCGACGGGGTCTTCATCACCGACCATACCGGGAAATTTATTGATTTCAACGACTCGCTCATGGCGCAGCTTGCAGCAACGGACCGCAGGGAAATATCGGCCGTAAACTCGATGGACCTCTTTGCCGATACGGGAGAGCGGGATGCCTACATCGCGCTCGTACAACAGGAAGGGCATGCCCGCGAGTACCCGATCCGGTTCCGGCGGCTGAACGGGACGGTCTTCGATGCGCTTGCAACCGTCGTCCTCGTAAAGAATCCCGACGGCTCTGTCAAATCGTACATCGGTACCGTCCGGGACCTTACGGGAAAACCAACATAGCCGGAAGGAATGTTCAGTATTCCCAAAACGCCATGATCCCAAGGGCAAACCCGATGTCGGCCACGAGATCTTCCAGCAGCCGGACCTCCTGCGGGTTAAAAAAATTCTTCTCCCGGGAATAGAACCGCATGACGCCGATGGCATGCCCGCCGTTCATGATGGGAAGGGCCGCGGATGACCGGTAGCCCCGCGCCGCCGCCCGCTCACGATAATGCGCCATCTTGGGATCCGTTTCGATATCGTTGCTGATCACCGGGGAACACCGCTCGATCGCGGTGCCGGACAGTCCCATCGTCCCGGGAATGTTATCGAGGCTTATGGAAAGGTTTGCAAGGTACCCTTCCTCGTACCCGCAGGCAGCGACCGGGCTGACCGTCAGGGTCAGGGGATCGATGATCCCGATCCAGGCCATCAGGAACGCACCATCCTCGACCGCGATCCTGCACGCTTCGCAGAGGAGCGCGTGCCGGTTCCGGATCCGGATCACGGCCCGGTTCGTGCTGGAAAGTACGGCATTGAGCCGGCTTAAGTGAAGGATGGTGTCGCGGGCGCGCCGGCGCTCGACAGCCTGCCGGATCATGTGATTCAGCTCGGCGAACTGCGCCGTGGGATTGCCCCCTTTCTGGAGGTACTGGTCCGCCCCGTTGTTCAGCGCCTCGATCACGACCTCCTCCCGGCTCCGCCCGGTGAAGATGATGAACGGGAGCTGCGGGTGACTGCTCCGGACCTTCTTTAAAAACGTAATCCCGTCCATCTCGGGCATCTGGAAATCGGATACAATGGCGTCGTAGGGCACATCCTGTATCGTTTCGAGCGCGAGCCGGACGGAGTCAGACGTGTCAACGCGCATCTCCGGGTCGGCTTCGAGGAAACGCTTCGCAAGATCGAGAAGCACCTGTTCATCGTCAACGTACAGGACTGAGATCATACAGGATCACAAAACGGGTCGGTGGTCACTTTGCAGAGCCGCAGCACGGGCCGGACCCGGGGATACCGGGATCGCGTATCCCTGCGATGGTAACGAGCGGACAGATGAAGATCCTGCCCCCGGCCGGTTCCGCACTCGTCACAGGGCAGATGAGTACACGCAGACAGATCAGGACGATGATCTTCCGTATGTTGGTTTGAAATACCTTCTGTTTTTTAACCCATTCTATAGGAAATTATTTTCCATCTTTTACTTAAAAATATTTCTAAAAACGTTTGCCGCTCTCCCGGGAAATATTCCGGTCGATCACGGGGTGGATCCGCAGGAGTGTTTCCCGCAATACTTCGTGACAGACAGAGCCGGGTTCCACAATCCGCACAGGAGAATTCCTCCGGAAGGAACGGGCAGCCAGGACCGTCCGGAACCGGGCACCGGACTGATTCTATAATCCCGTACCGGAAATTCCGCGCCAACCGTCCTGGTCGTGCGGGATTATGCCGGACCGGGAGATGGTGAAAAAAGCGTGCTGCAGGCGACCCGGAAGAAACAAGGATGTTCCTGAAGCGTTCGGGGGGGTGGCTACCCTTGCACCCGGAGATGCCGGTGCCATCATACACCGCGGCATCATGCAGGAGTCCCGCCGTTACGGCAGCTGCCGGTGCAGTTCCTGCAAGATCACGTGCGCGGGATTCTGGAAGGCACGCAGCCTGGCGCACCGTTAGAACGCCGGGCTTTTCCTTTTTAAAAAAAATCCTGCAACCGGCACCATCCGGAGAACCGGGGATCGCCCGGAACGAGGTTTACCTCCAGGAGTTACTCCGGGATGGGAAGCATGACCCGGGCATCCCCCGCAAGAACGGTTCCGCTCGCTGTCGTGAGCCGGATGACCGGGTACCGGTCGCCCGCACGGGCAAGGAACCCCAGCCGGACCAGCTCGTCGATCCACGCCCGGCACTGGTGCCGGGTAAACGAACTCCCGGACCGGTAGATCGGAAGGTCATCGAGCCGGTGCGCCCGGACCCGGGGGCTCTTTACGCCGGTCAGGACATCGGCTATCAGCCCGGTGCCGTACGCCGACGGCAGGCTCTTCACGCACCGGATGATCGCTGCCGCTTCCTGTGTCCCGTCGAAACATTGCCGGGGGTTCTCGCAGGTGTCGCACGAGCCGCAGGAATCTTCCGGGTATTCCTCGCCGAAGTACCGGAGCAGGTATTTTCTCCGGCAGTCCGGGGATTCGCAGTAGTCCGCCATCGCCCGGAGTTTCCGGACCGCCATGCGCACAACCCGTTCGTCCTCGCCGCTATGCTCCAGCAGGGAACGGACCTTGTTTACGTCCCCGTGGCTGTAGAAGAGGATGCACTCGGACGGCTGCCCGTCCCTCCCGGCCCGGCCGGTCTCCTGGTAGTACGCCTCGATGGACTTCGGGAGATCGTAGTGGATGACGAACCGGACATCCGGCTTGTCGATGCCCATCCCGAATGCCACCGTTGCACAGACGATATTTGCGGCATCGTGGATGAAGTCGTCCTGCACCTTCTCCCGCACGCCCCGTGAGAGTCCGGCATGGTAGGCGAGCGCGTGAAACCCGCGCTTCTGGAGCTCTCCGGCAACATCCTCCGTCTCCTGCCGTGAGAGGCAGTAGATGATGCCGGCATCGTTCCGGTGCTGCCCGAGGTAGTCGAGGAGCAGGACACGGGGATTCTTCTTCTCCACGACCCGGTACCGGAGGTTCTCCCGGTTGAAACTCCCGATGAACTCCCGGGCGCCGGAAAGCCCGAGCTGGTCGCGGATGTCCCGCCGCACGCCGGGGACTGCGGTTGCGGTCAGCGCGATGACGGGAACCCCGGGAAATTTTTTCTTCAGCACGGCAAGCTGCCGGTACTCCGGCCGAAAGTCATGGCCCCATTCGGAGATGCAGTGCGCCTCGTCGATTGCGATGAGCCGGACGGGGAGTGCTGAGAGCGTTGCAAGAAAATTCTGCTGGAGGCATTTCTCCGGCGAGATGAAGAGGAGCCGGAGATTGTCGTTCCTAAGCCGCTCTTCAATTGCCCCGCGTTCCCGGTACTCCAGCGAGCTGTTGTAGGCTGCGGCGGGAATCCCCCGTGCGTTCAGGTCGTCGACCTGGTCTTTCATGAGCGCGATCAGGGGAGAGACAACGAGCGTGAGCCCGCCAAAGCAGAGCGCCGGCAGCTGGTAGCACAGCGACTTTCCCCCGCCGGTTGCCATGACCGCAACCGTGTCCTGCCCGGCAAGGACGGACGCGATGATCTCTTCCTGCATTGGCAGAAACGAACGATG
>Ga0209098_1004947_pt1 | contig 10175 bp, 6 predicted proteins | sample AD_JPNHW1_MetaG_FD_184429 | JGI IMG/M metagenome (GOLD analysis project Ga0209098, IMG submission 184429) | Active sludge microbial communities of municipal wastewater-treating anaerobic digesters from Japan - AD_JPNHW1_MetaG (SPAdes) (version 2) | ecosystem: Engineered > Bioreactor > Anaerobic >... | reverse complement strand
AAAACCTATTACTGGAGGGTTGAATCAGTCAACAACCAGGGCAGTGCCGAAGGGAAAACCTGTGAATTCACCACAGTATTTCAACCTGACGAAGATTTCGAAACCGGAATGTTTAAGAGCAGCACAGCATGGATAAGCGAAGGCGGCAACTGGACAATTGACGGCAACGAAGCCTTTGATGGTGATTTCAGCGGCCGTTCGGGACAAATACCTGACAATGGATTTTCAACACTGAAATATACCTGTGAAGTCAGCGCTTGTGATTTTGTAAGTTTCTGGCGCAAAACCTCCACCGAAGGAGAAAAAGACAAGCTCAGCTTCTACATTGACGGGCAAGTTGCGGGTGAGTGGAGTGGCGAAACACCCTGGGGACGCGAGCTGTTTACAGTATCTGCCGGCACTCATGAATTTGAATGGCGTTACAGCAAAGATGTGAACAATAACAACGGCTCCGATGCTGTCTGGCTCGACGACATACACCTGCCAATTCACAGTGCAATGGCTGTTACTGTTAATCCGGCCGGCAATGTATGCAATGGCGCTGCCTTTGTACCGGAGTCAAATGCGAATAACTACAGCAGCGTTACCTGGCAAACAAACGGTGACGGCTCATTCGACGACAATAACCTGCTCCAGCCGCAATACACCCCGGGCCCTATGGACCAGCAGAACGGCAACTTCCTGCTTACAATGAATGTTCATGGTTATGAAGGCTGTGCCGATTTTTCGGGACTGGTTATAGGTACTGTAAATCCTGTGCCGGAAATAATGCTTCCTTCCGATACCCTGGCCGGTGATGATGGCACACTGTTTCTCGATGGAACCTGCGAAAACGGTGTTTCCTACGAGTGGCAGCAACCGGCTGTTGCAAGTCCGTATATTAATGTGGATGAATCCTCAGCGGTTGAGGGTAAAACCGAACTTACACTGAAGGTTACCAACAGTTTCGGGTGTTCATCGGAGAAAACAGTTACCGTTCATTTCGTAGAACGTTCGGACAAGCCATCGTTCGAAATTTATCCCAATCCCTGCACTGATTACTTCACCATACAGCCCGATAACGGTTTTATGCCATTGAACCGCTTATACATGGTGAACGCCCAGGGCGCTATCCTGTGGCAGGAAAACTCCGAAATGACAATCAACGGAAGTTCCACTTTTGACATACCCCAATTGGCTTCGGGGCTTTATATGCTGGTAGCCGAAACTACCGGCGGCTCAGTGGCTCAACCGATACTCATCAATCCTTAACTCATTCAACTCGTTTACTTCCTTCAAAGCCGGTACCGAAACCGGCTTTACTATTTTATGAGTGACTTTATTACAATATGTTAAGACTTAGCAATTCCAACTGAAGCAAACTTCTGAGCCAATATCGGAATCACATAGATGGAATCAGGAAAATGGCTAAATTTGAGACCCTTATCAACCTGAATTGTATGATAAATAGAATTACCCTCACACTGCTTTCCCTGCTGCTTTTTATAAGTTTATCGGCCCAGCAAACCGATCCTAACAATGGCCTGAAACACTGGATGACGCCCGAAGAAGCGGCCAAAAGTGATCAGATCGGGAGAGGCTTTGTTGAAACAGACCCACCCACAGGCATCATCCGCAATGTGGCAGAATTCGGCCCCGCCGAGAGTGTGCTCATCCGCTATCCATTCGGAATTCCTTTAAACCTGATTAAGGAAATGGCTGAGAATGATACGGTTACTACCATCGTTGCCAGTTCTTCTCAACAGGCAACCGTTACCTCGCAATATCAATCCAATGGTATCAACCTGGCCCATTGCAAATTTCTCATAGCACCCACCGATACTTACTGGACAAGGGATTTCGGCCCATGGTTTGTAACTTACGGAGACAAGCAGGTAGGTATAGTTGACTTCCCATACAACCGGCCCCGGCCTTCAGATGATGAAATTCCTAAAAAGGTTGCTTTATCACTTGGTATTGAATGGTTTGGGATGAATGTGATACATACGGGCGGCAATTATATGACTGATGGCCTTAGTCAGGCTGCTTCAACAACGCTGGTATGGGAAGAAAATCCCTCACAAACACATGCTCAGATCGCTCAGAAGGTTCATGATTACCTGGGAATTGATAATTACATGGTCGTTGAAGATCCCAATGGCACTTACATCGACCATATCGACTGCTGGGGGAAGTTCCTGGCTCCCGATAAAATACTGATCCGCAAAGTTCCGTTTTCACATCCCCAATACAACCTCATCGAAAACACAGCAACATATTTTGCTTCTCAAATTTCATCATACGGAACGCCTTACCGGGTTTACCGCGTAAACACACCAAATAACGAGCCTTATACTAACTCATACATCCTGAACAAGAAAGTGTTCGTTCCCATCATGGGCAATTCAAACGACAATGCTGCATTGCAGGCTTACCAGGCCGCCATGCCGGGTTATGAAGTAATAGGGTTCCTTGGAAATCCATCTACTCCCTGGGAAAGCACTGATGCACTCCATTGCCGCACCCATGAAATAGCCGATCGTGGCATGCTTCTTATCAATCATTTGCCGCTGCTGGGTCAAAAACCTGCCCAATCAGGGTTCGACATTGCTGCCGAAATCGTTCCATTCAGCAATATGGCTGTTTACCCTGACTCAGCCTGGGTAGTTTACAAGGTCAACAGCGGCGACTGGGATACTCTTCACCTCACCAATACTACCGGCGATAACTGGGTGGCAGCCATTCCCGGCCAGATGGAAGGCGACACAATATCATACTTCATTACGGCTTCTGATGCCTCAAGCCGCAGGCAAAACCATCCTTTTATTGGTGCTCCCGATCCGCATGTTTTCCATATTCAGGTGTCCAATCCTCCTGATGTGGCAATTGAACCCGATACACTCATTTATGCAACATGGGAAGAAATGTATTACGGCAAATCAGCAGTTGTGCGCAATTTTACATCACAACCTGTGGTGATTCATCAAATCGACCAGCAGGGCAGTGAGCCTTTCTCATGGATTGTGGATCCATGGAACATCGAACTGCCCTATACCCTCAGCAGTGGTGATACTCTGGCTGTAAATGTTAAAATCAATTTGCCTGCCAACAGGACTGATATCCGCTGCGATACCTTACATGTTGAAACTGCTGCTTCAGTTCATGATGTTCTTGTATGTGTTGACCTTGATCTTCTTACAGGAATCCAGTCGCAACCTACCGATGAAAATCCAATTGGAGTGTTTCCGAATCCCTTGAGGAATGAAGGTTCTGTCCGGTTCAACCTACAAAATGAAAGCCATGTGACCGTTGGCCTTTACTCGATAACGGGCGCGCTGGTCAAACTGCTGGCCGACAATAATTTCACAACCGGGTTGCATACCATTGCTTTTGATGCTCACACCTTACCGGAGGGCCTTTACCTTTTACGTTATACTGACAGTAAAAGAAGTGTAACCTCCAGAGTGATAATAAGTCGCTAACAGGCATTTTCGTTTACTTTTACTGCCGAAACAGTGATCCGGATTCATCGGGATTTGGCTGGCATTTGCCCGATTTTTTCATAAGTTGAACAACCAGGAAAAAATTGTTTTACATTAGCATCACCTAACCCGAAAAATCCTGCATTTTGCTTAAACGAAAAGATGTTCAGGCCATAAAAAAAGGCGACCGCAAGCTTGTGAATGGCTGGGTGATGTATGACTGGGCCAACTCGGTTTACCAGCTTACGATAGCTTCGGCTATTTTCCCTGTTTACTATAATTCAGTCACACGCACAGATGGTGGTTTCGTCGTCTCTTTTTTCGGTGCACCTGTCATTAATACTGTGCTGTACTCATGGGCAATCGCAGCAGCCTATCTGGTTGTGGCGCTGGGCTCGCCGTTGCTTTCGTCGATGGCTGACTATACCGGCCGTCGCAAAGGCTTCATGCGGGCATTCACCATTATTGGAGCTATCTCGTGCGGAGCCTTGTTCTTTTTCAATAAAAACACCATCGAACTCGGAGTTATTGCCTTTGCTCTCGGCACCGTGGGTTATGGAGGAAGTATAGTTTTTTACAATTCTTTTCTGCCAGTTATCGCCGAACCGGGTGACCAGGACCGCATCAGTGCCAGGGGATATTCCATGGGTTACCTGGGTGGTGTTGTGCTGCTGCTTTTTAACCTGGTTATGATCATCAAGCCAGGGTGGTTTGGTATAGCTGCTGACAGCAGCCTGCCGGCACGCATTTCGTTTATTACGGTTTTTCTATGGTGGATAGGCTTCTCGCAGATAACATTCAGCCGGCTGCCTAAGTACACTTTTCGTAAACGGATGCATCGCGCCAAAGTATTCACAAACGGTTACAGGGAATTGCGGCTCGTTTTTAAACAGGTACGTAAATCATTCAAACTCAGCGTTTACCTTATCGGTTTCTTTTTTATGATGATGGGGCTGTTAACAACCATGTTCATGGCTGCAACCTTTGGCGAAAAAGAAGTGGGTGTGCCTGAAGACATGCTCATCCTTACAATATTGCTGATACAGCTTGTCGGGATGTTCGGAGCATGGCTGTTTTCAAAGCTGTCGGGAAAATTCGGAAACCTGAAATCGCTGGTTATTTCGGTAGTAATGTGGATTCTGGTCTGTATTTATGCCTACACAATCAAAGATACGGTTGGATTCATGATCGCTGCCTTCTTCATAGGAATAGTGATGGGAGGATCACAATCGCTGGCCCGTTCCACTTATTCCAAAATGCTTCCTGAAACTACCGATCACACATCCTTTTTCAGCTTTTATGATGTGATGGAAAAACTGGCAACTGTTGCCGGCACTTTCAGTTTCGGAATTATCGAAGCCATAACGGGCAGCATGCGTTTCTCGGTACTGGCGATTACAAGCTTTTTTATCATTTCGCTGGTCTTCATGCTGATGCTGCTTCGCAGAGAGGTAAAACCTGTGCCTGCAAACTGATATCCGGCAATCTGCCGAAATTTATTTCACGCCAAGACGCAAAGGCACAAAGTCAGATTATCACCGAACTGAAAATTATTGCTCAATCCCCGGTTCCTGAGATGACTTGCAGACTCTTCTCCGCACCGAAGCAATCTTAGCTTCTTTGCCCCTTTGCGTCTTTGCGTGTAACAGAACATTTTGTCAATTTCGGGCATTTTGTATGGCACAAAAAAACCGGCTCCTCGCGAAGCCGGTTTCATCCCAGGTAACCAATTAACCACCGATGGGAATTTTGCTGATCAGGGTTATATTATTCAGGTTAGAATAATCGTATTGATAAATGCCGTCGGCTGCCAGCAGAATGAGCACATTGCCCATTGGAATAACATCGTGAGCCGTAACATCAGTAAAGGTTTTCAACAAATGCTGGTCGATGCGAAGCTTATCGGTGGCATCATATATTTTAATGCCTGCTGCACCGTCGCATACAAACAATTTGTTGTTATCGATTCCCAGTCCCCAGGGCTCAGTCATCGAATAACTTTGCACAAGCTGTGGATTGGTAATCACATTGATATCAATCACTTCCATGAGGTTTTGCCAGTTTCCGCAACGGTTGCCAGCGCGTTCTGTCACATAGGCATACCCATCCTGCACTACTACAGGATCACAACTTTGAAAATGGTTATACTCAGATACATAGGCGGGTGACGAAGGATTTGAAATATCGTACACAAGCATTCCTGTCTGGGTTCCGATAAAGAGATAGTTGCCTTCGATAAACACGGTTTCGGCTATTCTTTGTAACGCAATTTTAGTGCCAATTGTCGGATTTTCAGGTGTGGCTACATCTATTACCTGCATGTCGGTTTGGTTGAGACCATAAAACTGGCCGTTGTTGATGATGAAACGGGCAAGCGAACCTCCTATCCCGACAGTCTGAGTCACAGAGTTCCCTCCGCCGCCGCCGCTAATATTTGACTCCATTTTGGCAAATGAGTTCAGCCCCATGTCATAAAAATAGACCGGATGTTCGTAACCATCTATCTCTTCGGTTATTGTTTGCACTTTCCACCCGGTGATCACGCCCTTGCTCTGGTCGATGGATGAGATCGGATAGCTGTAATTTCCTTCCGGCAATTCGGGGATGGTGTAGGGGAATATATCCTGTAGTCTTGCAACTTCCCTGGGAGCTTCAAGGTCGCTGATGTCGATAACCACCAGGTCAACATAGCTGTCGGCGTAGAGATAATGATCCACAATGGCGAAGTCAACATTGCCGGGAATCCACAAAGTGGTGATATTGAGCGGATTTGCCGGATTTGAATTGTCGAACACATGAATGCCTTTATATTTTTCGTTGATATACAGGTAATTATCTTTAATATAGATTTTACCTTGAACGTCAATTTCAGTAGCTGCTGACGATTTCACCGGCTTGCGCATTTCGTCGTACGACATGTACTCGGGTACATTGGCGTCATAGGTTCGTTTTTCGATGAAAGTATCCTTGCAACCGGTAAAAAAACCTGCCAGGATAATCATGAGAAAGAATAATTTCTGGTTTTTCATTTTATGTTTTGTTTAGGGTTAACACATTGATTTAATATTTAACAGGCCGATCAATCAAAAATAAATCCTAGCGTGAAGGCAAACCTGTTAAACCTGTCGTATCGTTTTGTATCGTAGGTTTGTGAATACCAGTAATACCCGTAATCAGTCCGCATTTGCTGAAAGCGGTACCCAAGGCTGAAAACAAAGGCATTGCGGTTTGCGAAATTTTTCCTCAATCCAACACCGGCTGCAAATAATGGTCCGCCATAGTAGGTCGAATAATCCCCTGTTGGATTTGTTGCCAGTGGCATCGAATAACCGGCCTGCGAGTAAACATAAGGTGATAGCCCGCCTTTCAGAACATTGTATCTTACATCGGCAAACAAAGGTAGCCCGGCTACATTGAACCACTCGACTCCAATCCCGGCACCAACTGACAGCCGGAATGGGAACCGGTAAGAAGTTATTGTTGTAAAACCGCTGTTGAATTTGCTGCCACCGTAAAAACTAATGGCCGGAAGTACCTCTATACCCTGTGGTTTAGCATCTCTTTTTTTCAATGGAATTGCTTCACGGAGCATGATGTGATCCACATCCTGTTCCGCGATGACCAAAATGCTTGATCCCACCATCTCGATTTTCACATACTTGCCAACCACATTTTCGATGATCTTGCCACGAAGAATACTCCCGTTCGTAAGGTAAACAGCATCGCTTTTGTTAGACTGAGCCACTAACCCATTCATTATAAGCAAGATGAAAAAAAACGAAGCGGCAATACGGAGATTTCTCATAAATGGGCATTGGTTTGTATGACATAAAGGGTCAATGCCTTAACTGAAAGTTGCATACCTGAAAAAATAATTTTGATTCCCCCTAATCTCCAATGTAAATTTGTCCTGATTAACTTTACGCAAAAAAACCTCAGCCATGAATCTTTCAACCTGCGGACTTGTTTGTGATGAATGCCCGTCGTTCGGGAACGAATGCAACGGCTGCCGTGCCGTAAAAGGCCAGACTTTCTGGGCACTCGAAATGATGCCCAATAAAACATGCCCGCTTTACCATTGTGCAGTAAATGAGCGCGGGTTATCTGATTGCGGTGCCTGTGCCGAATTGCCCTGCAAGACATTCCTCGAAATGAAAGACCCTTCGTCAACCGACGAAGAGCATCGGCAGGGGATCATTGACAGGGTTGCGCAGCTGAAAAACAGTGCTGGCGAATGTTTTTCCTGATTTATAACTGAGTTGTTGCATCAGATTTTTTTGATTTACTGCGAACTAATGATTGATGCAGTAATAATTGGTTGTAAATCATACGAATTGTAACTATATTTCGTGTAAGATTCATTTGATCAACAATGAAACTAATTATTGAACTGTCAAAGAAATAAATTTTCACATAAACCTCATTGAAACAAAATGCTATAATGAAAGCTATATTCATATCATTCATAATTCTTTCTACTTCGATATTAGTGCAAGCCCAATGGATAAGGACTAACGGCCCTCCCTTAGGCGAAATAAATGCATTGCTTTGTGATAGTTCATATATGTATGCAGCTCTTTCTGGACGAGGTATTTATTTATCGACTGACAATGGAAACTCCTGGGCTAAAAAGAATAATGGATTAACAACTCCCTTTATCAGTGACATAGTTTCATTAGGTACTAATCTTTTCGCCGGGACTACTGGTGATGGGGTTTTTTTATCTACTGATAACGGAGATAATTGGACTCCTGTCAACAATGGGCTAACCTATCCATTCATATATTCATTGACAGTAAACGAGTCAGAACTATGGGCAGGAACCGCAGGTGGAGCTTTTTTATCGACTGATAATGGGAGTTCATGGACTAAGATGAACAATGGAATGCCTTACGCAGTAAATGTAGGATCTATTGTTATTAACGGTAACAATATTTTTGCCGGAACAGATTTTGGCGTGTATTTATCAACTGATAATGGCAACTTGTGGTCTCCCGTAAATAATGGATTATTAAGCCCCTATATTTCATCACTGTCATTAAAAGGGGACTCTATATTTGCCATCACTCATGAATGTGGAATCTTTTTATCTACCAATAATGGTAATTCATGGACATCATTCAACGAAGGTTTAGACTTAACCTTGGTCCAAACATTAATTGCTAATAATACCGGTTTATTTGCAGGTACCGATAATGGTGTATATCTTTATATGAATGATGTAAATAGTTGGATACCTGTTAATAGCGGGTTGAAAAATGTAAAGGTGATTACATTGGCTGTTGATGGTTTAAATCTTATTGCAGGTACAACATTGTATGGTATGTTTAAATCTATAGATAATGGAGTATCATGGAACAGCTTAAATAATAATCTCCCTCATGTAGGTGTTTTTACCATGACAAATTTTGGTACTATGCTTATTACCGGAAATCTTTGGAATGGCATTTGCACAACTGAAGATAACGGGGAAACATGGTCAATAGCAATTGATGGATTGACAAATATTGTAACCCAGTCATTGATTACTGAAGATAATATAATTTTCGCGGGAACCGACAATGGTGTTTTTCGATCAAATGACTCCGGATATAGCTGGCATCCAACTTACAATGGTATAACTAACTTGGATATATTAGCGCTTGTTTCTGTTGATTCCATCTTATATGCAGGGACGTACGGCGGAGGGGTTTTCAAATCGACAGATAATGGAATTTCATGGACGGCAACAAACAATGGCTTAACTGATCTTGACGTAAGGTCATTTGCTGTTATAGGGACCAAGCTTTTTGCAGGAACTCTCGGTGGCGGAATATTTTTATCCTCAAATTACGGTGATGATTGGATCGAAATAAATAACGGATTGACCGGAATGAGAGTGGCTTCGATGACAGTGACCGATACCACATTGTTTGCGGGTACATTTGAAGATGGTATTTTCAGGACTGACGATTACGGAGATACATGGCTTAAAATTGATTCCGGCATTGAAGGAATGAGAGTTGAATCTTTGATTTCTTTTGGAAATGACATTTATGCAGGAACCTATGAGAATGGAGTTAGGTTGTCCAATGATAATGGAAACACATGGATTGAAGCAAATGATGGCTTGACAGCGATGCATGTATTATCATTCGCAATTATCGGAACAACTTTATATGCCGGAACAAATGATGGCGTCTTTATTAATTTCTCCTTACTCACAAATCGTGATTTGAATGCCAAAATTTCTCAGGGAATCAGGATCTATCCCAATCCCGGCCGTGTGTATCTGGTAATTCAATCAGAACCGCAAGTAAATGGGGCGATTTTCAGAATGTTCGATATGCAGGGCAAACCTGTGATCGAATTGCGGTTGACATCTACTCAGCTAAGGCTTGATACAAATGACCTTGCCACCGGCACCTATTCATGGCAACTCCTTAATAACAATAAGGTAATTGAAAGCGGGAAATGGTTGAAAGGGAACAGATAAATTATTCGATATCTGTTAAATATCAAGCTATTAGTTCTTCATGATCAACATTAGCAGAATTTCCCCCGCACCATCCTTTAACATCTTCAATCCTCAAAGCGGGAATTTCAAGCTTCAGCTTTTTGCGCAGGCCGCTCAGGTCGTTGAGTAATTTGTTGGGATTGGCAGCTTTAACATCAGCCGCAGTTATAAACCCGGCTTTACGAACAACCGGAACCCATTCGGCCGGTATGCCCAAT
>Ga0209098_1004945_pt1 | contig 10176 bp, 8 predicted proteins | sample AD_JPNHW1_MetaG_FD_184429 | JGI IMG/M metagenome (GOLD analysis project Ga0209098, IMG submission 184429) | Active sludge microbial communities of municipal wastewater-treating anaerobic digesters from Japan - AD_JPNHW1_MetaG (SPAdes) (version 2) | ecosystem: Engineered > Bioreactor > Anaerobic >... | reverse complement strand
CACCATAATCAAGTAAGCCACACCGAGAGCCTCTTGGGTACCTCTTGGGTGCCTCTTGGGTCGTTCTTGGGTGGCGACCCAAGAGGCTCCTTAGAGGATCCTTAGTGGGCTTTGGTGATTCCTGATCAATCCAGTGGTTATGGTAGAGATGCTGCGTCGTCCCGGAAAGAGAATTCTCCTGAGCCTGTAGAAAACCAAAATTTCTGCAATTACTGTCCCTGAAAAGGCAAAACTGTCCCTCCTTATATATATGAGGGGCGATCTCCTTCGGTGCGAAAAAGCATGTGAGTTCTTTGGAAGTGTATAGTGTGTAATAGTGTAAGGTGATCTGAGAGATATGATTAATTGAAAAAGGTGGAGTAGTGAAGTGATGCCGTGTACAGGCGCTCGCCGTAGCGCCTTTCTTCACCGCCTCTGTGTTTGTACCGCAAAAAAAACTCCCCGCCGGATGACGGGGAGATAAGTTGCCGTAGTTTAGTAGTTCTTATGCTAAGGCTTTGAGCACGAGATTGATGCGCTCGATCAGATCGGACTGGAGATGGTCATAGTCTTTGGGCTGAACGTAGGGGCGAACCACGAGCTTGATGTTGTCACCCCAGTCAGCCACGATCATGTCGTAGGTGGGGCTTTTGAGGACACGTTCATCCGCATCGAGGATCTGGCGGATGACGCTGCGAACCTTTTCCAGGTCGAGAGCGGGATTCACCATGATGGGGATCTCCAGGCGGCGTGAACCGAGCACGGTGTGATTGGTGATGATATCGCCGGTGATCTTGCCATTGGGGACGATGACTTTTTTATTGTCCGAGGTTTGCACTATGGTCGAGAATATCTGGATGTCCAGAACCGTACCTGTGACGGCTCCGATCTGGATCCCGTCTCCTACGTTGTAAGGACGGAAGATGATCAGCAGGACTCCGGAGGCGAGGTTGCCCAGAGAACCCTGCAGCGCCAGGCCGATAGCCAGGCCGGCAGCACCGAAGACCGCCAGGAAGGAGGTCGTCTCGATCCCCAGTTTGTTGATCACGGCGATGACGACGAAGGTCATGATCACCGCGTTCACGACACTCGCGCCAAACTTCGCGAGAGTCTCGCCCTTTCCGGCTTTGAGCACAGATTTGTTCACCAGCTTGCCGGCAAGCTTTGCCAGATAGCTGCCGATGATCAGGATTATGATCGCGCCGACGACTTTCAATCCATACAAAGATAGAAATTCGATTATCTTGTTCATGACTCCGCCCACTTCACGGGTGGCGGCAGCGGTTGCGTTTGTGGCTACGTCAGCAATTGCTAAAGGTGTCATCATTCTCTCCTTAGGTATATTTTATCATAATTGTTAAGATATGCTTGCGGAAGAATAAGTCAAGTATTATCTAAGGTCAGGCAAAAAAAGAACCGGCATACTGGATGCCGGTTCAAAGATCAGCTAAAAACTGGTCTTAGTATGAGCGACGTTGCTCGAATCTGTTGCGGTTGAATTGCGCTTTTTTGGCTTTGCGGCATTCGGGGCAACGTTGGGGTTCGTTCTGCAGACCTTTTTCAGCGTAAAACTCTTGTTCGCCTTCGGTAAACACGAATTCTTTGTTGCAATCTTTGCAAATGAGGTTCTTGTCTGGCATGGGTATCTCCTAATGTTTTTTGGGCGTTTAGACATTCGGTATGAGGCTTTCCCAAAGAACACCGGAATAAGCTCAGGGAATGTTAAATCGCATTCTGACCTTATCTTTTGGGCGGGCATTATTCTGTCAATCTATTTCTTTGAAAATATGAGATTTATTTCCGGAGAAGAGTTGATTAACGTGAACATGGAGCGAGGATCAGGCACGATGGGGCGATAGTAGGCTCAGCCGGTATGAAGAATATCTTGACAAGCGAGCCAAAGCTTTAAACCTTGTAGGTAGTAAAAAATGCTAACGCAAGACACAGGAGATTTCTAATGAAAAGAGCGATACTGTTCTTAGTTTTATTTGCCGTGGCTACCGTCTGTATGGCGCAAATGACCTCGGTTCAGGCTTATCTGGATGATCCGGGACGGGAAACATTCCGCGTTGCGGTTGACAGTCTCACTCAAGCGATCCAATCAGGAGAGAATCCTTCTCAAACAAAGCTATATCTGATGTATATCCTCGACAACGAAGTGTCGCTGCTCAAGGAGGATCTCCTTGCCGGCGCTGATTCGCTGGATACGGGCGGGCGCTTCTCTCTCGGCAATGTGCTCCTCGGGATGCGGGATTATACCGCGGCGATCAAGATCTACGCGGGCTTGAACAAAGACTACCCCAATTGGTCATGTCCCTGGCGTCACAAGGGTCAGGCTCTATATGAAATGAAGGACTACACTGAGGCTGAGCGCGCCTTGTTCCAAGCTATCAGCACCAATGAAGAGCACTACGACGCCTACATCTGGCTCGCTAAGACACAAAAGGAGCTGGGAAAATATCCTCAGGCTCTGGAAAATCTGGAAAAAGCGCGCAAGCTGAATCCCAACTGGGAAGAGAGCGAAGATAACGTGTTTACCCAGGCCGAGATCGACGAGCTAACCGCGGAACTCCGGTCAAAACTCTGATAAATGGCACAGAGGCCGGTGTTTCATTGGGTCGCGAAACACTATAAGCAGTATTGGGTCCTGGCTCTGCTGGCTTTGCTGCTGGCTCTGGTCATCTACCGGGTTAGCAGCCTCAGTTTCCTCCGCGAGATCGAATCCAAGACCATAGACGCCCGGTTTCGGGCATGCCCCAGAGTTGCCGATGCGGACACGAACATCGTGATCTGCGCGATCGATCAAAGCACCCTGAACTTCTGCCGTGATGAACTGCGGCAGAATTGGCCCTTCCCCAGGCAGTTCTATGCCGTGATCAGTGAGTATCTCGCCCGGGAACAAGCCGCGGCGGTGATCTATGACATGAGCTTCGACACGCCGGATATCTACCGGGGTGACATCGATTCCCGGGAGAGCGACGCGGATTTTGCCAAAGCGCTGCGAAAGGGCGGGAGCAATATCCTCAGCGCGATCTTCACGACCTATCCCACGCTTTTGGACACCAGCTTCGTCAAACACGCCGATCCGGGTAAGTTCAGGCAGCAAGCGCAACCGTGGAAAGGAGTTCAGGCTCCGGTTCCGGAATACGCTGATGCCTGTACCGCGATCGGCGGGATAAGTTTGCTCAACGAAAAAGACGCCAACGTGCGCAAGGCTCCGCTGTTCTACCCTCTCTATGGCAGGAATTATCCAAACGTGTCTCTGGCAGCCGTCCGGCAAGGCAAATGGGCGGAATATTCCACTGCCGAGATCACGAGGATCATGCAGGAGATCCCCCTGGATAAAGATGGTCAGCTCTACCTGAATTGGTATGGTAAGGGTGGGGTTGACGGCGTCTTCCGCTATATCCCCTTTAGCAACCTGCTCAGTGACGCTGTTTCGGCGAGAGAGGCTACCACCGCAACTGGGAGCAGATACAAGGGTAAATACGTTATCATCTGCGCCACGGCTCCGGGACTCCTCGATCTCAAAGCCAGCTCCTACAGCTGGGGCATAGCCGGAGGTGAGGTCTGGGCGACCTTTTTGAGCAATCTGATCGGTGAGGAATACCTGCGTTTCGTGCCTTGGTATGGCGATCTGCTCCTGATGTTCCTGACCGCTTTCCTGGTGATGGCGATCGTCTCCCGGATGCGAAGCGGAATTTCTCCGATCATGGTTATCTTGTTTATGTTACTGCTTTCGGCAGGGATATTCTGGACCTTCGGCGCTTACAGGTTGTCCTTCAACTTTACGGGTATGATGGGTTCTCTGATCGTTTCCTGGCTGACGGTGCTTTCCCTCAGCTACATCATGGAAGGCAGAACCAAACGGGAACTGAGAATGATCTTTTCCCGCTATCTGCATCCCGATCTGGTTGACAGGATCACAGACGACCCCAGCATTGTGCAGATGGGGGGTGAGGATTTCTCCGCGACGGTGATGTTTAGCGACATCTATGATTTCACGACCGTGGCGGAACCGGAATCACCGGCAAACCTCGTCAAGCACCTTAATGATTATTTTCGCACCTTCACGAACAGCATTCTGGATCACAACGGACTGCTGGATAAATATACCGGCGATGGGCTGATGGCTGTGTTCGGCGTCCCGATCGTAAGGTCTGATCACGCTCTCTGGGCATGTAGGGCAGCCCTGGCGCACAGGGATTATTGCAAACCCTTCCGGGATAAGGATCCCAAGGATTTGACCCTGACCGAATACTTCCATCTGAAGACGCGTCTGGGGATCAATTCCGGGATGCTGGTTGCCGGGAATATCGGCTCGGAACGCAGGATGGACTACACTTCCATCGGCGACACGGTCAATCTGGCGTCACGTCTGGAAAGCGTGAACAAGGTCTTCGGAACTAATATCGTCATCTCCGAATCCACCTGGAAGCAGGTGCAGGACTATATGCTCTGCCGGGAACTCGACTATATCCTGGTCAAGGGCAAGCATACCCCGACCCGCATCTTTGAACTGATCGGGGAGAAGAGCTTTATCAACGAGAACGAGTATTCCTGGCTGGGACTCTATCACGATGCCCTGGAGCTTTACCGGCAAGGGAATTTCGTCGAAGCGCTGGAACTATTCAACGAACTCCAGAATCAGGGGATCAAGGACATGCCGACGCTGACCCTGATCCGGCGATGCCGGGCTCTGATCATCACCCCGCCAAAAACCTGGGATGGCATCTATGCCTTGCAGGAAACTGAACATACAGGAGATTAAATGGGATTTCTGAGTACACTGGGAGCGCAGTACGTCACCTGGGTCAAAGCCTATCCGATACCTATGGCGATGCTGCAATTCGCGATCCTCGGCAGTTTGGGCGAGATCGTTTCCAAATGGATCATCAACCGTAACTTCAAATACCCCTTCACCCTGTTCGCCACGCTCTGGAAGATGCTCGTCTGGGCGATCCTGGCAGTAGGCATCAAATATGCCTTCATCGGCTTCGGTGGCTTCACAGACCGTCTGATCGAGCATGGTTTCCTGCCAAAACTGACAGGTTTGGGCTATGCTTTCACCCTTTCCGCACTGATGAACCTGCAATTCGGCGTGCTCCTGGTGCTGATCCACAGGGTGCTGGATAACATCCCGCTCAAGGTGAAGAACTGGCACAATCTCGACAAAGGGCTGTATTCACTGCTGTGGTTCTGGATCCCGGCGCACACGCTGACCTTCATGCTCCCGCCGGACTTCCGCATCGGTCTAGCGGCGTTATGGTCTGTTTTTCTCGGTTTGATCCTGGGTTTCTTTAACCGGAAGTGAGCTCTCTCCGGAAGAAGGATCCCCCTGCTCCACTGTTGATCCCGCTCCTGTTTTGGTGCGCGGGGATCATTCTCTGTGTCCATCCGGGCGGTCTTGGCGCACCTCTCCTTTTGGGAATGGTCACGGCACTGACGATCGTGGCTGTTTTCCTCAAGGGCAGCCTGCGCACCGGACTGATCCTGATCATCATTCTGCTGGGTGGCTGGCTGCGCCAGGAAATTGGCAAACCCCATCCCTCTCCTTTGGAACGTGTCCTAGGCACCCGGGAGAGCATCACTCAGGAAGCTGATCTTGAGGTGGTGAATCTCATCTCGGAGGATTATCACAGCCATGCCGTCAGACTCATCCGCATCGCGGGACAGCCGGTCAACGAGAAGATACTGCTCATGGCAAACCGATCGCTTCCCGGAGGAAGCCGTTGGCGAGGGGTATTGGAACTGACTCCTCTGAACGATGATCCTGTCCTGGATATCTTTCCGGGTAAATACAAGGCGCGAGCCTATCCAAAGTCGCTGCTGACCCCGCTTCCAGGAGGCGCAAGAGGACTCAGCATCGCAAGACTGCGCTATTGGCTCCTGAAGCAATTGGACACCAATCTGGGGGAGAATTCCGGCTTCGCCAAAGCACTGCTGCTCTCCGATGTCGTCTCACAGAACGAGCACCGGGCGGAGCTTACCCGTGGCGGTATGATCCATCTGATCGTAGTCAGCGGATTGCATGTCTGGTTCATCTACGCAATCTGTGTGACCCTGTTCTACCTGTTTTTGCCCAGGAAGATCTCAGAAATACTCTTTTTGGTGCTGATCCTCGTGTTTTCGGCCCTGAATAATTGGTCACCGCCAATCCTGCGCGCCACGCTCATGATCGGGCTGCTGATCATCTCCCGCTGGTTCGACAGACCAGTTTCCAATGCTCAGATACTTTCGCTCAGTCTGCTGATCATCACCGTCATTGATCCGAATCAGCTCTTCTCCGTAAGTTTGCAGCTTTCCTATGCCTCGATCATCGTGATCATGTTCGGAATCCCGAAATATCGTCTCTGGAGAGTGAACCACGATCCGAACCGGATCCAGCGTCTGATGAAGAGCCAGACAGACTATCTGATCATCTCGGCACTGATAGGCCTGGCGCTGCTGCCGATCACACATCATTACTTTGGAACGGGAGGATTCAACGGGATCGTCGGCAACCTCGTCGGCGTTCCCCTATCAGGGGTCATCCTTCCCCTGGCTTTCGTGTTAATGCTCGTCCCGCAGAGATTCATACTCCTGCCGCCGCTGAAGCTGGCGTACGACTTCCTGGTCAGCTTTTTCATGTCCTGGACGAAGTTTGCCGCGAGCTTACCCTTTTTCAGCGAAGGGGTATATTGGAACACCTGGCGCAGTCTGGCAGTGACAGTTGCCATCATACTCGTGATGCTGATCATCCGGGGGCGCTGGAAGCTTCTCCGCTACAGCTTTCTGCCTGCTCTGCTCCTGATCGTGGGCTTGCTGTTCATTCCGGGTATGCTGAACAGGAGTAAAGAGAATCTCTATATCTTCAACAGCGGGGTTTCTGACGCGGCTTTTCTCAGGCTCAGGGGCGGGATGAATCTGATGATCGACACGGGCCAGGTCTATGGAACATACGCCGAAACCGAGGCGATCCCGGAAGATCAGATCCTCGAACAGAACTGGCTAAAACGGAACTTGCTCCAGTGGTTTTCCAAAGAGGGAATCAGCGACATTGACTGGCTGGTGCTCACGCATATGCATACAGACCATGTCGGAGGCTTGCCTTCGCTGCTCAAGGCAGTAAGAGTCCGGAACATCATCCTCAGTGATGAGAGCCTCGGGAGTTCCACCTGGCAATATATGATCCGGAAGGGATATCTGGGTAAAACCAAGATCTATGCCCTGCGTGATACCCTGACCTTGGATCTGGGTTCCGCCAGAGTCAAATTCCTCCATCCGGATAAAGACTATTATTCCGATAAAGAAAACAACCGTTCCATCGTTCTCCGCCTGGATCATGGCAAGAAACGCTATCTCTTCACCGGCGACATCGAATCGACCGCCGAAGAATATCTGCTGGAGAAGTATCCCCAGGAACTAAAGGCGGACTTCCTCAAGGTGGCGCACCACGGAAGCGCCAGCTCCTCCTCTCCTGAGTTCATCGAAGCTGTAAGTCCGGCAGAGGCTGTTATAACCGCATCCCGCAGAAATCGCTATCACTTCCCCAGTCAGCAAGTCCTGCGTCGCTTACGTCACGCCGGAGTCAAGGTCCTGAAAACTTCTGACGGTACGGTTGTGATTCCCCTCTAGATCTCCCTTCCGGAGAAGGTATCCAAACCCTACCCCGGATGAACGTCCGGCGCATCCCGTACGGTGATCATACGGGGAGCGTACGGGAGGCATACGGGAGGCGTACAAAACCGGAAACAGGAGCTAAGGATAGGACGGTAAGAACTGAATTTATCAGTTAAAGGGGAAAATCAACACAAGTATCACAGGCGGGAAGCCGATTCTGCTTGACACAAAAGCAAGATTTTCTGTGCTGTCTAAGAAACTGATATCCTGAGGATTAAAACCTGATGAGAGAAAAGCAAAAAACGAGTTCCGGCAAGGAACCTGAATATACCCTGTCTCCGATCCCGGAAGGCAAGAAATTCCGTAAGCATAAACCCTTTGTTCAGGACTGGGTCGAGGCGATCCTCTTCGCCTTCGTCGTGGCTATGATCATCCGTAACTTCACGTTCCAGAACTTTGTGATCCCGACCTCATCCATGGAGAAGACTCTCTTGGTGGGCGATTATCTGGTTGCGAACAAGCTCAAGTATTATTTCACCGAACCCAAACGGGAAGATATTGTCACCTTCCGCTATCCCAAGATCGAGGAAGGAACTCCCGAGCATCCGAATTCCAAGGACAATTTCGTCAAGATCTTTGATCCTATCTATCTGAATAAATCCACTGCGTTCGCAAAATTCCCCATGACTTTCATGCATATTACCTATTATGCCCGCAAGAACATCGTGAAGAGGGTCATCGGTATGCCGGGGGACACTATCTCGGTCAAGGACAAGATCGTGTATATCAACGGCAAGGAATTCACACGGGGTTACGAGTGCTATGATATTGCCAATCCCCTGCCCCCATCATCGCCGCAATCGATTGAGGAGCAGCATCTACCGCCGAACTTTATCGACTGGGTGGCACAGAATCCCTGGTACAATCCCTATCGCGTTGAACCGCAGTGTGATACTCTCAGGCTGGAAAGCTTTAACCGGGATTGGTTCGGTCCGATCGTGGTGCCCAAGGGCAAGTATTTCGTCATGGGTGACAATCGCGACGTCAGCGAAGACAGCCGCTATTGGGGATTCTTGGAACGCAGCGATATCACCGGAACGCCCTCATGGATATTCTGGTCGAAGGGGATTGAGTACAACAAACTCTACGACACGCCCCATATCAGATGGAACAGGATTTTCCGCAAAGCCCGTTAGGAGTTTACTTTCACATTCCTTTTTGCCTGAGTAAGTGCCACTATTGCAGTTTCTATTCGGTGCCATTCACACAGGAAAAGCTAAAGCTGTATCTGGAACTGCTTACAGGTGAGATCGACAACTATCTGGAAGCATATCCCTGGCTGAAAGACGCGGACACTCTGTATTTCGGTGGAGGAACGCCGTCGTTACTCAAGGGCGGGCAATTGAAGTCCCTGATCGAAAGATTCAGCCACGCTCCTGAGGCGGAGATAAGCCTCGAAGTCAACCCTCTGCAGATCACCGGGTCTTTTATGTCAGACCTGAAAGATACCGGTGTAAACAGGCTGTCTCTGGGTTTGCAATCTCTGAATGATGCCGAGCTGATCTGGCTGGAGCGGCGGCATAAAGCCTCGCAGATCCCGGATAAGATCAGGTTGCTTAGGGATCACGGGTTTGAGAACTTCTCTCTCGATCTCATCTATGGCCTTCCGAACGCAACACTCCAAGGTCTTGATGACAATCTATCGCGGTATATTGAGCTGAAGCCGAAACATATTTCCACCTATCTGCTGACTCTGGATGATCAGGAAATGATTGGGGATGATGAGCGGGATGAGCTCCACGCACGGATGTACGAGCTGATCCGCGATAGGCTTTGCTCCGCTGGATACGGGCAGTATGAGATTTCGAATTTTGCCCTGCCGGGCTATGAATCACGGCACAATCTGCATTACTGGCGGAGTGACGATTATCTCGGTCTGGGTGCTTCCGCGTCCGGCTTTATCAGAGGACAGCGCTATCAGAATCCTGCCGATATGGAGGGTTATGAAAGTCAGGTCAGGGGGAAGACGCTCATACCCGATCCTGAGCCTGAGACAAGGCTCCCGGATGACTTTCTGATGATGGGACTGAGATTGCTGAGAGGCGTCAGTTTGGCAGAGTATCGCGCCAGATTCGGGAAAGATCTGATCCTGGAAAAGAGCCGGGAGATCAACAAACTGACAGACATGGGATTAGTGCAGGTTGATAATGAATACATAAGCCTTTCACGCAAGGCGCTGTTCATCTCAAACGCAGTGATAGGGGAGTTGATCAGTTAATGGATATTCACCAGTTACGAATTTCTCTGGCAGAAACCCTCGAGAGAACGAAATTCGCCGGGAAGGCATATTTCGTCGGCGGGGCGGTGCGTGATCTTCTCATTCACAGGCAGACACCGGAATACGATATCACTGTCGAATTACCGGAAGGCGGGATCAAGCTGGCACAGTTTTTGCACAAAGAACTGCCTGCTTCGAACCTGCTGGTTTATCCGAAGTTCGGAACAGCGTCACTCGTCTGGCAGGGAACACGGCTGGATTTCGTCATGACCCGGAGCGAAGTTTATCGCCCCGGAAACAGGAATCCCAAGGTTCAG
>Ga0209098_1004939_pt1 | contig 10181 bp, 6 predicted proteins | sample AD_JPNHW1_MetaG_FD_184429 | JGI IMG/M metagenome (GOLD analysis project Ga0209098, IMG submission 184429) | Active sludge microbial communities of municipal wastewater-treating anaerobic digesters from Japan - AD_JPNHW1_MetaG (SPAdes) (version 2) | ecosystem: Engineered > Bioreactor > Anaerobic >... | reverse complement strand
CGGGACTTGAACCCGCACAGCCGTTATGGCCACAGGATTTTAAGTCCTGCGTGTCTACCATTCCACCATCCGGGCAATTTTTTGTCTTTCAGTCTTGCTGTCCTGCGGTCTTGCTGTCCTGCAGTCCTGAATGGTCGTGCAAATCTATAACAAAAATTCCATTTACAAAACCATCATTTCGATATCTGCAGAACTATGACATTGTCTGTTGCAGATTGTTCAAGTCCTGTAATTTTAATATTCAGCGACTGAGAAGCTTTATCAAGCCTGTACTCAACTGAACTTCCTGTCTCAAAACGGAATGCTTTAGATATATTATAAGGGAACTCCCTTATTATTAACTCTTTGACTGTCTTTTCCGGTTTCGTGATATGCAGATAAATCTTATCGTCTTTTTCTACAATTACTCCCCAGTCTGCAGGTTTCATGAAGCTCTTTCTTGTCCCATAGATTGTTTCACCATAAACTTTCAGCCAGTCGCCTACTGCGAGTAGTCTTTCCCAGTGAGCCTGCCTGACTTCTCCCTCTGGTGTCGGGCCTATATTGAGCAACAGGTTTGATCCGAGCCCTGCAGAACCTATCAGCAAATGGATAAGTTCCTTTGATGACCTGTTAATTGTATCATTTGTTACATATCCCCAGGCATGGCCAATAATATCACTCGACTCAAGAGGAAGGTCTTGTGCAATTTTTGCGTCTCCTGAGAATCCTCCTCCTTTGTTTTCGCCCGGAAGATCACGTTCAAATGTCTGATAATCTTCTCCGGGAAATGTAGCCAGGTGGTGATTGTTGACGATCATGCATCCGGGTTGAAGATCATGGATCAGTTTATAGATTTCATCATAATGCCATTCTCTCTTTTGCTTCCCGTTCCTCTCATTTCCAAGCCTTTCAACCTGATCCCAGTGACCGTCAAACCAGATACCGTATATAGGTCCATAGTTGGTAAGGATCTCTGTGAGCTGATTTTTCATAAACCGGATGTATGCTTCCCAGTCGCATTCTCCCTTTATGCCGGTTCCTTTCTTTACATTTCCCTGGCAATAATCAGGCCTGTAGAAATCGGTTAGTGAATAGTAACAGAACAATCTTATTCCCTGTTTCTGACATTCATCGGAAAGCATCTTAAGCACATCCTTTGCATAGGGCGTACCCATTATGCCCCAGTCGGAGTATTTTGTGTCAAACATGCTGAAGCTGTCGTGATGCCTTGTCGTGAAAGTGATATACTTCATCCCGGCATCTTTTGCCAGCTTCACAATAGCGGCGGCATCAAATTTAACAGGATTGAATTTGTACATGTTCTGCCTGTACTCATTCACATCCTGACCTGAAAGCGCCCAGCCAATCTCCTTTCCAATGACACTCGACACTCCCCAGTGGATGAACATGCCGAAATGTGCATCCATGAACCATTCACGATTTTTGAGATTCTCAGCAGAGGGAATATATCCTGCTTGTCCCTTATCAAGATCATTACCCTGACCTTTTCCAATCAGTGTAGAGAGCAACATTACACTTAAGATGATTATTTGCTTCATCCTGCTACATTTTTTGGTTGAAGAATAACTCTGTGTATCTCTGTGTTTCTCAGTGTCACTCTGTGTAACTAAAAATATAAAGAACTTACACAGAGTTTCACAGAGTTACACAGAGGGCCACAGAGTTGTGAAACCTATTTATTATACAGAACAGGCTTCCCTAACCCGGCTTTTTCAAGTTCTTTCAGCTGGGTTTTTGCGTCACCTACAACAACATAGTACATTTTTGCAGGATCGATATACTTATTTACAATCTCAAGCTGCTTTTCAACTGTTAAACCTTTCACAAAAGCTTCTTCCTGCTTTATGTAATCAGCCGGCAGACCATAAACAGCTATATTGTTAAGCATGGCAACAAGATCCCACAGGGTTTCAAAATTGAGTGCATTGCCTTTCAGCAATGCTGATTTTGTGAAATCAATATATTCCTGTGGCATCTCCTTCCTGTATTTTTCCATCTCGGTCTTGAAAATTGTTACTGATTCAAGTGTTGAATTTGTCCTTACCATCGATGAAGCAGTGAAAGCGCCATAATTCTTTCCTGATGAGAGGTAGGATCTTGCTCCGTATGTAAAGCCTTTCTCTTCTCTCAGTATGAGGTTGAAAATACCATTGAATGTGCCTCCCAGCTTGTAGTTGGCAACATAAAGCGGATAATAATCAGGATCTGTCCTTATAAGCGAAGGGCAGCCAATATAAATAACAGACTGTTTCGCTCCGGGCATATCTACAAAGTAAATATTGGATTTCTCAGGAGCAGAAGGCATGACTGCCTTTGGAACCTCGACAGTGCGGGGAGTCCATTTGTCACTGAGGCCGGCAAATGCTTTCTCAACCCTTACCTTGTCAATATCACCGGCAATTACAATTTTGGCCAGGGATGGTGACATATAATTTCCGTAAAAGGATTTTAGATCTTCAATTGTCAGGGCTTCAACAGTTTCAGTTTTTCCTGTGAGCTCTGTTGCCAGGACATTATTGTCGCCAAAGACGAATTTATTTAGAGTAGTTGAAGCCAGGTAACTTGGATTGGCCTGGTTCCTTTTCAGATTATTAATTACCCGCAGCTTTGCCAGATTATACTGTTCTTCATCCCAGCGTGGCTCAAAAAGCATTTCTTCCACAAGTGCAATTGTCTTTTCGAAATTCCTTGCCAGGGCGCTTACCCTGAATGTAATAGCTTCATTCGATGCAGATACATTTATCGTAGCGCCAAGAAGCCTTATTGCGTCTTCAAGCTCCTCAGGAGTTTTGTTTTTTGTGCCTTCATTCATTACAGCAGCCGTAAGGTTTGCAAGACCTGATTTTGCAAGCTCATCAAGCTGATGTCCGCCTTCAATGATTATTGAATAGTTCACAAGTGGTAATTCAGAATGTGTTATTCCGAAAATATCAATTCCATTGGCTAGTTTACCTGTCCATACCGAAGGAAGTGTAACCTGTGGATCAGGTCCAAGCGGGGGTTGGGTGCTCCTGTCTGTTTTTGTGGGAGTCTTTTTTATTGGCTCCTCGGCAACTGTTTCAGTTTTTACCTCGGCAGCTTTTGTAACATCTTCCTCAACAATGCCGGCATTCACTGAATTTTCTGCTATGAGACCTGTTTCTCCTTTTGGAACGAAACTGGTTGCAACATAGGTTTTACCCTTGATATATTTTTCAAATACTCTTTTTACATCTTCAGACGTTACAGCCTGTGCATTTTCAAAATCGGTCCTGTAAAATGACGGGTCATCCTTAAACATCTGGTAACGTCCGAGCGTGAATGATTTCATAAGGATGCTCGAGAAATTATTATAGAAGTCCGTTTCATTCTTTGCTTTTATTCTGATGAGATCTTCTTCCTGGAAACCTTCCTTTTCAAACATGTCGAAAGCTTCAAAAATGCCTTTTTCAACATCATTGAGACTAACACCGGGATTTGCGGTAACGCTTATCCTGAACATTCCTGAAAGTTCAAGTGACATGTTGAAGGCTCTTGCAGAGGAGGTAAGCTTTTTGTCTTTTACAAGCACCTTGTAGAGTGGTGTTTTCTTACCGTTTGAAAGGAGTTCTGCAAGATAGTCAAGTGCATAAGAGTCCTTTGTAAATTGCTCGGGTACAGGAAATACCATTGTGTACCTCGGAGCTTTTGCGAAATTGTCCTCATGATAAAGCTTGACAGTTGACGCAAGTGATACGTTCTTTGGTGCCACTTTTTCAACAGGATCGCCGCCCGGAATCTCAGCGAAATATTTTTCAACAAGGGCCTTGACTTCTTCCTTATTTATGTCACCTGAGATTACAAGAGTGGCATTTTTTGGAATATAGAATTTTCCGTGAAAAGCCTTCACATCATCAACAGTGGCATTTGTCAGGTCTTCCATCTTGCCGATTACATCCCAGCTGTACGGGTGACCCTGGGGAAACATCGTTTTTAGCAGGAGCTCTTCTTCATGCCCGTAAGGTGCATTGTCGACGCTTTGTCTCTTTTCATTCTGCACAACATTCTGCTGATTGGCAAATGCTGCCTTTGTTACAGTATTTTCGAGATATCCCAGCCTGTCTGATTCAAGCCACAGAACCATTTCAAGCGCATTCTTGGGGATAACTTCAAAATATACGGTATTGTCAAAGCTTGTTCCTCCGTTAAGGTCACCGCCAGCACTCTGAATCAGTTTAAACAGCTGATCCTCTCCAACGTTTTCTGATTTCTGGAACATCATGTGCTCAAACAGGTGTGCGAAACCTGTTTTGCCTTCAGTCTCACGTGCAGAACCAACATGGTAAAGGATTGCAACAGAAGCAATAGGGTCTGACCTGTCTTCATTAAGTATTACTGTAAGTCCATTTTCAAGACTGTACTTCTCAAACGGGACTGTTATCCCTTCATCATTCTTGCCTGTTGAACAAGAAATTAGGAGCATTGCCATGAGGACAATGAAGCTCCCGAATATTTTTCTCATAATTAAAATTGTTTTTGGTTAATTGTAAACTTGATATACGAAATTAATAAATACGCATGTATCTTAATGTTGTATAAGGATTTAATTTTTGATCTTATACACAAATATTTTGTCAGAGTGCCTTAGATAGAGTCTTCCGCCGCAAACAACAGGATGTGCCCAGTAAGGTCCTTCTCCTCCCTTGGGTGTCTTGAATTCACCGCTTACTTCAAACTTTTCAGGTGAGGCTTTCACAAGTTTCATATTGCCCCTTACATCATAGAGATACAGCATTCCGTCTGCATAGGTCAGAGATCCTTCCCCGTTTGTTTTCCACATCTGTTTGCCTGTTTTGAAGTCGAGGCAGAACCAGCCTCTTGAATCATTTCCGCAGCCGTATATATATCCGTTGTGCAGCATGATTCCTGCAAAGTAGTTATCCATAAGCGATGTTTCCCATACTTTTTCAACTGTCAGACCATTACCGGTCTTTTTCTGTCTGTAGAGCGTGGTGCCTTTTCCTTCACCGCTTGTGAAAAGTACATACTCATTGTTTACAATAGGATCGGTACAGTTTATCTCATATTTGTTCATGAAATCAGCAATCCATAATAACTTTCCGGTTTTTGCATCCATGCTGTAGTAGCAGGTGTTGCTCGAACCGATTACCTGGTGAAAGCCTCCGAAATCACTTATAATTGTCGAACTGTACCCGTAATCGCCGCCAATACCTGTTGTTGCCCAGATTGTCTTGCCAGTTTTTTTATCGAGGCAGGCCTGGTATCCTTTCTGACCTCCGGGTCTTACATAAAGGTTCTCCCCATCTATCATTACTGATTCCGAGTATCCGTACATCGGCATTTCCGCAACAAAATCCTTTGGCAGGTCTCTTGTCCATATTGTGCTTCCGTCTTTTGCGCGGTATGCTGCAAGTTTGCCACTTTCGCTCAGATGGTATATAATTCCGTTATCATAGGTGGGTGTGCTCCTTGGTCCGTTATATGAACTTGCCCAGGACACTGTAACCCTCCATGGGTCGCCGCTGGGCTTCTTCCATATCTGCTTTCCGTTCATGTCGAAAGCATAGATCCATGACTGGTCGCCTGTCTTTCCGGCAGTGAATATCATTCCTCCGGCAATTGCTGTAGAATTGAAACCTTCTCCAAGGCCTGAAATTGTAAACATCAGGGCAGGTCCGCCTACGGGCCAGGTCTTAAGCAAGCCGGTTTCGTTTGATTTGTTAGTCCTGTCTGCCCCATGAAAGCATGGCCATTCAGCCGGCTGGCTTTTCAATCCTGAAAAGGACAGGCCTGTCAGTATTATTATAAATATCCTCAATCGCCATAGATTCATTTGTTGCATGTCTTCTTTCATAATTTAAAATTTTAAAATGCCTAATACTTATTAAAGGTAATATTCCGGTAGAAATATACTTACATGCTTGAAAAAAATTGATATATTCAGACGTTTATTTATGTCATAAGCGTAATTATGTAAACCCATGAATAACAATTTATTTTCCGGCAATGTTGTCATAATCACCGGGGCATCATCAGGTATCGGTGAGCAGACAGCATATAAACTTGCAGAACAGGGAGCCTGGCTGGCTCTTGCAGCAAGAAATGCAGACAAGCTGCAGGAAGTGGCAAATACCTGTTCTCATCTTGGTGGTAAAGTCATTGCGGTTCCGACTGATATCTCTGACAAGCAGCATTGTAAGAATCTGATTGATACCACAATACAGAAATACGGAAGAATCGACACTCTAATCAATAATGCAGGTTTTGCTGTTGCAGCAAGATTTACTGAGATGAAAGATCTTGATGTCTTTGAGAAGATAATTAAGGTGAATTTCCTAGGGGGTGTCTATTGCACTCACTTTGCCCTGCCTCACCTTCTTAAAACAAACGGTCGCCTTGTCGCAGTATCGAGCATGCGTGGTAAACTGCCCTCAGGGACAGCTGATGGCTATGGAGCCAGCAAGCATGCAATGGCTGAGTTCTATGCCTCACTCAGAAATGAACTTTCTGAAACAGGTGTATCTGTAACAGTAGTTTACCCAAGCTGGGTAAAGACAGGAATAACAGGCCGTGCGCTGAAAGCTGACGGTTCTGTAAAGGGAGAGGTATCGGTTCATGAATCTGAAGGCATCACTGCAGCAAAATGTGCACAGGTTATTCTAAAAGCTGCTGCCGCCAGGAAACGGGACATTTATATGACTTTTGAAGGGAAGCTTGGAATGTGGCTAAGGCTTATAGCTCCTTCACTTGTCGACAAAATAATGAAGAAGAAAACTGATCAGTAAAGCTCCGGAACTGATGGAGGGATATGTAAAGAAGCTTATTGACGGTGGTGAGAACCAGCAACTCGATTTTAAATACTGTGTTTCCGACAGCAGAAAAATTGCAAGGACACTTTCTGCATTTGCCAACAGTAACGGCGGCAGGCTGCTGATAGGAGTAAGAGACAACGGAAGCATTGCTGGTATTCAGTCAGATGAAGAGATCTATATGGTCGATACTGCGGCACATCTCTACTGCAGGCCGGAGATAAACTATAAAATAAAGCAACACACCTCCGATGGAAAGACAATACTTGAGGTCGAAGTACTTAAAGGAGATAAACGGCCGTACCAGGTGAAAGATGAGAGCGGCAGATGGCTTTCATATTTCAGAAACCAGGACCAGAACCTCCTCGCTAACCAGGTACTGCTTCAGATGTGGAGAAAAGAGGGAATGAGCAAAGGAGTAACAGTAAAGTTCGGTCGTGTTGAAAATTCACTTCTGCACTACCTTGCACAAAACGGCTCAATTTCACTATCGAGATTCAGGAAGATGGCAAAAATACCTTCTAATAAGGCGGAAGCAATACTTGCAAATCTCCTGATAGTTAAAGTGTTGATAATGAAGGCCTCTGAAAAGGGATTCAGCTATGAGCTTAATCCTGATGAAAAAGATCTTATTAACCAGTATAGAAATAATTCTGTCTATGAAAACCATTAAAGTTCAGATTGCATTTGTGATCATCATTCTTGCACTCTCAGGATGCGGGAAAGGAACAAATACTTTACCTGATGATTTTGTACACCAGCTTAAGGATGGATGGAGTACAGAAGCATCAGCAAAAGTAAACGCCACTGGCGCTGAAATATCACTATCGGGCTTTGATGTCTCAGGCTGGTACAGCACAACAGTACCTTCTACAGTCATGGCCTCACTGATTGCGAACGGTGAATACAAGGATATTTTCATGGGTGACAACATAAGCAGGGTTGACACTGCAAGGTTCAGTGGCTCATGGTGGTACAGGAATGAATTTGAGCTGGAAAGGAAAGCGAACACTGAACTGATCTTTGAGGGAATAAACTACAGGGCAAATATCTGGATTAACGGGAAACAGGTCGCTTCAGCAGACACTCTTTTCGGGGGCTTCAGGATCTTTAAAATAAATGTCTCCGGCTTTGTGGGAAAAGGAAAGAATATCCTTGCCGTGGAGGTTTTCAAGCCAAGGCCTGATGAACCTTCAATTGGTTTTGTCGACTGGGCGCCGATGTCCCCCGACCGCCTGATGGGTCTGTGGAGACCGGTTAAGGTCAAAACTTCGGGAAAGGCAAGCCTCGATAATCCTTTCATTTACTCAAAGATAGACAAGAAGACCTTTAAGGAGGCTGACTTAACAGTAAGCGCTGAGGCTATAAATAATACATCCAAAATCCTTGATGCTGTTGTGAAGGGAAAGATTGAGAACATAACTTTTGAAAAACAGGTAAAACTCAATCCCGGAGAAAGACAACTTGTCACCTTCACATCTGCTGAATTTCCACAACTCAGAATAGAAAATCCAAGGTTGTGGTGGACCTGGGATCTCGGAAAGCCTGAACTATATGAAGCACAGATGGATATCCTTACCGGAGGTTCTGTTTCATATTCGGAAAAGACAAGGTTTGGAATAAGGGAAGTTGAAGACTATTTCAATGCAGGAGGACACAGGGGATACAAGCTTAACGGTGTTGAGATCCTTATAAAGGGAGGCGGCTGGGTTGACGGTATGTTCCTTAACGATACGGAAGAAAAGGTTAAGGCGCAAATGGAATATGCAAAACATGCAAATATGAATACTATCCGCCTTGAAGGCTTCTGGGGCAACAGCGGAAGATTCTATGAACTTGCTGACGAACTTGGTATGCTCATAATGGCAGGCTGGAGCTGCCAGTGGGAGTGGGAAGGCTACTTTGCAAAACCGGAAGACGAGTTCATGTCAATCAGAACTCCTGAAGATATTGCTCTGATACTGAAATATACAAATGACCATGTAAAATGGCTTCGCAATCATCCGAGCCTGTATGTATGGGTGCTTGGCAGCGACAAGTTACCTAATCCGGAACTTGAGAAGAAATATCATCCTCTTTTCAAAATCCTTGACCCTTCAAGACCACTTCTGATGTCATGCAAGGCAAAGACAAGTGAAATATCGGGTCCCAGCGGTGTTAAGATGTATGGACCCTATGATTATGTATCACCTAATTACTGGTATCTCGATACTGAAAATGGCGGTGCTTACGGCTTTAATACAGAGACAGGCCCTGGTCCTCAGATTCCCTCTCTTGAAGTAGTGAAAACAATGATACCTGAGGACAAACTCTGGCCGGTAAATGAGATGTGGAGCTTCCATTGCGGCAGGGGAGCCTTCAAAACCCTTGACCGTTATATCGTGGCTTTCAACAAACGCTATGGCGAGCAGACAAATGTTGAGGATTTCACTTTTAAAAGTCAGGCTTCAAACCTCGAGGCCATGAGAGCAATGTTCGAGGCCTTTTCTGTGAACAGAAGCAATACCACAGGTATAATTCAATGGATGTATAACTCCGCCTGGCCAAAACTTATATGGCAGTTCTGGGATTATAACCTGCTTCCAAATGCAGCATTTTACGGAGCTAAACTTGGCGCCAGGAACATCAATATTATTTACAATTACGGCGACAATTCGATATATCTTGCCAACCTTACTCCGTCAGCAGCCACCGACCTTAATGCTGATATTTCAATTTACGACATGAACGGTAAAGCTACTTTCGTCAGGCAGCTTAAAGCTTCAGCCGGTGCGAATTCTTCTTCAAAAATAATAACACTCCCTTCAAAGCCGGCATCAACAGGAGTATATTTCCTTAAATTGAAACTTGTTGATAATCAGTCTAAAGTGCTTGCAGATAATTTTTACTGGTTGTCCTCAAAGCAGGATCTGCCTGATTTCAAAAATACTACCTGGTTTTATACTCCGATGGCAAAATATGCTGACTTCACAGCACTTGACAAGCTCCCGGAAGTTAAGCCGGAGGTGGAAAGCTCCTTCAGCAATAATGGTGGCACCTGTGAACTAACAGTAAAACTTTCGAATAAAAGCAGCAACATAGCATTTCTGATAGAGCTGAATGTATCAGGTGAAAAATCAGGAAAGTCTGTTGTGCCCGTATACTGGGATGATAATTATATCTCTCTTGTCCCCGGAGAGGAGAGGGTGCTGAAGGCAACATTCCCGGAGTCAGCCCTGAAGGATGATAAACCTGTGTTCAGGTACAAAGGTTGGAATACATTTTGATATATATATTGTGTATAACTTTGTTCAGGCATAACTTAAATATCATTATATGAAAGCGATAGCATATCTTTTTCTCTTTTTTACCTTGTGGTTTCCTTCTGTATCAGGTCAGAGTGATTTCAAG
>Ga0209098_1004938_pt1 | contig 10185 bp, 7 predicted proteins | sample AD_JPNHW1_MetaG_FD_184429 | JGI IMG/M metagenome (GOLD analysis project Ga0209098, IMG submission 184429) | Active sludge microbial communities of municipal wastewater-treating anaerobic digesters from Japan - AD_JPNHW1_MetaG (SPAdes) (version 2) | ecosystem: Engineered > Bioreactor > Anaerobic >... | reverse complement strand
TGCCGTTGTCGGCGATGAGAACTTCTCCGTCTATACCGTTTCTTTGCAGAAACGACCTGGCTTTTTGGATGCATATTGCCAGCGTTTCGGATTCGTTGAGGCAGGGCATTAAAATTGTCAGTTCCATGATTACTTTATTTCGGTTTTATACAGGTCATAGGTTTTTAATTCGCCGATTTTTTCAGGAGAATATTTTTTCAGGTTCTTTAGGTTACTTGTTCCGTGCGGGGTTGCGATAAATAAATTAATCGGCCCATTGTTCTTGATTAAGGAGTCGTTCAATACAGCATTATAATTCCAATTTACAGCCTGTATTCCGGTCATTGCAAAAACAAAATAACTCATTTTGTTATCAGGAGATACAAAAACCACCGGCTTGTCTTTGGTAAGGTTGGAACTCACTATGTCACACAAATTCAGTTTCTCCTTATACATACCCCGGAAAGTATATTCATGTTTTTTGTCAAGCGATATTTTGATGATATTGTTGACCCAATAGGCCCCGGCATAGAACATAACAATGAAAACTAAAAATTTATAAATAAACTTTGAAGTTTTTTTCTGGTATTGTTCAAATAAAATAAAAGTCAGAAAAGCAACTGCAATAAATAACATCGACTGCGAATAATATCTAGTTTCCTCCACAAAGGTCCATGGTGGATCTTTCCAATCCTGCCCTTTGTGTGTCAGGGACATAAATACAAGAAAAAATACATTAACCATTAAGACCGTAATGCCTGTAATTAAATAGTCTTTATGTAACGAATCCGGCATGGTTTTTCTCATGATAAACCTGAAAATCTCAATTACTACCCAAGCGGAGAAAAACGCAGCCACTAAAATATATGCAGTTTTCAGAAGGGGGTGAAAGGCAAACAGGACTTTTTCCAAACCTTCATAAAAAAAGAGGGATTTGAAGGGAAAAACATCCATGCTGAGCAGGTTTCTAAGGAAAAAACCGGTTTCATCAAGATCGCGGACGGCACTACCCGATAATAGCTTAAGAATAATGCTTTGCAGTAGCAAAAAAACACATGCCGAAACGCCGGAAAAAACCGAAAAGAGTTTAATTACGCTATCCCGTTTTATTTTCCCTATTATAAAAACCGAGAAGGGCAGTGCAAAAATCATCGGATAATAAGAATACCGCGAAGCTCCTGTTAAGAATAAAAGGAACCCGCTCAAAATACCCAATCCGAAATATTTTGTTTTTATTTTAAGGAAATATATGGAAAAATAAACTGCCCACTGATAGATAGCCAAAGAGATCAGGTCTGATGACGTGAGATGGTACATCGGTGTAAAAGAGATTCCAAGAAATGCGAAAAAAATCATTTGTTTCTTGTATGGAATTTCCAGGCAGATAAAGAGTTTTATTAAGGCCAGATACAGCAGCAGTACAAAAAATATGTCCATCATTACTGCCGCCAGGTGAAAATTGCCGGTAATAAAATAAAAGGGAATTATAAAAAGGGAATACGCAGGTGCATACTTTACAGAGAAAAAATTACTCATTAAAGTAAAATCACCGGAACCAAAACCCCCAACAGTAAATCCATTGCCACTCACAAGGTTTTTGGCGGTGGCAATTTGTGTGAGTTTATCAATGTACATATCATCATAAACAACCTCATGCCACATCCTGAGCGCCAGGCTTAAGGCGATAACAACAAACAAAAAGACCTTGTATTTTTTCATGTTTTGAGAATACTGACAGCGAGCTTGAGAAACAGATAAAACGCTTACAAAAATAATCAATTCTGCTGTTTAAGTGTTAGTTCTGCAGAAAGGTTTCTAAATTTTAATCAAAAATGCGGCTACATAAATCCTTAAAGCCTTTGATGTCAGCGCGTATATCCCTTAGGTACACATTGGCAATCTCTTTATTCACTGATTCGCAGAAGGTTATACACGAGTCCGGGCACAAGTATTTTTCATGCCATTATTTCGGGTTGCGCTGCGTTCGGCATTTTTTCTGGTAGATGTCTTTTATCCTGTTGTACGCAAATGATGCAACTACTTCTTTGGGGTTGTATGAAGAGCCATCGTCCACGATTATTTTACCAATTCTTAATTTAAATTAGTCCAGAGGCTAATTTAAATTTTAGAATGGTTAATGCCGATAACTTGTCCCGAATTTTCTTCGGGAGACAATATGTTTAGTCAAGCCTTTCGGACTATTACATATTGCGTATCGGTATCAGTTCCCAGTCGCGAAATGTTTGTGCCAAAACACTTTCAATGGCTTTGGGTAACATGTGTGCACGGTTGTATGTAGGGATTATAACTGAAAAAAAGGGATTCTTGTTTTTGCCGGACATTTATTCTTTTTATTTTCACACACCGAATTATGAATTGACTGATATTGTTTTCTGCGGTTTAAATCTTAATCGCAAACTAAACTGTCTGAACATCACGGAGTACCCATCCTGATCAATAATGACTCACAGGCAGGTAAATCAACTTTAATATCATACATGGCAACTGAAGGAAGCTGTTTGTCAATTATCGGATCACAAAACTGAACATAATATTTAGCATTTATGCAATCCAATATTTTTTTGAAATGAAATTTGTACTTTTTATCTTTTAAATACATTTTATTGGTTAAATCAAGAGCGGACGCATCTGCATTTAAAAACACATAGTTGGCCATTGACGCACCTGTAATGGTTATCAGATTTTGAGTACTCTGCATCAGTGCCGCTTGTTTAAAGACAGATTTTCCCGACATGGTATGCACTTCATAATTATATTTTGCTGCTAATTCAATAAAATCCTTTTCGTTGGTTATCTTTTTGTATTTCGCATCATTCCGGGAAATATAGACATTTTTATATTGAGGCCTTATAGCTATTCTTTTTTTGGCTTCATTTACAATGAGCTCCCTAACCTCAAAAACCTGCTCGGGAATCACCATCGGAGTCCAGGGCTTAACCTCTGGCATTATTAGGTTTTTTACAAAAAGATGCGTGTCAACAGGTATGATACATTTGTCAAGTTCCGGAAACATATTCAGGCTTTCGTTTACAAAAGTACATCGCTTCCAGTTTTCAGGATAAATCAAAATAAGGTCTTTCAGTTGTTTTTTCACCATTAACAGTCTGGGCAGACATTCGGTGATCCAGAAGTAATAACTGAACCAGGGAGAATGAATAACAAGATACTTACGATTGTCGTCTAATCTTAGGGCTTCCAAACTTTTTCCATATCTGCACACCAGCATTTGTTCGGATGCCTTACGCCAATGACTAAAATAGAACCCGTTATCGTAATTTGAAAATCCAATATTCGGAGCACAACCTTGCACCAGAAGCCCGTTTTTGATTACCAGGCCGTAATGATTTACAAAAACATTTTTCAGCTCCTTAACTTTCAGGTCGACTGTTTTGTATTTAAAGTCGGGTTTGAACAGATGAGCCCATTCCGGCTGGAAATTCAAGGGCAATTTGTAGTCTATATCGATAGAACTTTTCATCAGTTCTTTATTTTTCTTTTAGCCATTTTAAACAGCCTGCCAAAGATAGGAAAATTGTACAAACACATCACAAAGAGCGGCTTATTTGTTTTTCCGTTATAGCCCCGCGGGTACAGAAAAAACGACTTGATGATAGAATTGTACATACTCCATCGCTTTTCATTTTTTTCATAAAAAACAGCTATGTGGAAATAACACATACTGAGAAGCCGCCGCTTGGTCTTGCAGGCGATTCTTTTTTTTAATTCAGGTTTCGCAAAAATTCTTGAATAATTTTCCAGTTCCTTGAATGGTTTTTTGGTGTCACCTCCGGTGAAAGAAGCGGGATGGTGAACATAGACTGTAGTGCGTTCCGGCACCTGGATAATGTTATATTTTGTAGCTATCCGGGCGCTCAGGTCAAGGTCTTCACAAATATAAACTTCGGGGTCAAATTTAAAGTCTTCGAGAATTTGCCTGTGGACGCACATTCGCTGGGGGTTAAAGGTATAGGTGGCAATATAATCGAAAACATTATGGTTTGACAACTCGGGACAAATCCTTTCCGTTAATCTGTCATTTTCATCTGAATTCCAGGCATTGGTAAATAAAAGCGCCAGGGGAAAATTTTCATTTTTTATGGCATCGTGTAAAACCTGCAAATGGGTTGGCAAATGGTAATCATCACTGTCTAAAAAACAAATATATTGGCCTTTTGCAACAGATATCCCTTTGTTTCGCGATCTGCAGCGTTCAAGATTGGTTTCATTTTTAATATAAATTATCCTTGAATCTTCAAAAGAGTGTACGATTTCAGCCGTATTGTCTGTTGACGCATCATCAACTATGATAAGTTCGAAATCTGCAAACGATTGGCTAAGCACGCTGCTGATTGCCTTACCAATGAATGTTGCACGGTTATATGTTGGTATGATGACTGAAAAATACGGCATAGCTGTCATGGTACAAAAGTACCTGTTTTATCCCTAATTCCGCATAAGAATTTTCTAATGCTAAGCATTAGGGGGAATTAAGCCTAATAAACTGGTTTTAAACAATATAATATGTAGATTTTTAATGCGGAATCGACAAAGTAAATGTAATCATGGCAATTGAAAATTGCCAGAAACATTTACTAAGTCGGGATTACCCAGATTCAACGCACAATCCTTCGCGCTACTCAATAGTTCACTGCGTTTCTATTGCGTGATCTGGGATTATAACAGTTTTTTAAGTAGTGTTTGTAAGAAAACGCCAATTTTTTCGTTACGCTTGCAACAAAAATGCTCATCCGCCAGCTGGCGGACTCCGCTTTTTGTTGCTTCGCAAGCCTCAAACTTGACGTTTTCTTTGTACAAACAAGAGTTTTCTTATAGGCACTAAGTAGTACAATGAATTAATTTACCCATTTGTAGAAAGGAATAACTTTAATTGTTTTACCATGAATATTAAATGAATCCGATTGATTATAGGTGATAATTTCCGCAACTTTAAGATTAAAAAATTCCATGGCTTCCAATATACCGCCTATCTCTCGGTCAGTATTACTTTCATTTAACTCCCAACATACCTGGCAAACATATTTAATCTTAGCATTTTCAAAAACAACAAAGTCACATTCCTTATTTTCATTAAAATAAAAAATTTCTTTTGTCTTGTGTCTGATATGTAAAAAAACCATGTTTTCTAATAGTCTCCCATTATCCTCTGAAAACGAAACGGAATTTGCTTTTATAAATCCATTATCAATACAATAAACCTTCTTGGGATTCACTATTTGATTTTTGATTGAATAACTAAATTTGGGCACAAAGAAAAACAAATAAGCGTCTGAAAAAAATGACAAATACTCCATTATACTTGAAGAAGAGCCGATATTGAATATTTTTCTCAAACTATTTCCCGTTATCGGTTTTCCTATGTTTGAAACTATCCATACTGCTAATTGTTTTAGTGTCAATACATTTTTAATATTATATCGAACAGCGATGTCTCTGATAACAATATCGCTAAATGTCTGCATCAGTATTTCTTCATTTCCGGTTTTAATAAACTCAGGAAATCCGCCCCCTGTCATATATTCTGATTGAGTATCTTTATTCTTTTTTTTATTTTTAAAAACTAAATATTCATTATACGAAAATGGAAATAACTCTTTTGAAATATGTCGCCCCGTCAGCTTACTCCCTAATTCCTTGCTAAGCATTGAAGCATTTGATCCCGTAATAAATATTTTATAACCCTCATCTACTCTGAATCTGACAAAATTTTCCCATTTTTCAATAATTTGTATTTCGTCTAAAAAATACGCAGATATATTGTTTTCTACGGCAATTTCATGCAAACGATTAAAATCATCCATGTTAAAAGATGACAATCTGGGATCTTCAAAATTGATATGTATGGAATTAAAATCTTCTGATTTGTTGATTTGCTGCAGGACCGTGCTTTTTCCGCATCTGCGAACGCCCGTCAGGATATACGCGTTTGAACCAATATTATGATAATTTGAAACATTCCTTTGCAAACCTGTATTTAATGAAGCTATCCTCTCTTTTTGAGATTCTATTATTTGATTTAATATAAATTTTGTGATCATTGTAAATAGTGTCTGTCCGTAATGTCAGAGTTTGAACCAGAATGTTCGAGTTCAAGGCCTGCCCGACGGCGTCATTCAGGCGGGCTTTCGTAGTCTTGAAAATCAAGGAGTCCGCCAGCTGGCGGATGACTGTTTTCAAGACAAGAGTAACGAAGAAGTCGGACATTATGGACAAACTCTAAATAGTTTTTGTTTGCAAAATTAACAAGTTTTTGTTGAAAACAAAAACATTTTTTAAATTTGGTCAAGCTGCCCGGCAACTGTGGATACTGTGTGATAAAAAACTTTTTTCCTGATGTAAAAGCGGTATGATGACTAAAAAAGGATTCATTGCTACTAATAATCATTATTTATTTTGATACTTCCTCTCCCGAAAATGAGAATTCACTTTGAAACCAATAATCGTGTTCTAATTTGTTTAAGCTGTTGAACCAGCATTTTATGTGTTATTTTCATTGGAAAAATAAATAAAAAACCATTAAGTCTCTAATAAATATTTATCAACAATATTTAAAAATTTTAGTGCAGCTTTTTTAAACAGAGAAGACTCGGCATAATGCCATGGTTTTATTTCTGTGATATTTTCATTTGCTAATTTATTAAAAGCCTTGCCAAGCTTCTTATAATTTTTAATGAAAAGATGGCTCCTCAGCATAGAACGACATAGATATGTATAAGTAAATTTCTTATAATCACCCCAATAGTGAAGTGTTTGCTCTTCGGCAGTATCAATTATCCCCGTTTGTTGAAACACAATAGAAAAAGCTGTTTGCTCTGCTATAAAAATTGGGACAGTGCTATAGATTTTTTCTGCCAATTTAATAGCATCATCTAGCAAATTCATTTTGTCGGCATGAATACCTATTATTCCTGCATTGTATGAAAATTGTGAATTAACATCAACATTATAATTAATATTATCTAAGGTATAATCTAAATTCACTAAATATTTTCCAAGTTTATTATGTAAGTTGTTTTCTATACCATTTATTAATTTTATAAATATTTGTTCTTTAGCCTGCATTAAATAGGTCGAACGGCTAATAGTAGAAAATTTTTTCAGCGGATTTTTTTTAAACAAAATATCTGAATCAATATATATGCATCCCTTTTGAAAATCATCAAGTACCCTTTTAATAATATTCATTTTTGCCATAAATATAAATCCCGTTGGCCCAATTAAATCTTTAATCTCACCAGGAGATAAAAATATTGTTTTAATAATAAGCTTTTTTGTCCATTTTTTGATAAATTGAGGATTGTCGGTATATACAATGACCTCAAATCCATCTAATTTATAATCTGATGAGCAGAATAAACTGTGAATAGATGCAACACACTGAATATTATAATCTATACCTCCAAAAGTGAGATAAATTAACTTAATCATTGCAATGAAAATTTAGAATTATTAAACATTTACAATATTAATTATGTTCTAATAAATAATTTTTTTAAATAATAAAATGAGTTTTTACAGCCCAAACATTTACAATATTTTATAAGGATTTTATAAAGAAATTTTTTATCTGGGAAAGTTAAGTTTTTTTCAATAATAGATAAAATCCCTATTTGCGTTTTTCTTTTGAAATATTCATAAAATTCCAAATCTTTTTTTTTCTTATAAAATTTCATTAGCTCGATGGGGGTTGATAACGATTTTAATTCCCGTTCAATCTTTGATTTATTTGTCCAAATTCCTCCCGAATGAGCATTGTAAACATTTGGTGTAATAGTATGCATATAAATTCCCCCGCCATAATTACCTAAAAGGGAGGTTAAAAAAGTATCCGCATTAAAAACTTTATAATAATTTTCAGGAAATTTCTTTATTACATTCCTAAAGCACATTGTTGATGTGATAATATTTATCCCAGTTTTTATCTCATTGCCAGTAAAATTTCTTTTTCTGTCTTCACAAAGAGTACCATTAGCATTCACAATTTTGCCATCTTTAATAACTAGCGCATCGTGATAAGTAATTACAATATTCGTATTTTTCTCTAAAACATCTATTTGCTTTTGGAGTTTAAGCGGATCCGTCCAATAGTCGTCTCCCTCGCAAAGTGCAATATATTTTCCCCTGGCAGCAAGGATCAGCCTTCGGATATTCTCCGTCATTCCAACATTTTTGCCTGCAGTTATCACCCTGATTTTATCGGGATATTTTTTGGCGTATTCAAACACAATTTCGCGTGTACCATCAGTGCTGCAATCTTCACCGATGATGTATTCAAAAGGGAAATCTGTTTTTTGCATAAGGACGCCCTCAATACAGTCGCGGATGTAAGGGGCATGTTGAAATGTAATGGTACGGACTGTTACAAGGGGTGATGGCATATTGGCCAAAACCTTGTTGGGAATCTCATAGGATACCGCCGGTAATCTTTTCATCCTTATTTTAAATTTAACACATTTTAATACCCGAATCCTTACGAATAGCCGATGTTTGCCACTACAAAAATACAGGAAGTTTTGCAATAAAAAACATGCATAATAAAGATGACTAAATCTTTTTTTGAGGTGCAGAATTAATTATGTAAGTTTGCATAAAACAAAATCTTTAAAAATCCAGTATGTTAACTATCGGAAAATACCAAGGGAAAGTATTTGTAATCTCGCTATTGCACTGCGATGACAGACGAAAATTTATTACTGATGAATTTGCAAAAGCAAAACTCGAATTTGAATTTGTGGATGCCGTCAATGGTAAAGATGTCCCGATGAGGGACAACACTGACATTGATTTTGATGCAGTATCCAAATCATCAAGATGGCTGACACCCGGAATAATGGGGGCTTAATTGTCCCACCTTCTATGTTATAAAAAAATCATCAGCGAAAACCTCGATTTCGGCCTCATTTTCGAAGACGATATCATGTTTAAAATAAAAGATATACACAAACTCGTAGAACAGATTGTTCCTATCACGCTGCCGGGCAATATCACGCTGCTGTACTACCAGAGCTGGGACAAAATAAGCTTCCACAAAAGTAAGGGTAAAGAACTCAGTGAAAAAATATCAGCCTATCAGGCGGATGATGCTTATGATTTGATTTGTGCTGCCGGCTACCTGATCAGCAAGGAGTCGTGCGAAGAAATGATCCGTATTTTATTGCCCGTACATACCGGCCCCGACTGCTGGCAATATGTCTTCAGAAAAGGCGCTTTCAAAAAGTTGTTTTTACTTTATCCGATTCCCTGCGGTACTTTTAACTTCAGAAGCACCGTAACCAATCTGGAGATGCTTGATAAGGGTTCGTTGAAAAGCAAGATAATTGCCGCAATAGACGACTATAAAATTCCAATATTATATCAGTATCTTAAAAACCGCAGGAAAAAAAATAAAAATAATTTGCAACAGATTGAAGTTGTTGATGATTGAACCCAAATACCGGTTCGGCGAAGGGCGAAGGGACGGTGGCTTCGAGAGCCTCAGCCACCGGCGAGAGCCTCAGCCACCGGCGGGAGCCTTAGCCACCGGCGGGAGCCTTAGCCACCGGCGGGAGCCTCAGCCACCGGCGGGAGCCTCAGCCACCGGCGGGAGCCTCAGCCACCGGCGGGAGCCTCAGCCACCGGCGGGAGCCTCAGCCACCGTTAATGGAAAATCCTATCCGCTGCCTGAGGCTCTCGAAGGCAGCTCGGAACCGGATTAAATAATGCAGGCTGGAGCCTGTGCCCACAATGACGACTTAAGCTGGAGCCTAAGTCGAACACGGGGTATGAAATATCAGATTTTAATGAAAGTGTCGGGGTGACTACGCACAAGCTATTTTGAGGGCAGTCACCCCGACACTTACCACACTTTATTTATTAAAAAATCTTTAATGTTAACATGCTTAATCCCTTTGAAATTCTCTCCTAAAATTTCATCTGCTGTTACAACATATTTTGTATAGTTGTCATTTACCTTCAACAAATTGCCAAATTCTCTTTCCATGGTGTTTTTATTTGTCAGCATATATGCAACCTGTATGTAGAAAGTGGCGGTTGAATTTTTAGCCACAAAATCTATTTCAAATTCTTTGTATTTCCCCACATACACATCAAAATTTTCCTGAATTAATTTATTATATACTAAATTTTCAAAAACTTTACCAACATCTGCGGTACTATAGGGAATTACAG
>Ga0209098_1004935_pt1 | contig 10190 bp, 8 predicted proteins | sample AD_JPNHW1_MetaG_FD_184429 | JGI IMG/M metagenome (GOLD analysis project Ga0209098, IMG submission 184429) | Active sludge microbial communities of municipal wastewater-treating anaerobic digesters from Japan - AD_JPNHW1_MetaG (SPAdes) (version 2) | ecosystem: Engineered > Bioreactor > Anaerobic >... | reverse complement strand
GGAGAATGACCCGGTCAGGATCGTCTGCTCCGGAAGGTACTTGCAGACCGGCGGGAACGACGGCCCCGAAAAGGTCAGCTCGCCGTAGGCGTCGTCCTCGACAAAGATCGTCCCGTTCTTCCGGAACATTCCGGCAAGGTCTCTCCGGCGCTGTTCCGTATAGGTGATCCCGGACGGGTTCTGCGAGTTGGGAATCCCGTACATCAGGGGAACCTTGCCGGTATCCGTTTCTCCTGCAAGAACGTCCATGTCCGGCCCGGCATCGTCGAGAGGAACGCCCAAAAATTCCGGCTCGTACAGGGAAAATGCCTGGATTGCCCCGAGGTATCCCGGACGTTCGATCGCGATCCGGTCCCCGGGGTTGATGAGCACTTTTCCCACCAGGTCAAGGCACTGCTGCGAACCGTTCGTGATCAGGATCTCTTCCGGCGGGATTTTTACGTTAAACCGCTTCCGGTACCTGTCTGCAATGAATGCTCTAAGGTCGTAATCGCCTTCCGTTGGAGCATACTGGAGTGCTCTCCGGCCGTTGTTCCTGAGAACGTGTTCTGCTGCGGCCGCTATTCCCGTTGTATCGAAGAGGGCGGGGTTGGGAAGCCCCCCGGCAAAGGAGATTATCTCGGGGCGTTCGGTAACCTTCAGGATCTCGCGGATGAACGAACGGGGAGTCTTTTCCATGCGCTGCGCGAACCGGTACGACGGGTTCTCCGGAGTTCTTTTTACCTCCTCCATTTCCTGACGTGACATGATGATCCCTGAAAAACCGGTTATAATTTTACCGGTGAGAATAAAAACTGATGGATACCGGGATCCCGGGAAATCCTACTTACCCATCTTACGGTAGACAATAAGGCCGGTCAGGGCGCAGTAAACCGAGGTAACGATGATGATGAGGGCGAGGTTGCCGATGAAATACTGGACAATGGCTCCGAGGCAGACTGCCATCCAGATGATGATGATATCCCGCCCGGACTCGATTCCTATCATAAAATGTTATCTTTTTACCATCTGCAATGGAGGATTTTAACTGTTTCGTTTGGTTGTTTTTCACAGGATTCCTGCCGTTATCAAAGAATGAAGGCAGGATAACCGGTACTGGTGCAAACAGAACCGTTTACGCGAAAAAGATTTGAAAAACGGGACGAGAGCCTATGGCGAGATTTGAACTCGCGACTTCCTCCTTACCAAGGAGGCACACTGCCGGGCTGTGTCACATAGGCCTGTGCTTGGAATCTCCGCCGGTTTTTATTTCACCCAGTGGCAGACTGCCTAATTACATTCGCAGTAATCACTATAAAACATTGCGGAAATCGTAATATGCCAACCGGCATCTTTACGTCTGGACATGATACCGTTACAATGCATTCAGCGCCCGGATGCTTGTAAGGGTGCCATCAAAGGTTGCAACCTCAAGCACCGGCACAACCCCGCTCTTCCGGATCCCCGCCATCACTTCCGGGAAATCGATTGTCCCTTTTCCCACGGGATCATGGCTGTCGTTTGTCGTATCATTGTCATGGAGATGATAGTGGCACGCAGGTATTGTGAGAAATTCCCGCAGGCAGTGGTTCTGGTGGGCATGCCCGACATCGAGCGTAAGCCCGCAGTCGCCGATCAGGGGGAGTTCATCAGGATGTTTGAGCAGGAAATACTCCCAGTTGCCCATGTTCTCGAACGAGAACGTAACGGAGAGTTCGCCAGCAATCTTCACAAGTGCGTCCCGCGATTTCACGAACTGGTCTTCTGCCTTCTTCCGCTCCTCCGCCCACGCAAAATAACCGGGATGGACGACGACATCTGCATTCACTTCGGCCGCAACGGTAAAACAGTCCCGCATCACGTCGACGCTTGCACGCCGGATCGGTTCCAGCAGGCTCGCAAGGTTCGTCCCCCGGCTTGGTGCATGGATTGAGTATCTCAGGGTATAATTTTCGAGAACCGCCGCATCGGAAAGGAAATGGAGACCCTCGTCCATCACCTCGACGTAGCCGGTGATCTGCGAGAGATGTTCCAGGGCATCCGGAAGAGGCTTGGCATGGAGGCAGAACGTCGAGATGCCGAACATGTATGGATGATATGAACGGGTGTCGATAAACCTTCCCACACCAGCGTAAAAAAATTATTTCCGCATATGGATGTCCATCTGCGGGAACGGGACCTCGATGCCTTCCTGTATGAACCGGGCGTTGATCCGGCGGTTGAAGGTATCCTTGATCTCGTCAGGCGTACTGTATAACTTTGCCCAGATCCTGATGATGAATTTCATATCGGATTCCCCGAATTCGCTGAAGAAGACCTGCGGCTTCGGGGTATCGATAAACAGCCCGGTCTCCCGAATCGCAGAGTCGGCAATTTCCGACAGGATTGCGGTGACCTTGTCGACATCCGAACCATAGGCAACGGAGACCGGGATCGTCATCTTGATCCTCGGGTCCGGTTCGGAGTAATTGATGATGATGCTGGAGGTGATCTTGTTGTTGGGGAAGGTCACAATCGTATAATCCAGCGTCTGGATCCGGGTGCTCCGGGAACCGACACTGATGATATCGCCGTAGTAGTTGTCGATCCTGACACGGTCCCCGACCTTGAACGGCTTGTCGACCGTGATGATCGCCCCGCCGAGGAAATTCGAGACGATGTCCTGGGCGGCGAGGGCTATCGCGATCCCGGCGATCCCTGCGCCGGCGAGGAACGGGGTGATGTCGATCTCAAACGTCGTGAGGAGGAGGATGAACGCGACGAACCAGATGATGTACCGGGTGATATGGACGAAGAACTCCACCAGCCGGTCATCAAGGTCTCCCTCGGTTTTTCCGGCGATGATATGACCGTAGATCGAGATGATGTCATAGAGGAACGAGGACAGGATCCAGGCGCCGATCAGGATCCAGAAACTGGTCACGACCTGCTGGCTGAGCACCCAGGAATAACTTTCAGGCAGGACGGGGAACGTGGTGAGGGCAAGGTAGATGAAGAACGCGATCACCGTGATCTGCACCGGCGTCCCGATGGCCTTGATGGCAATGTCGTCGAGCTGGGTCTCGGTCTCTTCCGATTTCGCTTTCAGCCAGTTGACGATCTTCCGGGCGACTACCGCAAGGAAGACGCCGATGAGGATCGTCCCCACGGCATACAGCATGTTCATATCCATACCTGTACTCTTATCTGATTCTGCGATTAATACTTATCAGAGTCCATGGCGACGGGAAACGCGATTATCCGGAGGATTTCAGAAGAGACTGACCGAAAACTTTCGTTCATGCATATCTGCGGGACGCATGAAGCGGCAATAGCGCGCTCCGGCCTCCGGAGCCTGCTTCCTGAAAACCTGAAGATCGTGATGGGCCCCGGCTGCCCGGTCTGCATCACGCCGCAGGGAGAGATCGATGCCGCCCTTGAACTTGCAGAAAAAGGCTGCATCATCGCCACGTACGGCGATCTGCTCCGGGTCCCCGGGTCGAAAGGATCGCTCGAGTCCTGCGGCGGGGATATCCGGGTCGTGCAGGGGATTCACAAAGCGGTCGAGATCGCGGAAAAGACTGATAAGGAAGTTGTCTTCATCTCGGTTGGTTTCGAGACGACCGCACCGACCGTTGCCGCGATGATCTTAACAAACCCTCCGGAAAATTTCTCGATCCTCTCCTGCCACCGGATCGTTCCTCCCGCAATGCAGTGGCTGCTTACGCAGGGCGAGGCAAAACTTGACGGGTTCATGCTGCCCGGCCATGTCTGCACGATCATGGGATACGAGGAGTACGAGCAGTTCCCGGTCCCGCAGGTTGTCGCGGGATTCGAGCCGGAGGATATTCTTCTCGGCCTCCTCATGCTTGTTACGCAGGTGAAGGAAGGCACGCACCGGGTTGACAACGCATATCCCCGGGCGGTCAGCCGCGAGGGAAACGTGAAGGCAAAGAAGATCATGTACGAGGTCTTCGAGCCTTCCGATGTCGAGTGGCGCGGGTTTCCCGTCATCCCCGGCTCCGGCCTCCGGCTGAAAGACAAATTTTCGCAGTACGACGCGGCAAAGAAATTTTCCATAAAGTTCAGGCACGTGGGAAAACACCCGGCCTGCATCTGCGACAAGGTATTGCGCGGAATTGCGCAGCCGTCAGATTGTAAAATGTTCGGGAAAGCCTGCACTCCCCGGACACCGGTCGGCCCCTGCATGGTCAGCCACGAGGGCGCCTGCAAGATCTGGCACATGTACCAGGTCAGGAAGCAGTAATTTTTTTGCGGAATTTTTTTTTTGAAAATTTTCCGGTTCGAAGGCCATGAAATCCGGTACAGAATTTCAGGAACCCCGTATATCCCTGCTATAACCGCCAGTTCTCCGTCGGAAAACCTGTCCCGGATCGGGGGACCGTAAAAATCGGGGTTCTTTTTCATTAAACCGGCGTTCTGGTGTATTCCATCGATCGGGCGTACGATCCTGCCTCCAATAGCGAATAAAAGCGATCATTTTTACGACTGTTTTGACCACATTTGCGGCAAACGGCAGTCATTTCAGGCATATCCGGAGATCGATGCACCGGAATTCTCCTGTTTGCACAACCTCCGGACGAAAAATCGCAGTTGCCGGGGTTTAGTGAGCGGGTGTCTCCGTCGGAGAACCTGAAACCGGGTATACCCGTTGCCTCCCAGCGGATCTGGTGCCCCAAACCGGGGGTGTCAGACGGATGTCAGACACGGGGTTACCCCGTATCCCGGAGACCATGGAAAGTCTGAGAAACTGTCGCCATTCTCCCGGAACATTTCCCAGGGAACAGGTATTGCCGGGAACCGGTTTACCGGTATGGTGCAGCCCGCAGGGTCCAGCCGGAATTTTACAGGATTTTTTTTCGTGGAGAGGCGCCGGGATTTCTGCAACCGGTAACCGCGTGATTCCGGATCTTCGCAAAATTTTTTTTAAATTACGGTTCCCGGAAAAAATTCCGGAAATTTTTTCCGGACGGATTTTTTTAAGAAAACCTGCCGCGATTGGTAACGCTCCGAAATGATCAAAACCGACTCGTGGCGCGGTGCATCAGGGCTGGATCGTTTTGACAATATGCCCCGTGACGTTCTCCCGGCACCCGGCAAGATCCCGGATGTCCCGGACCCGGTCAACGCCATCGATAAAAATGTTGCCGGCAGGTTTTATGCCGGCGATGTTGAAGAACGCCGTGAGCTCTTTTCTGACGCACAGGAAATTCTCCTGCCCGGGCCTACCGGATACCGAGAGGATCACCCCGTTCGTTTTTCCCGGGACCGCCATGCCAAGTGACTGTGCCGCGAAATACGACTGGAACCGGTCGATGAGCATCTTGAGGTTTGCCGGCGCCGTGTTGGTGTAGACCGGCGTGCAGATGACGAGGAGCCGGCACCTGCTGACCGCATCGATGATCCCTGCCATGTCGTCATCGTAGATGCAGGAGCCGGTATTGAAGCACTGGTAGCACCCGATGCATTCGTGGATGTCGAGTTCGTGCGGGTACAGGACGGTGCAGCTCATCCCTTGTCCCTGCGCTGTCTCCTCTGCCCACGCGGCAAGGGTGCCGGAGTTTCCGCCGGCTCTCGGACTGCCCTGCACGATCACGACATCGTACCGGGTGCTCTCGGCCGCCGGCCTTGCACCGGGCAGGTTCTGTTCCAGGAACCCGTCCGGGTCGGCACGGATCTCCAGTTCCCATTCTGCGGATTTTTCCAGCGCCACCTCTTCGGCCCGGAGCTGGACGCCGGGGGCATACTCGTAGGTGTTGGTCCGGAAGATCGCGACAGCGGAACCTTCAGGAGCGCCGGCAAGACCAACCGTAAGCGTGAATCGGAGGAAGCCCGGGTAGATCGCGGAGAGGTCTTCTTTTTCAAGGACCAGCGTAAACGTCCGTTTGCCGGCGGGAATCTCCTTTGCGAGGATCTGCTTCTTCATCTTCTATTGTAGTTGCGCTCCCGCAATCCTATAAGGGTATGCAAAGAATATCCGGCGACGATACCGCTGCTTGCGGGAACCGGAGTTCTCCAAAGCTTTAAACACATTGCTGACATCTTTATTTTGGTATCTGGAGCCTCGGTAGGGTAGTGGACATCCTAGAAGCCTCCGGAGCTTTTGACCCGGGTTCAAGTCCCGGCCGGGGCGTATCATTTTTCAAGTCTAAGTCCCATTTCATATGATTATAAGTAGGGGACCGGTTTCTTGACCTCTTTTATTTTTCAAGTAATTTAAAGTTCTATTGAGAAGATCAAAATACACTTCGAATAATTAAAATATTTCTTATTTTAATTTATACTGATTAATTCTATGTCATTATTTGATGACGATGACAAACAAAATAAACAAACTATCTTTTTGAAACTGCTTGAGTCAGGTTTATTCTTCGCGTTAATACTTGCGGGAAGCTATTTCATTTCATCATCATACCTTGCTACATATTTTGGAACATTTGGAATTGAATCTTCAATTTTCAATTTTTCAACGGAACACATCATTACCCTTGGATTATTTCCAATGTTAATTTCAATCCTATTGTGCATTTTTGTAATTATTGGAATGGAAGATACAGAAGAAGATTGTTACTTCTCGATAATTTCAACAAATCTTCCAATCTTCGCAATGATTTTATGTGTATTTTTTATTTTATTTATCAGTCCAAAAATATGGAATTTGTGGTATATTGGCTCTTCAATTGTGTGTTTATTTGGAACAATTATCACTTCTTGTTATTTTATTTTTAAAAGAAAGAATATGTTCAAATTTTTATGGAACACAAGTATCGGTGGAAAATTAATGGTAATTTTATCTTTATTACTTTCATTTGGAATAATTGCCGCCACATTTGGAATTTATGAAGCAAAAACCAATATCGAATGTGAGAGTGGCTGCACACATATTGAATTTGATTTTATTGATCAAAGCTATTCATATATCAATTCGCCAAATTTAATTTTTATTACCTATCAAAATCAGAAATATTACGTCACAAAACAATGCAATCCTGCCCCATCAAATCCAGAAGTATACATCATTCGAGATGAAATAATTCTTGTTACGAAAATGAGATGTATGAATTGTCATTCAGAAAATAACCAAACAACATTCTCAATTAAAAAAATTTGATACAAAATTTTTTGATTCTTTAGATTTTAATTTTAAAAATTTGCAGTCTCAATTAATTATTATGTATTATAAGGGAGGTCGGTTTATCAAGATCAAAACTCAGTAATTGCGGATCATCTTCGATAACGACGCGTTTTATCGGAGTCCAGTCAGGATGTTTATTGATGATTACATCCGCGCTATGTCCCATATTGGGTTGATGTAACGTAACGCATTTCCATTCGACATTTCGAAGGACTTTTTTCGATCTTCATTACAGTCGAAAGGTCCCGCGAGGATCCAAAAAATGACACCCAGTTCTCTAAAAAAAGAATGATCGAATTGAATTTTTGGGGGAATAATTCTCTACTGCAAATCTCTCTTCTGTCAGATCATTCGGCAATCAATTTTGTTCCGGATCAACAGGGAAATCTGAAAAATCGTTCCCGAAAAAATTTAGTCCAAGATTAAAAAGTGAAATGTTGCCAGACCCCGCCCTTCACACCATCTGCGCCAGCAGGAGCGCAATGAACCCGACACCCGCAACCGCGAGCACTGCCATGACCGCATAATCCCTTGTTACAAGGACCCGCTCGCGGACATGCGTCTTCTGCCCGGTCCGGTATCCCCGCATGTCGATCGTGAGCCCGAGCACGTTCGAGCGGATCAGGGCGTTCGAGACGAGCGGGATGACGATGGGGGCGACGCTCCGGATCTTCCCGGTGAATCCCGTGCCGGGGTTGTAGCCCCGCGCAAGCTGCGCCTCGTGGATCCGCTGCCCCTCGATCTGGAGCGTCGGGATGAACCGGAGCGCGATGATGAACATCAGGATGTAGTCGATCGGCATGCCGACCTTCTCCATCGCGTGGACAAGGTCGCGCGGCTGCGTCGAGATGAGGAAGAGCTGGAACGCGAAGATGAGGATCATGAACCGGAGGGTCAGGACAAGGCCGATGTTCAGCCCGCCAACCGTGATGGGGAGGGAACCGCCGATCAGCGGTACTGCGGTCGGGATCAGGTATCCCAGCACGTCCCCGCCCGGCATCGTCAGAAGCGTGATGACGATGAAGACAACGCTCATGACAAGGATCAGCTTCAGCTGCTGGAGCACCTCGCCAAGCAGGCCCCCGTATGCCGCGAATGCCAGCATGGCGACGACCATGAGCGTAAGGAAGGTGAGATCGGTTGCGATGATACACATCAGGCTGACGGCAATGACAAACGCGATCTTGGTGTACGGGTGCAGCCGGTGGAGGAAGCCATCCTTGTGCACGTACTGGAGGATCTCCGCCATTTACGCACCCCGCGTATCCGCAACGATACGGCCGTTCTCCATCGTGATCACCCGGTCGGCGCAGTGCGTTGCGATCTCCCGGTTGTGGGTGATGACGATGATCGTGTGCCCCTTCTCCTGAAGGCGCCGGAGCATATCGATGACGAGCCGGGCCTCGTACCCGTCCAGCCCCGTTGTCGGTTCGTCAAGGACAATGACGCCCGGCTGCATCGCAACGACGCAGGCGATGGCGAGCCGCTGCCGCTCCCCCCGCGAGAGCCAGCGCGGGTAGAGATCGGCGGAGCCGGAGAGCCCGGCCTCGGACAGGGCGGCATCGATGGCTGTACTGCCGTTTTCGATCCCGAGGTTTTTGAGCCCGAACGCGATCTCGTCCCGGACCGAGTCGGCAAAGAACATGTGGTCCGGGTTCTGGAAGACGAGCCCCACGTCGCGGGCGAGCTCTGCAATGGAACAATTCTTCGTGTTCTTCCCGTTCACGACAACATCGCCGCTTGTCGGGGAGAGGAGCCGGTTGAAATGTTTGACGAGCGTCGTCTTTCCCGAACCGTTCTCGCCGACAACCGCAACGAACTCGCCCTTCCGGATCGTGAGGATGAGATCGTGGAGCGCCTCGACATCCCCGTAGGAGTACGAGAGGTGGCTGACGGTGACGACCGGTGCCGCATCGCTTTTTACCGGCGCAGCCTTTGCAACCGTTGAAAAGTCCGGCAGGATCATGCCACGGAGACGGCTGTCCTTCAGGACCTCGTCGGGAACCCCGGAGGCAGTGATCGTCCCGTTCTCCATGACGACGAGCGTATCGACCATATCGCGGAAATACCCATACTTGTGCTCGACAAGGAGGAGCGTCTTTCCCTGTGCCTTCAGATCCGCAAGGATCGTCGCGATCCGTTTTGTTGCGTGATCGTCAAGTTCCGAGGTCGGTTCGTCAAGGATGAGGATATCGTTCCCGAGCGCAAGCGTGGCGGCAAGGGCGACACGCTGCTTCTGGCCTCCCGAGAGGTTGTGCGGGGAACGGTCCTTCAGTTCGTCAAGATAGGCGATCCGGATGATCCCGGCCAGCCGTTCCTCGATGACATCCGCAGAAAGCCCGCGGTGCTCGAGCGCGGAGAGGATCTCCTCCTCAACCGTCGTGAAGATCATCTGGGCTTCGGGATCGTCAAAGACAACCCCGACATTCCGGGCGAGATCGGAGAGGCTTTTGTACTCCGCCACGCCCCTGCCCCCGATACTGACCGTACCTTCCTTCTTCCCGCCGAACTCGTGGTGGAGGATGCCGGACGCTGCAAGGCACAGGGAGGTCTTGCCGGCGCCGGATGGGCCGGTGACCATAATGCACCGGCCTTTCGGGAGGGTGAGGGAGATCCGGTCGAGTGCCGGATGCGCCGTGTGGGGATACGTATAACTGACGTTTTTGAGCTCGATCATTCCTGTCCTCTAAGAAGCACCCTGCTGGAGGGAATGTAGAGGAGCTGGACGATGATTGCATTAAAGACTGCCGTTATGACTACGATGGGGACGAATACTGCGACGAATGCCATCATGTCCCCGTTATACTTCGCGAGATACGTTGCACCGATCGCGATGATCGCGATCCCCGCAAAGGAGAACCCGCTCGCGAGCGTGGAGACAAAGGTCGTGACCGAAGGAGCGAGTTTCGTGCGGCCGGAGATGAGCGCGTACAACGCGAAGCAGACGAGAGCCCCGATCGGTTCGCTGATCAGGTTCGCCGGCGGGAACATGGAACTACTGATCAGCATCGAGAGGATCCCGGCAACAAGCCCGATGCCGAGCGCTTCGAGCACCTTTGGCCGGATCAGGATGATG
>Ga0209098_1004934_pt1 | contig 10192 bp, 7 predicted proteins | sample AD_JPNHW1_MetaG_FD_184429 | JGI IMG/M metagenome (GOLD analysis project Ga0209098, IMG submission 184429) | Active sludge microbial communities of municipal wastewater-treating anaerobic digesters from Japan - AD_JPNHW1_MetaG (SPAdes) (version 2) | ecosystem: Engineered > Bioreactor > Anaerobic >... | reverse complement strand
AAGGTTTTTGTTCCTGTTATTGGTGGGAAGCGTTCTGCCTTAATCCTGCCGGCTTTTACGTACCCCGGGCACATGGGAGAAAAGATTTGGACGACACGGGGACTGATAACTGTTACAAGGGATGATCCCCTGAGGGATGAGACGGTAAAAAAGCCGGGATGCGCCGGGCAGTTCACGGTTCACGCGCAATGGCAGACCGGGGCAAACTCCGGCATCTCATCGGGACAGCCTTCCCACTCTTTTCTGCCCTCGCAGATCACGCAGGCCCGGTCGCCAATCTCCGTGCAGTCAGCCATCCGGTGCGTCACGACGAGGCAGGGGATCTGCATCTCTTTAACAAACCGGCGCGTAAGATCCTTCGCCGTCTGCGTGCTCTCCGCGTCAAGCGCCGTGAACGGTTCGTCCATCATCAGGAGATGCGGCTCGATGGCAAGGGCCCGGGCAAGCGCGACCCGCTGTTTCTGTCCTCCGGAAAGGTTCCCGGCTTTGACATCGGCGAGATCTGCAATATGCATCCGGTCCATCCAGAGCGCGACGCGTTCTGTTATGACAGGGCGTTTTTTGTGGCGGGCGCGAAGGCCGAATGCAACGTTGTCGCGAACGGACATGTGGGGAAATACTGCGGAGTTCTGGAGGACGTACCCGATCCGGCGGTCTTCGACCGGGAGATCGAGGTCATCCCCAGTCCTGCAGAGACACTCCCCGTTTAAAGTAATCGTAGCAGTATCGGCCTCGAGCAGGCCCGCGATAATATTGAGTGTTGTTGATTTCCCCGACCCGTTCATCCCCATCAGGACCATGACCTCCCCGGGCTGCACCGTAAGTGTGACGTCAAGAGTATAGTCGCGGAGCTTTTTTACAATCACCGCTTCAAGCACGTTCCGCCTCCCGTTTCTGGATTAGGCGCACGGCGATCATGATTGTAAACGAGATTATCACAAGCAGGATCGAGATCGTCAGCCCGACATTGATGTTGCCCTGCATGCCCACGTACACCGCGAGTGGCATGGTCTGGGTCACCCCGGGCAGGTTGCCGGCAAACATGATCGTCGCGCCAAATTCCCCGAGCGCCCGCCCGAATGTCATGACCGCACCCGAGATAAGGCCGGTCGCCGTCATGGGGAGGGTGACAAGTGTCAAGGTCCGCAGTGACGATGCGCCGAGCGTCCGTGCAGTCTGTTCGTAAGCCGGGTCCAGCTGCTCAAAAAGCGACTTTGCCTGGCGGAGATAGAACGGGGATGCGACAAAGATCTGCGCCATGATCACCGCAAGTGTGGTAAAGGCAAGAGGCATGCCGAACATGTTGAAGTATTTGCCAAGAAGCCCGACCCGTCCATAGAGAACGAGAAGCGCGACTCCTGCGACAGCCGGTGGAAGGACAAGCGGAAGATCGATGAGAGTATCCACGACCACTTTTCCCGGGTACGAGTACCGGCAGTGGTAATAGGCAAATGGTGTCCCGACGACGATCACGACCGCAAGGGTGATACACGTCGTAAACAGGCTCAGCCAGAGTGCGCTTATCACATTGGGGTCGTGGACGGTCTCAAAAAACATATCCGGCGAGATCCGGATAAAGAGTGCGAGAATCGGCAGGGCAAGGTACAGCGTGACTCCGGCGATCAGGATACCTGCGGCAAGATACGTAAGGTTGCGCCGGTATTTTTTTGGCAGCAAACGTCTGGATATCATGTGTCCGTGCTTCTCTTACCGGCAGTGCTGCCGGCCGGCCCGGCTCGAAAGTAAAAAAAGTTGTAATTTTTTTAAGAAGTTTTCGGGGCGGTAAATCCGTAATTTGCAAGGATCTGCTGGCCTGCAGAGGAGAGCATAAACTGCTCGAAATCGGCAGCGATGGCCTTGTTTGTACTCCCCTTGAGGATCCCTATCGTGTAGGTCTGGAGATAGTTGTCCTTTGCCGGGATGGCGATGGTCTTGTAGGTACCGCTTGCCGATGCGGCTGCAGTGGACTGGTACACAAACCCTGCATCAACTTCGCCAAGAGAAACCTTGGTGGCGACGGCAGGCTCGGAGGTCTCGTAGGTCACGACATTGCTGATGGTTGAGTTCTTCCATGCCTCTCCATACGTGGACTTGGCACTGTTGTTTAAGACCGTCATTGTCGCACTGCCGACCGGCACGGTGCCTGCGGCCATCGCAATCTTCACGCCGGGCTTTGCTAGGTCAGAGAGTGACTTGATGTTTGCCGGGTTGGATGCCGGGAGGATGACAATAATGTAGTTTGTCGTCAGGGTCTTTACCGAGTCGTTCACAAAGTACCCCTCGCTCTTGAGGGTGTTGGTGTAGGAGTTGCTTGCCGAGATAAAGACATCAGCGTATGCGCCAGCCTCGACCTGGGTCTTTAAGGCCTGGGTCCCGTCAAGGTTAAAGGCAACCTTGTGGTTGGGGTAGGCTTTCGTGAAGGCCGGGCCAATCGATGAGGATGCACCGGTTAAGGATGCAGCGGTATAGGCGACAAGGTTGCCCTCTGTTGCTGTGTAGGTCGGGGCAGGTGTTGCGGTTGTTACGACGGTGGTCGGGACAGCGGTTGTTGCTGCTGCCACCGGTGTAGCTACCGTGGTTACCGGTACAGTAGTTGCAGCGGTAGTCGCCGGGGTGCTTGTCGTGCTCTGCGTGCAGCCGGCAAAGAGGGCAGATACAAGCAGGAGTCCGAAGATCACACTGATCAGTACAAGGTTAGATAGTGTCAGTTTTTCTTTCATGACTTCACAATCCTAAAATTGATCGTTCCTGATATTCTTTCACCGGGGACTAGTTAAGAATTTTGATTTATTTTTTTGCTATAGTAACTTCGTTTATTTACTTTCACCGGTTAGAAAAATGTAAAATAATACGGTGATAAACAGGATTGGAAAGCATTTAGAGGTCCGAAAACGGGGTTTTTGATGCTGCCGGGTTATCAATTGTAAATTACATTTATTGTACAAAAACAAAAAATAAGCATAATCCTAATACTTAAATGTAAATACTGTTCAAAATTATCAAAGAAAATACAGGAACCGCGTGAGCCAGATCCGATCTTTGCCGGCCCGGTCCCTGCCCGTGAACCTACACGACCGACAGCTCCGGTAACCGGATATCCATCCGGTTGATTCGGGAGCGCTTTTAAAAACCTGAGGAGCCTCCAGTCATGATTACCCGGCATCATATGGCACTTGCACTGATGTGCGCACTTATTCTCTGCAGTGCATTCTTTCTTTCAAACCCGTTCATGATGGCACTTGTCGTCGCAGGTACCTGCATCGGTGTACTTCTACCGGACATCCATATGACCCGGCCGAAACATCATCCTTTCCGCACGGTCTCCTGGCTGATCGTGCAATATCCCCGGCGCATCTGTGCCCCGGTCCTGTGCCGGATTTATGCGCATACCCGGCACCCGGTCCCGGATCCTGCAGACAAGCGGCTGATCCATTCAATCCCCGGGGCCGTGTTTGTATTTGTATGCACCTGTGCACTTTTGTACATTCCGGCATGTGCGACCGGCAATGCCATTATCTGCAATTCGGCCGCTGCATTTCTTGGAGGAGTAATCCTCGGCATGGTGCTTCACCTGGTCGAGGATCTCTGCACGAGAAAAGGTATCTTCCCGTTCTTCCCGTTCAATCCATGGACTGTCGCCGGTTCCATCCGCCCCTGTGACAAAACAGATCCCCGGATCGCCCAGTATCATATCCAGCATTGCATGGTGCTCCTTGTCTTTTTCGGGCTCGACAGCATGGGCATTCTTGCACCCGAACTCTTTTTACCGCTCAATATTACCGGCCTCGTTATATGCCTTGGGACGATGGTATATTTCTCAGAGGTCTCGATCCGCAGGAACCCAGAATCTGATGGGGATATGAAGGTTCCATCCCCGGTAAAAAGTACCTGAAGGGAAACATCAAAAAACCTGATGGGCATACGAGGATAATTTTTAATTTTTTTGCCCGGTAGAAAACCTGTTTCATGAGATATATTCGTCCCCCTTCGAGCCAGCCCTGTCCCTGTTTTAGGGCGGGGCGTCCCTTCGGGAACAGCGGCATGTATTACAATTTTTTTTAAAAGAAAACAGACCGTGTACGTATTTCTCAATTTTTTTTGGTGTATAATCCATCATCGGCAGATCTCAAAATTTTTCATGACAAAAATCTGATGAGGACTAAAAAAAGATCCGGGAATACCGTGCCACTCACTCTTTTGGCCTGTATCCCCTTGCATACGCGAGCGTTACAAGTTCTTCCAGCTGCGCTTCCTGTCGCCCGGTCATCCGCCGTCCCTGCTGGAGCAGACGTCCGAGTTTAACAATCCTCATCCGGTCCGCACGGGAAAGCGTCTCGGCATTGTGCGCCCATTTCATAAGATCGAACCACTGCTGGCGGCTGAATGCCGGGCTGCCGATATTCGGTCCCTGGTATGACTGGTCCTCAATGGATGTACTTTCGCTTTCTGCCTCATCCGTATCCTCGCTTGGGGTTTCTTCTTCCCTTGCGATATCTACGGATTCTTCAGGTTCATCAACGTTCGTCTCTTTTATGTCCGGCTCACCGCTGGTATTTCCTGTTGCACCGGCAACGGGATTGACCGCAGGTTCAAACATACCGGTGCCCGCTGTATTTCCTGATACATGTTCTATGGGGGTTGCATCCGGTAAATCCCGGACATCAAGTTCTTTTGCCTCTTCAAAAAGGTCTTCCATACTATGGATCCTGACCTGCGGCTCTTCAATTTCAGCGGCGGTTTTTACCATCTCATGATGTCCGGGCGAAGGCTGCACTACAGGCAGCGGATGATCGATCTCTTTACGGGAAAGTGCGAGCGGTTCCTGGATAATTACCCGGGGAAGTTCCGGCCCTTTTGTAACTATAACGTGGTGCTGTACCGAAATTTCTTCTATTGTTGCAGACAGGGGCTGGGTTTTTCTCTTAAGTGTCGCCAGGGCGTCTTTTGCCTCCGCACACGCTTCTTCAGCCGCACGGCGCCGTTCCTTTTCTGCCGTAAGAGTTGCGCCGGCCTGCTCGATCTCTGCTGCGAGGGACTGTAATGCGCTCTCCTTTTCAGCCTGCTCCCGTTCAGCCTGCCGGAGCTGTTCTTCCAGCGACCGCTGACGATCAAGCGCGGTTTTGAGTTCGTCTTTACGGCGGCTATCCTCAGTGGCAGTTGCATTTGTTATTGCCTGCAGGTTTTGTTCTGCCTGCTCAATTACGCGGGCTGCAGTCGCGAGTTTCTCTTCTGTTAAACGGTGTGCCTCCTGTTCTGCATTGAGGCCGTCTGTCAGGTCCTGGATTTTAGCGAGGAGTTCGCGTTCGTGGGCTGCGGTCTGCTCGCTTGTTGTATTCAGGTTCCGCTCAATGTTTTCTTTTGCGAGCGCAGCTTCTCTAAGTTTCTCTTCTGTTGAACGATGGGCCGCTTGTTCCGCATTGAGGCCGTCTGTCAGGTCCTGGATTTTAGCGAGAAGTTCGCGTTCGTGGGCTGCGGTCTGCTCACGTGCGGCATTCAGGTTTTGCTCGATGCTTTCCTTAACCCGTGTTGCTTCCAGGAGTTTCTCACCCGTTAAGCGACGAGCCTCCTGTTCCGCGTTGAGTGTGTCCGTAAGTGCCTGAATTTTGGCGAGGAGGTCATGTTCATTAATCGCGGCCTTCTTACTGGCTGCGTTTAAGGTTTGCTCAATGTTTTCTTTAACCTGCGTTATCTCCAAAAGTTTCTCGTCAGCTGCATGATGCAGGCGCCGCTCAGTTTCCAGTTCTTCACAAACCTGTTCCAATTCAGAGGCAGCTGAGTGGGCCAGTTTGTCAGACTGTACCTTTGCGAGCTCGGCAGCAGCCAGAGCCTCGCTCTGGGTCTTATGAGCAACCGCCCCGGCATCACGTTCCTGCTCTGCAGTTACGAGCGATGCCCGGACGGCTTCCAGGTCCTGCCGAAGTGCACTGATGGTGGAGTTGAGGGCCTGCATCTCCACATCTTTTCTTTTTGTAAGTTCAGTTGCGCTTGTTTCCGCGTCCGCCCGCAGGGATTTTTCCTCTTCAAGTGAGGCAATAGTCGCATCGAGCTGCTCTTTTAATTCCTGCATCTCGCCCGTGACCTGTTCTTTTGCCGCAGTTATTCGTGCAATATCAGCCTCGAACGTAGCACTCTTCTGGCGCTCGGCACCAATGGATTCGGTAAGTGCATCATATTTCTGCTGGAGCGTGTCATGGCGTTCCCTGAGCGTTTGAGTCTGGGCGACAAAAGCTGCCTCTTTTTTTGCCGTCTCCTGGGTGAGTTCGCTATACTGCTGCCCGACTGTTGCAAGACGCTCTTTTTCCGAGGTGAGTTCATCTGTAAGCCGCAGGCATTCCTGGGACTGTTGCGTTGCCTTTTCGGTGATATCCTCGACCATCTTCCGGAGGTCCTGTTCGGAGCGGGCTTTTTCCATCAGGACGGATTTAACTTCCTGCCCGGCTGTATCAGCACGGTTTTTTTCACTGGCAAGAGCACTCTTAAGCTGCTCGATCTCAATCGACCTGCCGCCAAGCGCACGTTCGGATTCTTCATGTTCGTGCGTGAGCGCTGCAAGTTGTGTCTCCAGCGCCTCCCGCTGCAGGGAAATATCCGCAAGTTCTTTTTTTGCCGCAGTCAGGTCTGTCCGGGTCTGCTCGAGATCCCGGTTCATGGTTTCTGCGTCGCCGCGAAGGGCATGTTCGAGTTCGTCCTTTTCGGTTGCAAGCGTATGGACCGTGTCTTCAGTTTCCGCAAGCCGGGCGCGGGTGTTTTCCAGTTCCAGGGTAAGCCGGGCGAGCTCATCTTTTGTCCCGTTAATGACCGTTTCACGCTCTTCAAGCCGGGACCGCAGGGCATCCATCTCATTTTTTTGCCCGGTAAGCGCGCTTCTCGCATTTCCCAGATCCTGGGTCTGCCCGTTTATAATTGTCTGGAGACGGGCAGTTTCCGTGCTCAGCTCAGTCGTCCGTTCGGCGACCCGTCGTTCCAGTGTGGATTTCAGGCCGTCAAGCGCACGCTCTGTCTGTCGCAGTTCTGATGCCCGGCCGACCGCCATTTCAAACGAGGAAAGCAGGAATTCCAGGAGTTTTCTGCGGTCCGCAGTGATAACGTAGTCGCGGTCGTCGTGCCGTATCTTGAACTGTGTCCTTATTTTTTCCGGATCGGGTTTTTCGACCGGAGATGTGAGCATCAGATCAACGAGCGAGAGGAGATACTGGGGATCATAGGGGCGCGCGATAAAGTTGTCTGCGTTACTGTCAAGAACGATCAAAAGATCGCCGAGGTTTGCGATACCCGTGACAAGCAGGACCGGGATCCGCCAGAGATCGACATCCTGTTTGATCTCCCGGCACACATTATATCCGTCCTGGTCCTCGCCGGCGGTGTCGCAGATGAGGAGGTTTGGTTTTCCCGATCGAAGGCTCTCAAGCAGGTCAGTGCTGTCTGTAAAAAGGGTAATCCGGTACCCCGGTGGTGTCAGCTGCCCGATGATCTGCTGGGAATCCCGGTCATCTTTACAGAGAATAAAGATATCAATGGCGGTTTTTCCGTCATCGATCTCTTCATCTGTACCTGATGGTTCAGAATTCATCTCCATTGCTCTCTAACAGAATTTAAAGGGCTAATATTATATCATTGTTTATATCGCCTGCAGTTACACGAATCACCGGCTGCCCGTGCGGGTATCCTCGCATTTTTCCCGGAATTACCCCGAAAAAAGGTTTTTTTACGTTTTAAGGTTGGGGTTTTTTCTGTTCCATCCAGTGGTCAATGAGCGCCCGTGAGATGCTCATTGGTGCGGGAAGCGGGGGGAGGCTTTTCCGATCAAACCAGCCCGCTGCAATGATCTCGTTGTTGTCAATTTTGATTTCTCCCGCTGCGTGCTCGGCAATAAACGCGATCATGAGGGAGTCCGGAAATGGCCATGGTTCGCTCGCGAAGTACCTGATGTTTTTTATTTCAATGCCGACTTCTTCTTGAACTTCGCGGCAGACGGCGTGTTCCAGGGTTTCTCCCGCCTCCACAAAACCGGCGATCACGCTGTGCATTTCCGCCGGGAACCGGGGCGAGCGGGCAAGCAGGATCTTTTCACCCCGGGTAATAAGCACGATAATTGCCGGTGAGATGCGGGGATAGATGACCAGGCCGCAGTTCGGGCATCTTTTTGCCCGCTCTGTAAGGACCGGAAGAGTGCCTGTACCGCACCGGCCACAGAGACTGCTCGTTTTTGCAGATAAAATCATACGGACTGCATAAGCTGCGATGGCAAGGTCCTCATCCGGTATCCTGCCATAGAGTTCCCGCACTCCGCTGATAACCCGGCCATCGGCACGTAAATCCTCTTCATTGAGTTCTGCCGCATAACAGGGTATTGTACCCCGGTGTCCGAGATATTCGACCGGGCCGGCATTACAGGCTGCCGGTGACGGGCAGTCCCGGGAGTATATAACAGGAATTTCGCCATCGCGGATAGCCACACCCTGCCCGGAGACAAACACAAAGAGTGCTTCTCCTGGCACGGTTGCCGGTTCGGGAAACTGCTGGGTAAGTGATGTGATCGAGAACACGGCGCAATGGGGCAGGCGATCAACAGGAGTGGTTTTATGCGTCATGGGAATACCCGGGTTCGTGTGAAAAATGTTTGTTCCCGTCTATGATAAACAAGCGGGTCTGCGTTTTGCCTTTTACCCGGTCACCCGCCAATAGTTCGAACGGGAACAAATGCATCGGCTTCATTATAAAAATACGAAAACAAAAAAATGCGCGAAGGTTTTAAACCCGGGACCATTGGAGGTGCAGCAGGTCTGATGTCATTTTTTTTACGATTTAAGGTTACGAGTTCATCCTGATTCCCGATCCGCTGCAGGTTTTAACGCAGGGTAGTGGCATTCTTTATTCACAGGAAGAAAGGTAGCAACCACTCGATTTTTGCCCCTATCCAATTCAATGAGGAAGAATAATGGCAGCCGGCGATCACGCCGGTCGACAGTGACGCATGTAAAGTTAATTAAATGGGTTTAATTTAACCGGCGTATCAGATCAAACAGCGAAAACTCTATATGATCAATTTTGATAAACTGGTTGAAGCAACCGGTGAATATCGGTTATTTTCGTTATAATGGAGGTTAACGTAATGGCAATCTATAACAAGTGCGAAACATGCAGTGGTTTTGTAAAACAGACTGAACTTTTGATGCCCCGGTGCAGCATCGCCGGCGGCTGTCCACTATCAGCACCCAAGATTTTCAAGGTTGCAAAGAAAGGCTGCCCCATCTGGGCTCCGCAGGCCTGTGCAGAGTAAAACGTTCTTTTTTTCTTTTTTTCGTACCGGTTATTGGCTCTTCAATAATGTACGGGAGTAAATCCAGCCACCGGTATCATTAAGAAACCCGGACCGGTCAATTCTATCCTTCGCGCCCTCTTAAAAATTCATGATAGAAAATCGGGATGTGTTTACTTCTCGTGCATTTTGCCAGCTTACTATTTATCCGGGTGATTTTTTATCATGTACTCATCAATCCAGGTCCACCTTGCAACAGTCATCGAACTGGTTGTATTTTTTATGGGAATTTATGCAGGAAATTTCCGAAAAAAAAACAGTTGGCTGCCTGTTTGCGCTTACGTTCCTGATAGTTGCAATCTATGGAGGATTTTAAAAAAACCCTCTTTTTATCCGATTTGCAATTAATTTTTCCGTCGTAGATATTACAGCGAATCCTGCATTTTAGCTATTTAATCGAAATTCTCTATGATTATATCGGATCGATGGGATATCGGCCGATATCCTCCCTGTACTGAAACATCATTGCTGTTCTCTTTGCATTTGCCGTTATGTATTTTATAATCCGGGATAAGTGCCCGTAAAAGAACCGGCCTCCTCAAATCGACATATCACTACGATGGATATTCCGGTATAATCTGCCGGAACACAGGAATTTCTTAGGAGTTTCTTAGGAGTTTTTCTGGCGTACGGGACTTGTTCTGTCTGGCCGACGTCATTACCGGGCATAACCGCACACGATCCGCACAAGCCGCCCGGCAATCATAAATACCTTAATTGCTCATCCGAAAAAGAGAAGGAACTGATGAAAGAGGATACCCGGTGGAAACTGCTTGCGGCCCTTGGGCTTGTCACGCTCTCCCTTGCGCTCTATACTGTTCACTTCCTGATCTTCCAGGATGCACAGCACATTTTGATCTATCTTGTCGGGGA
>Ga0209098_1004930_pt1 | contig 10193 bp, 12 predicted proteins | sample AD_JPNHW1_MetaG_FD_184429 | JGI IMG/M metagenome (GOLD analysis project Ga0209098, IMG submission 184429) | Active sludge microbial communities of municipal wastewater-treating anaerobic digesters from Japan - AD_JPNHW1_MetaG (SPAdes) (version 2) | ecosystem: Engineered > Bioreactor > Anaerobic... | reverse complement strand
CCGAATTACAGTCGTTGAGTTTAACAACTGTCGGTTTATAACCAAGCTTTGTTGCCAGCTTAGGATGAACCGGATGAAATGCGTGTTTTTCAATTACATAGGCCATAAGTCCGACGAATGTTCCGGAAAGCGCACCGAGATAAACCGGAGGATGGGCAAAGAGTACTCTTATTTCCGGCCCTTTTTTAAAACGCTTAAGCACATCAGCATTAACAGTTTTCAGCACTGTGTTCCTGTAGATCTGGTAGTGCGGGAAGACAGGCTCTTTTTTCAAAAAGTTGCTGATGTAAAAATTTTTTTTATTGGCAGCGGTCGCTTCTTTTATCAATGTCAGTCCCAGATCTGCGGTTCCGGCCATAATCATTCCAGCCATTGCAGCTCCGGCACTTACTCCCGCGACAATTTCGGGCTTCAGATTTAACTCCGGAGATACACTATGCCAGAATCCCACCTGCCACATGCACCTGCTTCCGCCGCCGGAGAATACAACTGATTTAAAATCTTTCATTTCTTTTCCTCAATATTTGAATCACATTCATAAACAGTCTCTGCAAACTCGATACTATCAATTGTCAGGCAGAGAATTTCTTCTGAATTTATTTCCCTGAAAAAAACATATCTCCCGGTTCCATCCGCATTAAAAAAGAGACATCCGTTCCGGTCATTTAATATCTTCTGAACAAACGGATACCTGCTGAAATCAAAATTTATCAGAGACTTCTTCGGATGATAGGATATTGTACCATTATTTCTTATAACATAAAAGTAACCTTTTTTACCTATTGTCCTGTCGTCAAGTTTATAAATAGCGTACTTGTCTTTTTTGATTGAAGCAGCAGCCGAGTGCAGTTCTTTTTTGACATTACTTTCAGTTATCTGCATCTCTGAACAGAAGAGGTTCAGAAGAGATAGTGTAATTAAGCCGGTTGTTATTTTTTTATTCATAATGCTGCAATATACCGTCCTTCAATTTTTAAATTACAGTATTTTTTTGTCAATTTTTTGAATGTTATTATATAAAAAAAGATTGTAATTACTTAAAAACTGTAGGTAAAATGTATCTCCCCGCTCCATGCGCGGCGGAGAACAGAATGCCGTATGTTTTTGACGGTTACGGAAGATTGTAACCTGTAAAAAAATATCAGGTACCTGTTCTTAATAAAACAACGGTAACTGAATGAAAAGAATTGTTATTATCCTGGTACTGTTCGCGTCAAATATACTTTATGCCGAAGATAAATTTTCTGCGGGTTTTTCTATGGGATATCAATATGACGCGGGGATGCTTTCTGATAAACGCGGAATTCAGGCAGATGTTCAGCAGAATATTTCCGCCGGGCTTGTCTTGAAGCTCGATATGAGCAGAGTATTTCTCCGCTCCGGAGTAGAATATTCTTATCCTTTTTCAAAGGGTGAGATAACTAACAGCAGTGCGGGAGCAGTACAGGAGACTGAAGTAATAATCACCGAAGTACCGGTATATGCCGGTATAAATATTCCGCTTCGCGATTACGGAGTGTTCTATATGGGGGGAGGAGGTTCCTACATATTCGGTTCAGGCCGGGTGAAAACTTCTTCCGGCAGCGAAAAAATTAATGAACAGCTTTTCGGTTACGGCCTCATTGCGGGTATTGAATCTGAAATTTACAGTGACGCGTCTCTCCTTTTTGAGTGGGAGTATCTGGCTGCAAGAAGCTCTCCTGTGGCCTCAACATCGCCTCCCTATGACGATTACTATATAGATTATTCCGGGCACAGGGTACGCTTCGGAGTGATTTATCATTTTAACAGATATTGAGTTCTATGAAAAATTTTAAATATATAATTATACTGATCATTATTTTATGCACTGCAGTATCATATGCCGCGGAGGTATCCATATCTGCAAGGCTTGGATATTCGCCTGCTGTCGGTGGTTCGATGAGTTCAGGCTGGCAGACGGAGAATCTCGGCGCACCTGACGGTATAAACAGCATAAACAGGTCTCAGAGCGGTACCGGGGTTTCAACCGTTGAAGTCCCTGTCGGTGCAATAGCAGGAGCGGATCTGCGGATTATAAAGGATTCCATTTACTACAAAGCGGGAATTGAATACGTCCACATTATTTCCGGAGGTAAGGGTAAGACTATTGACCCTGCTACGGCTGAAATTGTGGAGGTTACGTATAACCAGTGGTCTTTTGATGTTCCTTTAACTGCAGGTGTTGCTCTTCTTTTCTGGGGGGAGTCCCGTATCTACCTTGGGGGCGGTGTCGCTTTTGCATACGGTACTTACAGCAACAGTTTTAAATCGGCAACGCTTGACCATAGCGCGAGTTTTACCGGATACGCGATTCCGCTTGTTGCAGAAATCGGCTGTGAGTATATGCTGAACGAAAGAGTTTCTGCAGGATGCGACATTAAGTATATTCATGGAACGAGCCCGATTATTGACGATGGAACTGATTATGCAAGAGTCGATTTTACAGGATTCCATATCACTGCTTCAGCGGCTCTTCATTTTAACATATAAGGTTAACCGGAAATAATTTGTGAAATATCTGAAAATTACATTATTGATTCTTATTTTCTATGTCGATACCCAGGCTTCGGGAATATTTAATTTAGGATTAATGGCAGGTGCAGCCAGTGATGCCGGCAATGTTGAAAAAATTGCCGGAGATATTAATCTGGAAATGAGAGAATACCAGGCAGCACATCCGGGGACATCTGTGACAGAAATTGAGACTACATACTCCCCGGTTTTTTCAGCGAATCTGGCCTATATAAATGATGACCTGCTTATCAAACTCGGCTGGGAATATACATCAAATGTATTATACAATCCGGCAGGTTCAATAAAGCCATCAGGTCTGCCGGAGAATAAGGTAGAACTTGATTACTCAAGATTTACCTTTCCTGTTTCCTTCGGTATTGTAATTCCTCTGTCAAACAGGAGCAGATTTTATTTTGCCGGCGGATTGAACATGAGTTATGTCCTGGTGAAAGTAAAACAGTCGAATCCCGCAGCTTTGACGTTATATCCCGATGAATCAAATACATTCTCGGCATTTGTTGCCGGTACGCACCTGAAGTGCGGAGCTGAAACTCTTATTGACCGGAACTATTCATTTGTGATGGAATTAACACGGTACTTCGGAAATCCTGCGAAAATTAAAAGTGAAAATGAAAATAGCGAAATATTTATGAGTGTGAACTCTTTCGAGATCACTGCCGGAATAAACTATAACCTGGATTTTAAAATCTGACCGCCACTTTTCGCCCGGCAGCGGAAACATTATCTTCTTAAAAAGGAAAAATTATTTTGATCAGCTATATTTTTTATTTTGCAGCAGGTACAATCGCAGGCAGCTTTTTTTACACTCTTGCAGAAAGATATTCAAATGGCAAGATGAAAGAAAATCCGCTCAATGCTCTTTTCTCCCGCTCTGAATGCCCGGCCTGCGGTAAAAGCATATCTGCATTATATTTAATTCCGCTGGTCGGATTTTTTATTTCAAGAGGTAAATGTACCGCCTGCGGAAATAGAATTCCATTCATATATCCGGCGATGGAAATCCTGTATGGATTGCTTGCAGTAATAATTGCGCGTTTTCACGGGACTGATCTGCTCTCCTTTTTTATTTATCTTATAGCTGCCGTGTCGGTCACAATCGCAATAGTAGATGTTAAAACAATGATGGTGCCTCTCAGTCTTAATATTATTTTTTTTGTTTTATCTATATATCCGGTCATTCTGCACAATAACTTTATGGATAGTTTTTACGGATTCCTGTTCCTTACAGTTTTTTTTCTGATTATTATGTTTATCTTTCCCGGTGCTTTCGGAGGAGGGGATCTTAAACTTTACGCGGCTGCCGGTTTTTTATTGGGACTTGAGATGAGTATTGTACTGCTTGAGGTTTCACTAGTGTCCGGAGCAGTTTTCGGAGTAATATGGGGAGCACTGAAAGGATGGAGCTTCAGAATCAAAATACCATTTGCTCCATTCATTGCAGCAGGAATTATTATTACCCTGCTGTTTGGTGATACAATAATTCTTTTTTATTACAGGAATATTTACAGATTTTAGCCTCTCCCCCTCTGTCGCAGAAGCGACATCTCCCCCATGAAAAATGGGGAAGACTAAGAACTAGAAACATTACATTTTTATGATTAATATTGGCAGAAACTGCCTTGTACTAAATTGCCTTTCCCATCTTGTCATGGGGAAGGTGCCTAGCGGGCGGATGAGTGCCTAGTTGAAAATCTCCATTATCCCTTTACCGGCCGGATGTTCTATTACGCCTTTCTCGGTAATGATAGCTGTAATATTTTCTGCCGGGGTTACATCAAATGACGGATTTAGAATCTTCACCCCTTCCGGCGCGATCTGAACATTTTTGACATAAGCAACTTCATCAATACTTCTGTACTCGATTACAATTTTATCGCCTGTTTCAGTCTGTGGATCAAGTGTCGAAACCGGCGCGGCGATATAAAACGGAATCCCGTGTTCTTTTGCCAGTACTGAATGGGTATATGTCCCTATCTTGTTGGCGGTGTCGCCGTTTTTTGCAATACGGTCCGCTCCAACAATTACTTTTTTAATGGTTCCGTTTTTCATAAAAAAACCGGACATGTTATCGGTTATAAGTGTAACGGGTATATTGTCCTGGAGAAGCTCCCATGTTGTCAGCCTGGCTCCCTGAAGATACGGCCTCGTTTCACAGGCAAAGACTTCTATTTTTTTTCCCTCTTCAATGGCCGCTCTTATCACGCCAAGCGCTGTACCATAACCGCCGGTTGCAAGAGCGCCGGCATTGCAGTGGGTCATTACGACATCTCCGTCCTGAAGGAATTTTGATCCGTTTTTACCCATCTGCTTATTTGCTTCAATATCCTCTTTCAGAATAAGTACTGCTTCGTTTTCAAATTTTTTTACGGCTTCTTCAATATTATTTATCTCTGAAAGAATTTTTTTCATTCTGTCAATAGTCCAGAAAAGGTTAACCGCTGTGGGCCTTGTGGCAGCAAAGCATTCAAAAATTTTATTCATCTCTTCTTTGAACGCGGGGAGGGTGCTGACTTTCATTTTTTTTGCGCCAAGAGCAATACCCATGCCTGCAGTTATCCCGATTGCCGGAGCTCCGCGCGTTTCCATTGAAGTGATGGCCTCGGCTACTTCAAAATAGTCACTATATGTATGGTATTCTTCTTTCGAAGGTAAAAGCCTCTGATCTAAAATTGTAACCGAATCGCCGTTCCATCTTACTGTTTCCATAAATCCCCCTGGTATTATGAATTTCTGTTTACCTTGTATTTTTTCATTCTGATGACATTTCCCCTTTCGTGCCAGGAGACTTCATCCATATGAATACGTATAATAAGCAACCCTCTTCCGCTGTTTTTAAAGAAATTTTCAGGATCTCTCGGATCGGGGAGCGATTGGTAATTAAATCCCGGGCCCTGATCTTCTATTTCATATAGAACATATTCGGGAGTCAATTCATATGTTAATTTTACAGACCTGTCTTTATAAGGTGAGAGGACTTTTCTTTTGTCAATTTCATTATTAAACTCTTTCATCCCTCCGCTGTCACGCAGAGACGAATCGATTTCGAAATTACCGTGAAACATGGCATTTGAAATGGCTTCCTGCAGGGAGAGTGAAATGTTTTCTGATGTAGTATAATTAAATAGACCGGCAGCTACAAGATCTTTCGTAAAGTTGAACGATATTGTATTGATAAGGTCTCCGTCATTCGGCATTACAAGTACAGATTTTTCGTATTGCTTGTATTTCGCGAAGTTCTCTGAAAGCTTTTTCTGGAATTTTCTTTTCAGGATTGACCGTACTGAAGATGTAAGGTCGTTTATATCAAAAGGTTTGCGTATATAATCGCTTGCGCCATATCTTAGTGCCCGTATTGCATCTTCAACGTTGCCGTGGCCGCTTATAATCAGAACAGGTATCGGCTCATCCATGCTGTTTATTCTACGAAGAAGTTCAATTCCATCCATCTTGCGGAGTTTAATGTCTGTAATTATGAGGTCAGCTTTATGATCTGCATTTTTCAGGTAATAAAGCAGATCCTCACCCTTCTCGAATGAAATTACATTAAAGCCCATACGTGATAGCTTTTTCTGGATTGTTATACGTATTACCTCTTCGTCATCAACGACAAGGATTGTTGGTAAAGTATTTTCAGTCACTAATATTCTCTCGCCTGACTATTTTGATGTATCCTGATTGCCGTCATTACCTAATATAAGGTGTCCCATTCTGTCACGTTTTGTCTCAAGGTAAAATCTGTTTTCATCTTTAGGTGCGATTTCCAGAGGAATCCTTCCGGTAACTTCCAGCCCGTATCCTTCAATACCGATTATTTTTTTGGGATTATTTGTTATCAGGCTTATCTTGCGAAGTCCGAGATCAACCAGAATCTGGGCGCCTATACCGTAATTTCTCAAATCTGAAGGGAATCCCAGTTTTAAATTGGCCTCAACTGTATCCATCCCTGAATCCTGAAGATGGTAGGCTTTAATTTTATTTCCAAGCCCGATACCACGGCCTTCCTGGCGGAGATACAGAATAACTCCGTAACCATGTTTTTCGATATATTCCATCGCACTATGAAGCTGTGATCCGCAATCGCATCTTCTTGAACCGAAAACGTCGCCCGTAAGACACTCTGAGTGAACCCTGACAGGTACAACTTTATCCCCTTCAATGTCTCCTTTTATCAGCGCAACATGAGTTTCGTTCCCCACTTCAGTATCAAAAGCAACAACTTTGAAATTGCCATAGTCGGTAGGCATTTCGGCTGATGATATCCTTTTAACAAGGCGTTCCTTGTGCTGCCTGTATTTAATAAGATCAGAAATTGTCGCTATTTTTAAACCGTGAACTTCGGCAAATTTATCAAGGTCGGGACGTCTTGCCATAGTCCCGTCATCATTCAGTATTTCGCAGATTACTCCTGCGGGTTTAAGTCCTGCCATTCTCGGGAGGTCAACCGCTCCCTCAGTATGTCCCGCTCTGACTAAAACTCCACCCTGCCTTGCAGCAAGAGGGAAAATATGTCCGGGGCGTCTAAGGTCTTCAGGTGTTGATTTTTCATCAATCAGGACATGAACAGTATTTGATCTGTCCTGAGCGGAAATTCCGGTTGTTGTCCCTTCCTGAGCATCAACAGAAACAGTGAAAGCTGTTCCGTATTTATCAGTATTCTCCTGTACCATCAGGTCAAGACCCAGTTTTGTCGCCCTTTTCTGTGTCATAGGAGCGCAGATTAGCCCGCGGCCGTATTTAGCCATAAAATTTATAATTTCAGGGGTACAATGTTCGGCTGCGATTACCAGATCCCCCTCATTCTCTCTATCTTCGTTATCCACAAGGATAATCATTTTACCATTTCTTATATCTTCAATTACTTCCGGGATTGTGCTCGATTTCATATTTTATCCTCCTTGAGATAATAGGGACAGAATTATTGTAGCCCTTATAATTTCAAATGTTTTTTTATCATGGCTGGAGATATCGGATAATGTTTTTGAATGAGAGGAAAATCATTTTTTGAGGTTTTTTACTTTTTTATAGTAAAGGGAATTTTTTTTTATACATTTAACTAAATGAACTCACTTATGGATAATAATATTTGAAGAGAAAAATGATGGTTATTGAGCAGATTAAAGTCGGACATATGGCAGTATTCTGTTACCTTATAGGCGATGAAGAGACAAAAGATGCTGTTTTGCTGGATCCGTCCTCCGATTTTGAAAAAATTAACGCCGTAATAGGTAAATATCAGTTTAACATAACAGCAATTATCAATACTCACGGGCATTTTGACCATATTGGCGGAAACAGGTACTATATCAAAAAAACCGGGGCGAAGCTTCTTATTCATGAAGCTGATTATTATTTTTTAAGGAAAAATGTTAACAGGCTTGTAGAGTTTCTTAAAGGGGGCAGGCGCGTTAAACATGAAGTCAGGCTTCTTCATGACGGAGATAAAATAAACGTCGGCAGTACCGAGATTGAGGTAATTCATACTCCCGGACATTCGCCGGGAAGCATCTGTCTTTATTTTAGCGGGAATATTTTTACCGGTGATACCCTTTTTACTGAAGGTGTAGGTAGAACAGATTTTTCAGGAGGCTGCGGAGAAACAATCCTGAAATCTATAAAGGGACGTATATTATCATTCCCCGATGATACAATTATCTGGCCCGGCCATCATTACGGCAGATTCCCGGTTTCAACAATAAAAGAGCAGAAGAAATACTTTCTCTGATTACTCTTCAATTATTACCGAAGCAGCGGCATAATCAGTGTCGTGGCTGATTGAAATATGTATTTTTTTATTACCGATTCCGTCAGGAATTTCCTTTATGTAAGGTTTGCCGTTTTTATCATTCAAAATTGTGATATTTCTGAATGGGAGAGATATTCCCGCTGCTTTAACAAGAGCCTCTTTTGCTGCAAATCTTCCGGCGATAAATTCATCCCTTCCGGCTGAAGGAATTATTTTTATCTCTTCATCTGAAAGAATTTTGGCAATGAATCTCCCGCTGTATTCTTCGAGACTTTTTTTTATACGGTTAATATTAACTATGTCAATACCTGTTCCTGTTATCATGCCGACATTTCCACCGAATCGAGTATTTTAAATATTTCATCTCTGCCTGAAGCAATAACTATTGCACTTCTTGCTTTTGACGCATTTTTTATTCCGTGAATGTATCTAACAATATGCTTTCTCATCATATGAATTGCCCTTTCTCCGTATTCGTCAACCATAAGATCAAAATGTTCCTTCACCTGCTGTATTATCTCTGGCACATCGGGAATTTTGCCGCTGAAAATCCATGGATTGCCGAAAGCGCCTCTGCCTATCATTACTGCTTTACATCCGGAAAATTCCATCATTTCAAGAGCTTTTTCATGGGAATTGATATCTCCGTTCCCGATCACCGGCACTTTTGACGATGCGCATATTTCCCGTATAACGTTCCAGTCCGCGAGTCCGCTGTACTGCTGTGCTCTCGTTCTGCCGTGAACTGTTATAAAGGTTACACCGCCGGCTTCCAGCGCCTGCACAATCTCCATGTAATTCAGCGAATTGTCATCCCAACCGATTCTTATTTTTGCGGTAACCGGAATCGATGTGCTTTTAACAACACTATCTGTAATGCGGAAAACCAGATCGGGATCTTTAAGGAGAGATGCCCCGTTACCCGAACCGCAGACTTTTTTTGCGGGGCATCCCATGTTTATATCTATAATATCCGGGTTCAGGGACTCAATAAAAGATGCTGCTTCACCCATAGTTTCAGGTTTCCGGCCGAATATCTGTATCGCCAGGGGGCGTTCCCCGTCCGTGAAAGAAAGGAGATCCATTGTTTTTTTATTTTTTCTGACAATTCCCTCTGCGCTGATAAGTTCAGTCATAGTTAACCCGCATCCATGTTTGACACAGATTTTTCTGAATGGAGAATCTGTATATCCTGCTATGGGAGCAAGTAAAAGCGGAGAGGAAAGCTTAATTTTTCCAAAATTTATCACTATTTTTTACCTGACAACGATTGATCTTTTTGCGAAAAATATTGTCAAGCATGATTGGCATACTTTTTTTTATCAAAAAATGATTTCCTTTATCATATATAATATCATCTATGGAGAACAGATATTTAAGTTCAAAAAGAAATAAGTTGATAATTCTGTCATTGAATATGACGGTTAAATCAATAATTTCTGCACATGAAAGTCAGGTTATAAATAAATTCTATAACGATTTTACTGGGTAGATTGATTATATTAAACTAATTTAAACGGGAAATACAGATAATGAAGCATGAATATCGATACAGCCTTGCAGTTCTGATAACGCTCTTTTCACTTAGCTTATACGCCGCCGGAAATGAAAAGACATATAAAAAATCATTGGAAATGTGGAATAAATCCGGTATAAAAGAATATTTTATTAAAGTTAATTTTAACGCATTCAGCCCCATGTCCGGTATATGGGAACTGAATGTAAAAGACGGCAATATTTATCTCTGCAGTTTTAACGGTAAACCTGTCGCTGACTGTAATAAAACTGCAGCTATGTTTACAATAGAGAATCTTTATAAAACTGCCGGAGAAAGTTTTCTTTCCGGTAAAAACGATCCTTTTATAATTGAAATTACCTACAGTAAAAAAAGTTT
>Ga0209098_1004928_pt1 | contig 10198 bp, 15 predicted proteins | sample AD_JPNHW1_MetaG_FD_184429 | JGI IMG/M metagenome (GOLD analysis project Ga0209098, IMG submission 184429) | Active sludge microbial communities of municipal wastewater-treating anaerobic digesters from Japan - AD_JPNHW1_MetaG (SPAdes) (version 2) | ecosystem: Engineered > Bioreactor > Anaerobic... | reverse complement strand
TACGCATTGACGACTTCCCAACGGGCGTGCGCCCCATCCTGCCGGAGATCGGCGAACTGTTTGCCATCCTCGACCACTTCGAGCGCAACCGCGTGACGTTCCACCTCGGCATTGTACCCATGACGCTGCGCGATTACGTCAGCAAACCGGAGATTAACCACTTGAAGCGGTACCGGTACATGGTACCTTGCCAGCACGGGTACGACCACCGTTATGCCGAGATGTGCGCCAAACTATTGCAGGCCGGTGACCCGGGGAACCGCAAGACGTTAGGCACGTTTGACGAGTTCGAGGGCGACAGCACTTCGGAGGTTACCCGTAAGATCAAGGAAGGACGCTCATACCTTCAGCAACGCCTGAACCGGTTGGTTGACCACTACATTCCGGTCTGCAATACGGTGGATGCACGGCTGGGCGCTGCGCTCAGGTCGGCAGGATTTCGGAAGGTGTTCGTCATGCCGGGCGTGACCATTGACGGCGTGGAGAACATCACGACTGATTATTACGGACACCTGGCCGGATATAAGGGGCAGAACGTGGCCGGTTTGCACATCACATGGGAATGGGATTGGATACAGACGCACGGGCGCAAAATGTGGGACGAAAACTTTAAAAAACTGCTATGATACCACACATCGCTAACTTTTACTGGAACCGCGAAACGCCCCTGTCATACCTGCGTTACCTGACGCTGGTAACCTTCCGGCATCATCACCCGCAGTGGACGATGAGATTGTGGACGTCACGGAGCAATACGGCGGCCAGATGGGGCGGACCCGAACGGCAGGACTTCATGGCAACATCGGAAACCGACTATATGCCCATGGTTCATTCCCTTGGCGTGGACGTGCTGAACCTTCCCGAAGATCACGGCACAATCGCCCCGAATTACATCAGCGACATCGCCCGCTGGCAGACCATCATCGGTGGAGGATGGTTCTTCGATCTGGACCAGATCATCGTTCGCCCCTTCAATGAGCTTTGCTTTGCAGACTTCGTGACAGGCGCGGGTAATCCGGGAGTGATATACTGCGGAGTGGTCGGGGCGTCGCCATTATCCAAGGTACCGGAGATCATGTGGCGGGCCGTCACATCAAAGATCCAGGAGGGTACCGACAGTTATTGCGAGGCTGGGAACTGGCTGTTGCGCGCCATGATGTCAACGCCGGAGTTTCGCCGCGACACCGACCAGGAGCGACACAACACCACGCCGTCGCGGTATTTCTACCCCGTGGCCGACAGCGGCGATGTATGGAAGATTTACGACGGCAGCATCATCATACCGCGGGGTGAGGACAACTACGCCATGCACTGGTTCGGAGGTCACCCCCTGAGCCAGAAGTTCAACGCCATTTACACCGAAAAATACGCCCGGACATCGAACGATACGATAAGCCGGTATTTAAGAATGGAGGGAATCGGATGAAACACTACGGATCGGAATACGGCGGATACATGGTCCCCGACGGGGTGCTGACGGCGGACAGCGTCGTTTACAGCGTTGGCCTTGGTGAGGATGGCACGTTTGACGAGGCCATCGCCGCAGAGTTTGGGTGTAAGGTGCGGATATTCGACCCCACGCCGCGGGCGGCAGTGTATTACGACAAGAATATGGCTGGAAACCGTCGGCTGTCATTCTACTATTATGGCGTGTGGTCGCAGGATACCGTCATGCCGTTTTACGTGCCGCGGGACCCCAAACATGTAAGCCATTCGATCAATGACCTTCAGAGTACCGGACGGTGCATTTATTCACAGGTTCACCGGTTGAAAACAATCATGGATACCGCTGGGGACACCGTAATCGACCTGCTGAAAATGGATATTGATGGCGCCGAATATGACGTGATCCTTGACATGATAATCTCCAGGATAAAGCCGACGGTGATATGCGTGGAATTGCACGACCCGCGTCCGTACAATGTGACAAAGGTATTGGACGGCTACGGATACCAGTGCATGTACGACAACGGTAAGGAATACACATATAAACTGAAACCATGAAGATCGCCGCCGTCCTGATCGTCTACAATGGGCAGCCCTACATCGGAAAGTGGCTGCAACACTACACCTCCTGCCCGTGGATTGACTATGTCTGCGTTGCAGAGGGCGCCACGGTGAACATGATGCGAGCGCTGGACCTGACATCGACGCGGTCAACGGACGGCACCATGGAGGCCATAGCCGAGTACACCGCACACCCAAAAGTATTATGGACATTCAGCAATAAGCCATACACGGAGAAAAACGAACAGAGCAACGCCGCCATGTCGGTGGTACCAGACGATACCGATTATATCTGGATAAGCGCGGCGGATGAATTTTACCACCACGAAGACATCAGGCAAATGCGCGGACTGCTGGAATCAGGCGGCTACACCTTCGTGGAACTGTTCATGTACCACTTTTGGAAAAGCGGCAACACCATCGGAACCGGAGGGAATGGTTACGCCTATGACCAGCCTATTGAACGGATATTCAAATACCACACCGGCGCCAGGTTCACCGATCACCGGCCCATCCGGTTGAACGACGCTGCAGGAAGGTCGGTAAAGGAAATCAATCCGCTGACGGCAAACCGTCACCCCGTCCGGTGCTACCATTACAGCTACGTGGATGAGAAGATGGTTCGCGAAAAAATGCGCTACTACACCGTCACCATGAAGCGCGATTACATGCCGTGGTTTCAGTATTGCTGGCAGGCATGGACACCACAGAACCGGGCAGAGATCGAGGCCAAGTGGTCTATTCACCCGAGTTGCCCAGGAGCCGTAACCCGTGACGTTTTTGTTGATCACCCTATCGAACTATGAAGATACCAGTAATTATAAACAACCGTGATTTGCTGACCTGGCCGCGCGCCATGGTCGAACACCTGAGAACCTACGACGACGTCGGGGAAATCATCATCCTTGACAACGGATCGAGCTACCCGCCCCTTTGGGATTGGTACCGGAGCAAACCCGCCGGAATACGCATCGAATATCAGTACAACATCGGGCATTTCGCGCCATGGGTAACCGGACTGGTTGACAGTCTGGACTGCGAACATTACGTTGTCACCGACCCGGACCTGGGCCTGGAATTGACGCCGCCAGATACCCTGACCGTACTGCGCGACAAGCTGACCGCACACCCCGAGTTTCGCAAGATCGGCCTCGGATTGGACTGGCAGATAATCCCGAAGGATTCACCCTTCCATGACAACATAATGGCATACGAAGGCCGACGGTGGAATACGGAGAAATACCCGCCCGTGGACGGCATCTACCCCGGCGCACTGATTGACACCACCCTGGCGATATACCCGAAGGCGGAGAATAAATACTTCATCGGCGGCGGATCGCTGACGTTCCCCTACGTGGCCAGGCATAACCCGTGGTATTTCACAGACGAGAGCCGCGAAAACGACCCGGAGTATTCCTATTATATCCGCAACGCCAACCGGTCATGCACATACAAAACAATCTACGGCCTATGATAGCGGTGATAATGCCATACCAGGATCGCGAAATGCAACTACGGCGGACGCTCGACAGCATGGCCCGTTCGACGGTCGAAGATTGGGCGGCGGTGATCGTTCACGAGGGCGCACCCCTGCGATTGCAGAACCCGCGGGTTCACCAGGTGACCATGGAACGCGTTCATGGGGTGGCAACGATGCAGGACATAAGCTGCAATGCCGGGTTCAACTATGCGCTTCGGAAGCTCCGGGCCGACATCATCATGATCCAACATGCCGAGTGCATGCACCACGGCGACGTACTGCGCTATGTTCAGGACAACCTGACGGATCACGATTACATAACCATCGGGTGCTATTCGATTGACCAGGCAAACACCATGACGCCGGATCCGGATATCGAGGCCATCATCGCCAAAGACAACCACGGGGTAAGCGCCGACCTGGTAAACGGATGGTACAACCACCCCCTGTACCGCCCTGCCGGTTTTGAGTTCTGCGCCGCCATTACAGCCGGGAATATGGTCAGGCTGAACGGCTACGATGAGCGCTTTGCTATGGGTATGGCATACAATGACACCTACCTGCTCTGGCGTATCCGGCTGATGGGGCTGAACGTCAAAATCACCGACAATCCGATCGTGGTTCACCAGTGGCACACCGTCCACGAGAATCACCGTAACGTTTCGCTATGGCACCGCAACGCCGCCCTGATGGGGCAACTGCAAACCGAAAAGCGGTACCGCGCAAAGCATACGATAACCGAAGATTTGAAGATATATGACTGAACAGATAAAAACAGCGTGGGATAAATCCCGTGGCTATAAGACAGCGAGCGCCGGAGTGCTGGTGCTGCTGTTCCAGCTGTTCCAGCTTATATGGCCGGATGCGCTTCAGGAGCAGTGGGAAGACTGGATTTACAATGCTATCGGGGTAGTGGGTGCCACGGGTATAATCGACAAGATCTGGCGGAGTCGCCACAAAATAAAAGAGGTATTTACGCGTAAAAAAGAATGATTATGGAATTTATCACAGGATTGGAAAAAACATGCGCGGCGCTGGATACGATATTCAGGGCTGCCAAGAAGGTTGATACCGCCCTTGCCGACGACGGTAAAATCAGCCTGGCTGAAGGTTTCGGCATTGCACTTTCGGGCGTTGGCCTGATCAGCGTATTCAAGAACATCGGGGAGATACTTCTCGAGCTGAAGGCCGTCACCCCGGAGAAGATGGAAGAGCTGATTGAGTTTTTCAAGGCGGCTTTCGACCTGAAGAATGACGAGGCCGAAATGATGGTGGAGCAGGGCGTCGAGGTATTGGCTCGTTTGGCATTGGTGGTATTCGCACAGCGGATCATCGATGAGAACGCACCCAAACCCGCGTGACGTGACACCGACCGGAGGCAAGATACCCGGTCAGGACGATATGATACGATGGTTCGGGATTAAAATTACCATCCCGATCATGAAGATACTTCGGCGACTAAAGAGACGCCGTAAGTGAAGTTTTTTCATAGTTTTCATGGTGTGTTTGGCACTTGGAGGGGGACAGTGGTCCCCTTCCTTTTTAGGGCATGTTTACAAATAGTTGTCAAGGGATTTTCGGGGTGGTCGGAAAGTCACGGCTGGCGTGGGTTATAGAAGTCGGGTCGGCTACTTACGAATGCGCTGCTCTACCAACTGAGCTAAAGAGGCAAATGTCAATGTTTCCGGGCATTCCCGGATTTTTGGCTGCCGAAAGTCTGCACGAAAAAACGCGTTAAATGCGTCGTTTTGTGCCGGATTGTTTGCAAATAGTTGTTAATTTACGGCGACCAATTAAGACAAAGAACATGGCAACATTGCGCGCCGTGGTGATCAGTGGATTTACCAAGACGGACGGCACCACAAATGTAAAAATAAGATTGACACATCATCGCAAGACCGTATATTTTTCGACCGACCTTTTCATAGGCCCGGACACCACCTTAAAAAACGGATGGGCCAGCGGGGTGAATGCAGACTTCATCAACATGCGAATATCAGACCTCATAGCCGTGTATCAGAGGAGATATTTAAGCATCGGGGTAAATGCGGGCAAATATACCTCCAAAGAACTAAAGGCCGCCATGGGGCGCGACAACGCAAATACGGATATATCATTCATTGACTTCGCCGACGGCTACCTGAAGAAGTTACTTTCCGATGGCCGCACGGGATCGCACCGGGGAACGTGGCCGGTGGTCACCCATCTGAAACGGTACCGCCCGAAGCTTTCATTCCAGGAGATGGACGCCGACTTCCTGCTGTCGTTTGAAAAATACCTGCGAAAGAACGGCGTCAGTGACGGGATCAGATCATATATGACCAGGTTGCGCGTTATCTTCAACGCCGGACGCCGCCAGTACAACGATGACGACCGGGGCATTATCCGAATACCGAACTACCCTTTCCGGCGTTACTGGATCACCCAGGATCGACATCGTTCGCAGGAGAAGGCGCTCACCGTGGATCAGGTTCGGGAGCTGATTGCATACGACGCCAAGACACTATTGAAGCGCCAGGGCCGTGACGTGTTTATTTTGATGATGTGCCTGATGGGAATAAACGGCAAGGATTTGTACAACCTGCCACCGGAGAAGGGCGGGCGCATCCGGTACACGCGAAGTAAGACCGGGCATAAATTCAACGTGAAGGTTGAACCGGAAGCGGCGGCATTGATCGGGCGCTACGATTTGCACCGTTACCGTGATGAGCAGGAAATGGCCAAGAACGTGAACAAGGGGCTTCGGGAGATCAGTAAGGCGAAGGGGTGGCCGAGGGTGACCACCAACTGGGCGCGCCACACATGGGCGACGATTGCCCGGAACGACTGTAAGATACCCAAGTCGGACGTGGCTTTGTGTCTCGGGCATAAAGACCGGGACAACGTGATCACCGACGTTTATATCCGCTATGACACCCGGATTCAGGACGATGCGAACCGGAAGGTGATGGATTTGATCTTCGCTGAAAAATAATCGCAAAATGTGTTTTATAACATACATTTTTATTTGGTTTGTATAAACAAATATGTTTATATTTACATCATCAAATAACAATTAAAATAAAACAAAATGGAAACTACACTTTACTGGAAAAACACCGAAACTGGAGAAGTCAGGGAACAGAAATTAACATTTATTGGTACGGTTGGAAAATGCCATAATGTATGGTCAGACGGGAAAGAATATTGGACTAAGGGGTTTATGGGGTGGTGGGAAGTATCAAAATACATAAAATAATTAACCGGAGGGGGCAACCCCTCCTTTAAACCATATCATGGAATCACAACCGAAAATAATCAGAGAAGAATATTTCCCGTACTTGGTTGAAAATGGACTTGACGAAACGGGAATCGTATTATGGATTGATTACGGAACATATTTTAAAATACAACTTAAAATCGAACAAGATGAAAACACTTTACGACTATTTTGAATCAGCGATCTGCCTGATTCTGGGAACCGGAACCGCCGCCCTGATTTTATGGGCGATCATTGGAATTATCACGCGCAATAATTTGCCGTATATTGCATATTAAAAAACATGATAAGAGAAACCGTCACCGCCACACTGAAAGCGCGAGGACTGTCGCAACGACGGTGCGCTATTGATTGCGGAATAGCACCGCAGACATTGAACAATTTTCTGAACGGCCATAGACCGTTGCCGCTGGATAAACTGGAACGCGTAATTGAATACCTTAAAATCAAGATGAAATGAAAAAGCACGATAAATCAATGTCACAAGATGATATGATAAGTGTATTGAAGAGTTTAATTGAAAGTAAAAGATTGGAAATATTACTTAGCACATTTCCGGGAAGAGGTTGGATTGATATTCGGGTTTATGTTGACGGGCAATGTATATCAGATGAAGGTTGCCCAATTTAACCGCCCTTCCGCTTCCTCTTAGCCAGAATATCATCGAGCAGTTTATCGACGTCCGTGGGGTCACCTGCGGGCGTTTCTTTTGTGATACCCCGCTTTGGCAACTCCCGGTATTCTTCATCATCAATCCGGTGCAAAATGTTGACCGGTATCTTCACCGCCCCGTCCTGCCGGTAATCCAGCCGGTAATCAATCATCCAGTTATCATCGACGCGGATCACCTTCGGCAGCGCCATGACGGCATCATACACCCGACCGGCATCATAGAACGGGCAATACACCGACATCGACAGCGCGGCTTCCTCGGCTAGCTGGCGGGCGATCTGGTCACGGTCTACCTTCCACACGCCGGGCGCCGTGAACTTGCCGTACCGGTACCACATGGGCGCGGAGTAGAACTGTTCGCCGATGTAACGGGTGACCGACCGGAGCCGACGGCATCCCCACCCTTCGCGACAATACTGCGGATCGGTACCGCGTGCCTCGTGACAGTGCCGGACGTCCTGCAGAAGGTAGAATAGATTGTTATTGAGCGGCAGTACCGGCACGTCGTTCACATATACGAAGGTTCCGGATAACTTGACCACGCCCCAGATGATCACCGAGAAATCCGACCACCGCGACCACAGTTCGGTAATGGAATGAATAACCAGGATATTGTCGTGGAAGTCGGCGAAGTTACGGCAGGATCTGAGTATCTCCGGCATGGCCCGGGATGGTGACGGCGCAAATCGGATGGTGAGCGTAAAATCCATGACGCTAATTTACAACAAATCGAAATCCGATATTAAAAAGTTGATAACATTCAACCTCCGATTTTATTAAGCATTATTTCTGTGAATGGTAATCGCATATGATTATCCCCGCGACGGCTGTCATCCCGCACAGTGTTTAGCCACACTACCCGCATCTCGGTGCGGGCTTTCCGTGGCCTCCTTTCCGGACTTCAACCGTAGATTTTCTTCTTCAAGTTCTTTAATCCTCTTAAGGAGATAAGATGTGACATCGGGCAGTATGGGTGGGGGTTGGTCTTGGTATGCGAAAAATTCATACCGGATGAGCTTCTCGACCGTCAAAGGAATCGGCGTGCCGGAGGCGTACCCCTGGACCGTTCTGATGTTAAGGCCAAGCCGTTCGGCAATTTCCTTATACATCAGATTCTGTTCCTTCCTTATTTTTTCAATCGAGTTCAAAAGTATGTTTTAAAGCATATGAAAATAAATCATACAAAACGATACATCGTATGAATATTATTCATATAATTGTACTGTTTTATTATTCAAATATAACATTAAAAAATGATTGCAGACAATAGCATAAAAGTATTAATCGGAAGCCAGGGACTCCGGGACCGGATGCCTCGGGGTTCAATAGCGATCCTGGCAGCTAAATATGGAAAATCGTGGACGTGGATTTACCGCGTCGTTTCCGGTCTCACGAAAGGAAACCCCGAAATCATCGAAGACGCCGAGCGCCTTGCCGCCGTCGGTGATGAAATGAACGGAAAAATATTAGACGCCCTAACCAATGTTAACCCAGCGTGAAATGCAAATTGCAAAGCACATATCTGAAGGATTGATCGAAAAAGAAATCGCAGACCGGCTGTTTCTCTCCCCAATGACGGTCCACGCACACACCCGCCGTATCCGTCAGAAGACCGGCGCCCGCAACATCGCAGATATCACCCGCCTGTATATCACCCGCCTGAGGTATTCATCACTCGTTAAATCCCTGCGCCATGAACATTATGCACACGCCTGACCAGCACATTTTCACCATCGACCGGTACTACCTGGCCACCATCATGGTCGAGGCGGCAAAGGCCGGAGCATCGGAAGCGCTGAAGGCTGTCGGGTACGGTGACAAGATGATCAGCCAGAACCAGGCATGGCAGCGCTACGGACGCGAAGCCGTTACCCGCTGGCGCCAGTCCGGACAGATCACCCCCGTTAAGCACGGTCGGGCATACCTCTACGACACCGCCACGTTGGACGCGCTAAACACAACAACTAATCTATATGAACGATGAACTCAACAAAATTGAAAGACTCGCATGGCTCAACGCCAACCTTAACCTCGCCGAAGTCGACCAGCTTATCGAAATCGCCAAGGACATCAAGCGCAACCGCATCGAACCAAAACGAAGACCTGTCGCCGGTCTACAAAAAGCTGGCGCGCAAGATCGAGCAGGAGAATGACGGATGCGAGGGCTTCTGGATGGAGGCCGAAGTAATCCACAACGGCAAAACGTACTGGGTAACCTACACCATCCAACGTGAAAACCTCGGCAGGCATTTCACCCACGATGAAGAACCATTCGGCGAAGTTCGCACAACGCTATCCGTTACCGACTACCAGGTTACCGACGCCAATGACGACCTGGTTACAACCAGCTTCGACCCGCACGAACTGGTAACGATGTTCAACGAACAATACAACGCGCAATGAAAGACGAACAATTTGACGACCGTAACCTGACCGGATGCCTGATTGCCGCCCTGGTCATCGGCCTTTGGGCTGGCGGGGTGATCTTCCTGGTCTGGACCACGCTGACGCACGTATTCTGATACCCGACGACTGGGTTAATGTCGGAGTTCTCATCATACATTTTTAGTGAATTTGAAAACTACGTGCCCGGACGTGGATCCGGGCACACGGGCAGAGAGGAGAGCAAACATTACCAGCGGCGGGTTCGAGTCCTGCCCTGCCCACGATGCAAGAATAGGTTTGAAAGGATGCGGGGTGATAATCCGCCTACCATAGCGGCGCCCCGCACACCTGACTAACAAAAGACAAAGGACATGGACAAGACAACCCGCACATTC
>Ga0209098_1004926_pt1 | contig 10204 bp, 6 predicted proteins | sample AD_JPNHW1_MetaG_FD_184429 | JGI IMG/M metagenome (GOLD analysis project Ga0209098, IMG submission 184429) | Active sludge microbial communities of municipal wastewater-treating anaerobic digesters from Japan - AD_JPNHW1_MetaG (SPAdes) (version 2) | ecosystem: Engineered > Bioreactor > Anaerobic >... | reverse complement strand
AGCTTCAATCGCTACTTTTGCTTTGAACTCCGGCGTAAATTTTCTTCTTGTTGCTTTTTTCATAATGGTTGCAAAATTAGTCTTTTTTTTAACTTAGCTACCAGTCTCAAAATATGGCAGTATTATAGTCTTTAAACTTCCACATTTTGAGACCGGTAGATTGCAAAATTACAATTTCTTTGATCGCATTCAATTCGCCATCAAACCACACAAATCTATTCGTATAGTTGCAATTCCAAATATTTTTGAGCCGCGTCCAGTTGCATTTCAAAAAGACGTTCATGGCTTTCGTGATAGATAGAGTATTCCAGCAAATAATTGACCAAATCAATCTCGCCTTTTTCTAATGCTTCCAACAAAAGGTCAAATTGGCTGATTTCTTCTAGTGCAGTCTGATACGATGCAATTTGTTGGCCAAGATTGGAAACCAAGGTGAATTGCGTTTTTAGATGGTTGAAAAACTGATTCTTTTCATCATAAATCATCATATTAATGGCAGAATTTTGCATTTTTTTCTGCTTAATCGTGTTCAGATTATTCCAAAGGGGGAGGGTAATGCCCACCTTAATTCCTTGAAAACTCTCCGATGGAATCTGTTCGCGCATGTAGCCCGCCATCAGTTGGGGGGCCCATGATGCCTGACTGAGCCGTATCTGTTTCTCGTTGATTTCCATCTCTTTGTGTAACCATGCCAACATCGGATTGTTTTTTTCTATTTGAGAATACCATTGTTCAAAGTCCGATGTGAACTCCATATTCGGAAATTCCGCCGTCGTAATGTCGATCATTTTTCCTCCGTTCAGTTGCGAAAGTTCCAATAATAGTGCCTCTCGCTCGGTTTCTGCATGGCGCAACTCCTGCTCCATGTTTAAAGCCGTTAATCTTACTTTGTTATAATCAAAAATGGTAATTTCACCGGCTTCTAATTTCTTCTGATAAGAGTGGGCAATGCCCGTCAGATGCCCTAAACAAGTTTGCATGTCGTTGATTCTAACATTTTGATAAACAATATGATAATACAATTTTCCGGCTTGTTCGTAAACCGCGCGTTGCTCTTTTTTATACTCTAAATCAGATTGTTCGTTTTTCAAATTGGCAATTTTACTTTTCTGAGCATACACCAAAGGAAAGTCAAACGATTGGGTAACACTGAAATCCATTCGATTTCCCACTGCTGATGGATTCCCCCATAAATAGGCAAATTCTACTTCCGGATTTTCCGGAGTCAGTCCTATCTTATTTTCAATTTTCAGGGCGGTAACTTGTTGTTGAACCGCCTGCAAGGTCAGATTATTCCTCTCAATTTGCGCCCATACCGATGGAAGGTCGTTTTGCGCAAAACCGCAAAATGGCAACAAAAATAGAAAAGTATAGAGGATCAAATTATGCTTGGTTTTCATATCTTTTATTTTTATAAGTTAATTCATAAACAATAGGAATAACGTAAATATTTAATATGGTGGAAGTGATTAAACCGCCCAAGATAACAATCGCCATCGGACTTTGGATTTCGTTGCCGGACATGTCGCCATTCACTGCCATGGGAATGAGTGCCAAGGCACCGCTAAGGGCTGTCATCAGGATGGCGTTGAGACGGTCGGAGGAGCCTTTGCGGACAGTTTCTTCCAAGGGAAGCCCCTGTTTTTGTAGTCTTAAATAATTAGATACCAATAAAATGCCGTTTCGAATGGCAATTCCAAAAAGGGAAATAAATCCGATAATTGCCGGAATGCTTAAAACGCCGGATGATATCCGAATGGCAAAAACACCACCAATCAGCGCCAACGGAAGGTTGAGTAAAATGATGGCAGCCAATTTCAAATTTTTAAACTCTCGAAATAGGAGTAACAAGATCACGACGAGGGCTATCAATGAGGTGAGGAATAGCATTTTAGATGCAGCGGCTTCGCTCTCGAATTGTCCGCCGTACTCCACGCGATAACCTTCCGGCATTGGGACTTTGTCGTAAACGGCTTGCTGAATATCATTGACGACGCTTCTCATATCTCTTCCGGCGACATTGGCGGAGACCACCATTTTGCGTTGTGCATTTTCTCTGCTGATGGAGCCGGGACCGGTTACCGAAACAATATCTGCGACTTGTTCCAAAGGTACTTTTTCCCCGTTGTACGTGTCGATGAGGGCAGTTTTAATTTTATCAATACTTTGCGTGTAGTTGCTGTCCAATCGCAGAATAAGGTCATATCTTTGAGAATTTTCGTAAATATCGGACTGTTTTTCTCCCCCGATGGCAACGGCTACAAACTCGTTGAATTGCTCAATAGTGATGCCGTATTTGGCCAATCTGTCCCTCTTTGCCCGTATTTGCAGTTGTGGGACTTCAACCTGTTGTTCCACATTCACATCTACCAAACCATCAATATCTGAAATGGATGTTTTAATCTGATTCCCAATGCGATACATTTCGTTTAAGTCGGTGCCGAACAATTTGATGGCGATATTGGCTTTGGTGCCGGAAAGCATGTGGTCGATTCGATGTCCCAAGGGCTGTCCCACAGTGGAGGCTATGCCCGGTATGTTTGCCAGTTTATTTCGCACATCTGCCAAAAACTCTTCGCGACTGCGCTCTTGAAGTGTGAAATTAACGTCAATTTCCGCGCTATTGGTAGCTTGGGAGTGCTCGTCCAATTCGCCCCGTCCGGTTCGGCGGCACGTACTCGTTACTTCCGGTATCGACAATAGTGATTTTTCTACTGTATTGCCAATCTTGTTGTTATCATCTAGTGATGTCCCCGGTTGTGTAACGACCGAGAGCGTGAGGGAGCCTTCATTAAATTCCGGTAAAAAACTCCTTCCAAAAGTGAAAATCACAATTACGGCTGCTACAAAAAGTCCGATGATGGAAGATAAAACTATCTTTTTATGTTGTAAAGTCCATGATAGCGACCGTTCATAATATTTTTGTAATACACGCGAAAGCCACTTATCTTTTTCGTTTTTAGCCAAAAATTTTTCGTTCGCCAGCAGCATTTTCGAAAGCAATGGGGTCAGCGTCATTGCCACGATTAAGGACATAAATAATGAGACCAAAAATGATATGCCGAGTGGGCGTAACATGCGTCCTTCCATACCCGACAAAAAGAATAATGGGAGGAATGAAACCATAATAATAAGGGTGGCATTTAAGATGGAGGCGCGAATTTCGCTGGAAGCGTGAAAAACGACGTTGAAGGCGCTCTCTTGCTCTTCCAGTGGCTTTAATCGATTCTGCCGCAGTCGCTTATACACATTCTCGACATCAATGATGGCATCATCTACCAACGAACCGATGGCGATGGCCATACCCCCTAAGCTCATAGTATTGATGTTCATTCCCAATAATTGAAGCACAATCACCGAAGCGAACAGCGACAGCGGAATGGCTAAAAGGGAGATGATGGTGGTTCGGAAATTACCTAAAAACAAGAACAGAATGATAATGACCAAGATACTTCCTTCCAGCAATGCTCTGGCGACGTTACTGACGGATGTTTCAATAAAATCGGATTGGCGGAAAATGTGTGTGTCCAAATGAACGTCCGGCGGCATCGTTTTTTCGAGAGATTTGAGGTTGGCTTCAATCTGTTGGGTAACTTCTAACGTATTGGCATTGGGTTGTTTAGAAATGGATAAGACGACGGCTGGCTGAGCATTTTCGGACGCATAACCCATTTTGGGAGCTGCCCCGATTTCGATGGTTGCCACGTCTCCCACGCAAATAGGTTTTCCTGCCAACATCTTGATATAGGTTTTCGACAATTCGTCCACATTGGAGGTACGTGCCATGCCGCGAACTCCGTATTCATTGCCATATTCTCTTACCACCGAGCCGGAAGAATTATTGCTAAATGTTTGACAAACAGCTTGTAGCTCTTCCAAAGTAACTTGGTAATATTTCATTTTGTAGGGGTCTGCCAGAACTTGATACTGCTTGTAATCACCGCCAATGATGGTAACTTGCGAAACGCCGTTCGTGGCTAAGATGAGCGGCTTGACGTTCCATTCGGCAAAATCACGGAGAGCCATCATGGAGGTGGAATCTGAGCGCAAGCCCACGAAGAAAATCTCTCCCATAACACTTGATTGCGGTGCCAATGTGGGCTGCCCGATGCCTTCCGGAATTTGCGAGGCAATGGTGATTAATTTCTCACTGACCACTTGCCGCGCTTTGAAAACATCACTGCCCCAATCAAATTCAACCCATACAAACGAAAAACCCTGCGATGAGGTGGAGCGGACACGCCGTACGCCCGTGGCGCCATTGACCGCCGTTTCAATAGGAAAACTGACCAATCTCTCTACTTCTTCGGAAGTAAGTCCGTGACAATCCGTCATCACAACCACCGTGGGTGCCGTCAAATCAGGAAAAACATCAATATCCATTTTTGACGACGTGTACACGCCAAAAACGATTAACAAAATTGAACAAAGAAGAATGAAATACTTATTGTTCAATGAAAATTTTATGATTTTATCTAACATAACTCTGCAATTTTAATGAACGTGACCGGAATGAGCGTCTAAAGTGCCACTTGCCTTGGCTAATTTGACCATGATGGCACCACGTGTCACAATTCTTTGTTCCGGCGAAAGTCCGGAGACAATTTCCACCAATGTCCCGTCGCTGGTTCCAATCTTCACCTCTTTTTTCTCAAATAGTTCCGGCGTAAGTTGTACGAAAACGAAATAATTACCCTGCTCTTCCAAAAGGGCAGTTTTGGGCACAACCGTCGCTTGTTCACTGCTGCGTGTGCGAAGCCACAAATCCACGAACCCGCCAAAAGTAAAAGAACCGGTATTGCTGATTTCAATCGTGACGGGAAGCATATAATTATCGCCCGAAACCGAACGCCCGTAAGATACAATCTTGCCGTTCAATTCTTCCAATGAATATACTTGATCTGATGTCGGGTCGGCGATATTGGCACTATAAACGGACGGCAAGTAAGCGGCATATTTTTGAGGAATGTCGGCTTTCAAAATCAGGTTCTTATTTTGCGTAACAATAGCAATGGGCTGTCCCACTGATACGTATGAGCCGTTTGCTGCCATGATTTGCTTGATATAACCTCCGATTGGGGAAGTAATCCGTTCCCCATTGCTGCCATAATTTTTACTCAGATTCTCATAAACGATTTTGGCGTTTTCATACGCATTGGTGATTTCCATGAACTCTTTTTGAGATACTATTTTACTATCAACTAACGATTTAGCTCTATCGTAGTTCTGTTTGGCGAGGTTGAGGTTGTTTTGGGCTTCATTCAGTCGAACTGCCATGTTGTTATCTGCCAATTCATTGCTTGAAACAGCAAAAAGGGGAGTGCTTTTGGCCACCTCTTTTCCTTCAAAAATATCCGGCGCAATGTATTGCAGAATCCCGTTTGTTTTGGCAACCACTACCATTTCTTCTCCCTGCGCCGATTGCACCTGCGCAACGGTTTGAATGACTTGCCCAAACGGAATGACTTGCGGATAATCGGTGGCAAAATCGGTCTGCCACGACTGCTCCTTAGTAAATTGGATGGCTGTAGAACTGCTGATTTCGGTATGTTCAACCGCCTCCTCAGCTTCATGTTCGTCTTCATATACCATTACATCCTCCAATTTGAATGTCGATGTGTCGGTTCCATTCATTATTTGAAAAATGAGTTGAGCCTTGCCCGCCTGAGTCGGCGTTATATTAAACTGATAAATACCTGGTTCTGTAGAATTTTTCTGCGTCTGCTTTATCTGTTTGTCGCCCGTGATCAACAAAAGAGTGACGGAGCCGCTTTCCAGCGGTTTGAAATTGTTGATGTGAGTAAAATGAGCCAATATGCCGGATTCCTTACCGACCACAAAAGGTGCTGCTTCCGCAAATAATTCAAAATCATTATTATATGCCGTTAATTGAAGATTACATGCTTCGTGTTCATCTCCATGTTCATCATGCTCTTCTTCATGATGGGTTGTGCAAGCCGACAGCATGGCGACTAAGCACAAGGTATATGCAAAATATTTCATTGTTAAGTACTATTTTATTGTTTAAAAAATTGATTACCAATATTTTAAACAACGGGCGGAGCGCGTAAACCCCCACAATTGATGATAGCGAAACGATCATCGGGAAAATAGTCTTCGTAATAAGGGAAAATATTTGTCAGTGTTGGTTCCGATACAAAACCTGTATCAGGATTGAGAGAACCATCCAACGCCGGTTTTTGAAAATCTTCGTTGCAGATTTCCGTCAAATTGTGCTTGTCATCGTCATTACGTACCACTGGTACATTCAAAATACAACATTCGTCTGATGAAGAGGCATCGTGACGATGGTGATGCTCTTCATCTGTGCAAGAATTTGCATCTAAATGATTAATATTGAAGCATATAAGTTGTTCGTGATGATGATGCGGACTGATGGCGTGCAGCAAGTAGAGCACTAACGCAGTCGCTAAAAAGAATGAAAATATTCTATTTTTCATCATCAGAATTTGTCTTTTCAAATGCGCGGCAAATATATTATCTATTTTTGAGCGAGCCGTTTTTTTTTATGATTAATTATGATTTATTTTAATCCCGCCAATTTGTCCAACTTTTCGCCGGCAAGACGATAAATAGTCCAATCTTTCATTGGGGTGGCACCTATCGACAAATAGAAGTCGATGCTTGGCTGATTCCAATCCAAGCAGACCCATTCAAAACGTCCCAGATTTCTTGATTTGGCAATTTGAGCCAGATGGATGAGCAGCGATTTGCCAAAGCCGCGTCCGCGATATTCGGGACGTACGTACAAATCTTCCAGATAAAGTCCGCCTTTTCCTACAAAAGTGGAAAAATTTTGAAAGAAAAGTGCAAACCCGATCGGTGTGCCGGCGAGTTCGGCAATCAAAACCTCTGCCGTTTTTTTATCAAATATCCATTCATTCAACAAATTTTCGTCTGCCACTGCTTCGTCTTCCAATTTTTCGTAAACCGCCAACTCATGGATGAATTGTACAATGAGTGGTAAATCGGTTGGTGTGGCTTTGCGAATTTTGAAGTTGGTTGCGTCGGTACTTTCCATTATATTTTAATTGTTTTATAATCAATATTTTAGATTACATACCCGTAGGAATAGTCAATTGCAGACCCACTTGAATGGCGGGCAGGTCTATATTAACACTCGGCTCCTTCCATTGTTCGCAGAAGAGCGTACTCAATCGATATTGGGCATAAACGGCAATCAAATCGTAGCCAACGCGCAGGCGCACGCCGTAATCCCATGGGTTGATATAATTATTTTGCGAAAAAATACGAATATCTTTTAGGTTCTTTTCTCGATTAACATTTTTTAAGCGATTATTAAAATTCCAGCTTCCATAAATGCCCATATCCAAGAAAACGCCGTAACCGAAAATGGATCCTGGGCATAATCTGAAACGTTGGTAAAATTCTAATTGCAAAAAACTTACACGCAAATTCTGACGTTTCCATGTGGCACATTCTTCTGCACCGCCGTAACGAAAATGGCGAACGCTGAACCACGCGGCTCCGATTTCCAAGCTGGTGCCCAAACTATACCATTTGCAAATATTGCCTTTGAAACGCACCCCGAAGGAGAAGTTTTCCGATTTTCCGTATTTGACGGTGTAGGCATCTTGCGGCAATTGATGCGATGGCACGGCAAATCCCCAAGTCATGAATGGCGCAAAATTGTACTTTCCCGATACCGAGTTTTTGCTCAACTTTTCATTTTGGGTATTTCTACTATCAACCACATTTTTGCAATCCTGAATGAGATTAGCGGTTTTTGCCATATTTTGCGAAAAAATGGCGGAATCGGCAGCCGATAACCGGAACGTATAAACGGCGTTGTCGTACCAAACACGAACGGTTTTGCGCAGCAGTGCCTGTTTGTTCAGAATGACGTGATTATTGAGGGCTGTAATTTGAAGACTCAGATAATAGTCCAAAATATGGTGCTCGTTTTCAACATGAAAAGCGAGAATTTTGGAACTTACTTCCCCGGTTCCGACGCCGGCAAGGGCTGAATCCTCCACTTGAATGTTTACGGTGGAATCTGTCTCCACGAAAATAACGGAATTTACAGGCTTTTTTTTCTCTTTTTCTTTGTTAACAAAATAGTCGGCTTGCGGTACGCCGTAGCCGGACGTATAATCAAAATATGGGTATTTGTCGGCGGATTTTTCGATTTCGGCTTTCATTTCCATGGCGGTCATTTGCGGGCGTGTTTGCCACGCGCATGCAGCAAAACCGGCTACCAACGGACTGGAAAACGATGTGCCGGACGCTTTGCCCCACGAGTTATCGTGGCGTGGCATTGCCACGGTTGCCGTACCGAAAGCGCAAACATTGGGCTTCAACCGACCGTCGGAAGTGGGTCCCATTGAGGTAAATGACGACGGACTTTCCCCATCTTCATCGATGCCACCCACAGAGAGAATTTTGTCAGCATCTGCCGGTGTGATCAGGGTGCGCCACGTGGGATCGTCGCCCTCGTTACCCATTGAATTACAAACCAATATGCCTTTGTCTGCTGCTATGTTCGCCGCACGGCTCACCACTGAGGTTTGTCCGTCCATATCGTCAACGTTGTAGCGGTCTTTGCCGTATCCCAACGAGCTGTTGATGATGTCGGCGCCGTTTTGGTCTGCCCATTCCATCGCCTGCATCCACCAAACTTCCTCTTTGGCAGGCTCCAAGTCGATTTCGGTGCGTGCCAACAGAAACTCAGCTCCGGTAGCCAATCCCAACTGTTTGCCATCATAAATGCCTGCAATACAAGTCAATACCATTGTCCCGTGCGAACTCCAACCATACACATTCTCTTTCTTGTTTGGGAAGTTGTAGGTTTTGATAATTTGATGATTCTCTCGCAGATGTCGGAATGCGGAGTGGGTGTCCACGTTCGGGAATCCGCCGTCAAGTACGGCGATGCGTTTCCCTTTTCCGTTGATGTCGTTTTCAACAAACAGATTTCCGCCCATGCGCAGAAGTTGTGGGTACAAAGTCACGACATCGTCGGGTGGCAAACAGCTTCCGGAAAAGTCGGTTTGCGCGGGTTCTGCCGCGGCACTGATTAGGGACACTCGTTTTACAAAAGGCAGTCTTTTAATCTCTTCCATGCGGAATGAGGCAACGGCGACGGCATTCAGCCAGCGCGACTCTCCAATGATTTCTTCTGATAAATTCGTAATGGTATTCACATATTGCTCATTCAGCGGGAAGTCGGTGCTGTCGTACAGAGAGAGCCCATTTTGGAGGCGGCGGTCGATGGCTTTGACATCAAAATAGGAATATGGATCAAAATGGGTATTCGCCTTATCGGTCAGGAATACCCAATAGATATCTTGCGCATTTGAGCAAAAGTAGGTGCTCAAACAAATAATTACGAACAATATTTTTTTCATGGGGCTGGTACTAAGTTAGTTTTTTATAGCTGCGATTTCTTTAACTGCCTGAATAGCCGTATCAATCTCGGCTTCGGTATTAAAGGCACCGATACTCAGGCGTACGGTTCCGTGAATGTCGAAGGAACCGATGCCCATGTGCACTTTCGGGGCGCATTGCAAGCCGGTTCGGCAAGCGATGTCGTAATCCACGTCTAACATGGTGCCCACGTCGCCGGCATCAAATCCGTTGATATTAAATGAAAGCACAGGATTTTGATTTTCGGTAGAGGTAGCGCAATAAATCTTCACGCCTTCGATGGAGCTGATGCCGTCTCTCAGTTTATTCCACAGTTTCATCTCTTCGTTGTGGATATTCATAATTCCTTTTTGGGTAATCCATTTAACGCCGGCGTTCAGACCTGCCACGCCGAGCAGATTCAAAGTGCCGGTTTCCAAGCGGTAGGGATACTCTTCCAAGTGACCGGGAACTGCGGAGCGCACGCCGGTACCACCGTAGCGGGTATGATGAATGGTAACGCCTTCGCGCACGTAGGAGCCGCCGATGCCGGTGGGTCCCATCAGGCATTTATGACCGGTAAATACGTAAACGTCAATGCCGTTCTTCTCCATGTCCATATCAACTGCGCCGGCACCCTGACTGCCATCTACCACAAAAATCAAGCCGTTTTCTTTGCATATTTTTCCAATTTCTGCCAAAGGTTGGATGGTTCCGATGACGTTGGAGCAATGGGTGCAAACCATCAATTTGGTATTGGATTTAATGCTCTTTTTCACATCGTCGGGGTTTACGTATCCTCTTTCATCGAAAGGCA
>Ga0209098_1004925_pt1 | contig 10205 bp, 9 predicted proteins | sample AD_JPNHW1_MetaG_FD_184429 | JGI IMG/M metagenome (GOLD analysis project Ga0209098, IMG submission 184429) | Active sludge microbial communities of municipal wastewater-treating anaerobic digesters from Japan - AD_JPNHW1_MetaG (SPAdes) (version 2) | ecosystem: Engineered > Bioreactor > Anaerobic >... | reverse complement strand
GACACCAGCCGGTATCCTGTTCGAGACCGACCTGCGCCTCCGCCCGAACGGCGATTCCGGCCTGCTCGCCGTTTCCGTGGACGCCTTCCGCGACTATCAGTTGAAGAATGCGTGGCCCTGGGAACACCAGGCCCTGACCCGGGCCCGTTTCTGTGCCGGGGATCCGGCGGTCGGCCGGCGTTTCGAGGAAATCCGCGTCGAGATCCTGCGCTTGCCGCGCGAGCTTGCCAAGCTCAAGGAAGACGTCGTCGCCATGCGCCAGAAAATGTACGACGCGCACGCCCTGAACAGCGACACCGGCTTCGCCCTCAAGCATGACCCGGGCGGCATCATCGACGTCGAGTTCATCGTCCAGTACCTGATCCTCGGCCATGCCCACCAATACGCCGAACTGACCGGCAACCTCGGCAACATCGCGCTGCTGCGCATCGCCGGCGAACTGGGACTGATCGACCCGGCCCAGGCCAAGGCAGCCGGCAACGCCTACCGCGAATACCGGCGCCTGCAACATGCCCGCCGCCTGTCGGCGACACCCAAGGCACCGATTCCGCGCGAGGAAGTGGAACAGCACATCGCGGCTGTCACCTCCCTGTGGCAGGCGGTATTGGGCGGCGCCTAGAAACTCAGCGCTCGTCGTCCTTGCCGCGCCGGCCGCGGCCATCCCCCCGTTCATCCCGTCCCCGGCCGCGCTCATCCCGCTCGACGCCGGGGCTGCGTTGCGGCGGCGGAGCCGGGCGCATTTCCGGCGGGTTGCGGCGCCCCATCTCCTGGTCGGGCGGGTTGCGGCGCCCTATTTCCTGGCCGGGCGGCGGCCGGTTATCCATCTCGCGACGCGGTGCCGGCATCGGTGCCGGCTGGGGTGGCGGCTGATAGCCACGCTCCTGCCGGTAAGGAGGCATCGGTTCCGGACGCGGCGCTTCGTAGCGCGGCGCGGGCGGTGGCGGCGGATTGCCGCGCGGCCCGCGATCATCGTGATCCCAACGCCCGTCATGCTGCCGCCAATGATTACCTTCCCGCTCCCAGCGCGGCGCCACCCAGCGATAGCCCGGGCGGGGCGCCTCCCAGCGGCCCGGCACCCATTCGTGACGATGCCCGGTCCACGTCCAGAAACCGCTGAGCCAGATGTAGCCGACGATGGGCGGATAGCCCGGATACTCGACACGCGGCGGCGGCGGATCGACATACACCGGCTCGCGATAGACTGGCGCCGGCGCCACGACACAGCCTGAAAGCATTATGGTCGCAGCCAGCAGCGCCGCGAGCAGTGTTCTGATTTTCATGATTGAAGCCTCGCTCGGCAAATAGTCATGTCGAGAATAACGCGCTGCCAGGGCCGTGGATAGACCGCGTACCGCGTCATTTACGATTGCTTACAGCCTCCCCCAGCCAAGGTGACAGGCAAAAAAAGGCCGCCCGCAGGCGGCCTGTGCCGGGTTTGTGGCCCCTTACTTCTTCAGCGAGTCGCGAATCTCACGCAGCAGAACGATATCCTCCGGGGTCGGTGCCGGCGCTTCCGGAGCGGCTTCTTCAGCCTTGCGCAGCTTGTTCATCTGCTTGACCATCATGAAAATGATGAAGGCCAGGATGATGAAATTGACCACGATGGTCAGGAAGGAGCCATAAGCAAATACCGCAATGCCGGCTTTCTTCAAGTCGGCCAGGGTAGCCAGGTTGTTCGGGTTGTCGCCGAGCACGACGAACAGGTTGGAAAAGTCGAGCTTGCCGACGACGCGGCTGACCAGCGGCATGATCAGGTCGCCAACGATGGAGTCGACGATCTTGCCGAACGCACCGCCGATGATCACACCGACGGCCAGATCCATCGCATTGCCCTTGACGGCAAATTCCTTGAATTCCTGAATCATTCCCATGCTTTTCTCCGTGGATAGTGTTTTTTGGATGCTTTGATTATTCGCCTCGGCAAGGAGGGCGGTCAAGCGTTTTTCATATCGACAGGTTTCCTGACAATACCTTGCCGAGCCGCTCGGCAGCGGCCTGCAGCGTTTCCTCGCGCTTGGCGAAACAGAAGCGGACCACCTTGTCGTCACGACCGTCGGCATTGAAAACCGACACCGGAATTACGGCTACCCCCACCTCGCGCGTCATCCATTCGGCAAAGGCACGATCCGGCAGGTCGGAAATCCGGTCGTAGCGCGCCAACTGGAAATAGGTGCCGCGACAGGGCAGCAGTTCGAAGGGGGTTGCCGCCATCAATTGCCGGAAGAAGTCGCGCTTCTCCTGGTAGAAGGCGGCCAGTCCAAGATGGCGCGAGGCGTCCTGCATGTACTCGGCAATGGCCAGTTGCGACGGCGCATGCACGGTGAACACGTTGAACTGGTGCACCTTGCGGAACTCGGCCATTAACGCGGCCGGCCCGACCACGTAGCCGATTTTCCAGCCGGTGATGTGGTAGGTCTTGCCGAAGCTGGACACCACGATGCTGCGCGCCGCCAGTTCGCCATGGCCGCACAGGCTGGCATGGCGTTCGCCATCGAACAGGATGTGCTCGTACACCTCATCGGACAGGATGACGATGTCAGTGCCGCGCACCAGTTCAGCCAGCCGGTCGAGGTCGGCCGTCGTCAGCAGGCTGCCGGTCGGGTTGTGCGGCGAATTGATGACGATCATCCGGGTGCGCTCGTTGATCAGGCTTTTCACCTGCGCCCAATCCGGCGCGTAGTCCGGGAATTTCAGCTGTGCGAACACCGCCTTGCCGCCGACCGTCTCGATGGCCGGCACATAGGAATCGTAGACCGGCTCGAAGACCAGCACCTCGTCACCTGGCCGCACGAAAGCGGCAATGGCGGTGAAGATGGCCTGCGTCGCACCAGCGGTGACGGTGACCTCGGACTCCACATCGAAGCGCGTACCGTACAGGGTCGCCACCTTGTCCACTATGGCCTGGCGCAACTCCGGCAGACCGGCCATCGGCGCGTACTGGTTGCGCCCGGCCAGCATGTAGCGGTGCATGGCATCGAACAGCGCCGGCTCGGCCTGAAAATCGGGGAAGCCCTGCGACAGGTTGATCGCGCCGCATTCGGCCGCCAACCGGCTCATCACGGTGAAAATGGTGGTTCCCATGTTCGGGAAGCGGGAATCGATACGGACAGGTGTTTCCATGGCGCAGGCAGGTGTTGGGGATGGGGGCACTATGCCACAATGCGCCCCATGAAAATCGACGGCATCCCCACCCGCACCCTGCGCGCCCATCCCGGTCAGCGCGCCATCGACATCATTGACCAGACCCGCCTGCCGCACGCCCTGCATTGGGTACGCATCGCCACGCTGGAAGAGGCGGCGCACGCCATCCGCGCCATGCAGGTGCGCGGCGCCCCGCTGATCGGCGCCACCGCCGCCTACGGCCTGGCCATCGCACTCGATTTCGAGGCTTCCGATACCCGGCTCAGCGAAGTGGTGGCCGTGCTCGGCGCGACGCGGCCGACGGCGGTCAACCTGCACTGGGCTCTGGCCCGCATGGAAAAAATCCTCCGCCCGCTCGCCCCGGAAGCCCGCTGCGACGCCGCCTGGGTTGAGGCCGCCGCCATCGCCGAGGAGGACGTGGCGCAGAACGCCGCCATCGGCCAGCGCGGTTTGAAGCTCTGGAAGGACCTGATCGTCGCCGACGGCCAGACCCTGAACATCATGACCCACTGCAACGCCGGCTGGCTGGCCACGGTCGACTGGGGCACTGCGATGTCGCCGGTTTACGCCGCGCACGATGCCGGCGTGCCGGTGCATGTCTGGGTCTCCGAAACCCGGCCGCGCAACCAGGGCCTGCTTACTGCCTGGGAACTGGAACAGCACGGTGTGCCGCACACGCTGATCGCCGACAATGCCGCCGGCCTGCTCATGCGCCAGGGCAAGGTCGATGCGGTGATCGTCGGCGCCGACCGCATTGCCGCCAATGGCGACGTCGCCAACAAGGTCGGCACCTATCTCAAGGCGCTGGCCTGTGCCGACAACGGCATTCCCTTCTACGTCGCCGCGCCGCGCTCGACGCTCGATTTTGCCTGCCCGGAAGGCGCCGACATCCCTATCGAGGAGCGCGATGGCGACGAATTCCGCCTGGTGCATGGCCTCGACCACCACGCCCAACCCGCCGCCCTGCGCCAGTTGCCGGCCAGCGAGGATGTCGCCAATCCGGCCTTCGACGTTACGCCGAACTGGCTGGTCAAGGCCATCATCACCGAACGCGGCGCCTGCGCCGCCAGCCGTGAAGGCCTGCTTGCCCTCTACCCGGAGGAAGCCCATGGCTGACCGGCGCGCCGAGCTGATCGCCACCGCCCGCGCCATGCAGCCGGCCGGTCTGAACAAGGGGACATCGGGCAACGTCAGCGTGCGCCACGGCGACGGCTTCTACATCACGCCGACCGGCATGCACTACGACCGGCTGACGGCTGACGACATCCCCTTGATGGCGCTCGACGGCTCGCCTGTCGGCTGCCGCAAGCCGTCATCGGAATGGCGTTTCCACCGCGACCTATACGCCACCCGGCCGGCAGTCGGCGCCGTGCTGCACGCCCATTCGCCCTTCGCCGTTAGCCTGGCCTGCCTGCGCCGCGATATTCCGCCTTTCCATTACATGATCGCCCGCTTCGGCGGCGAGACGATCCGCTGCGCCGACTACGCCCTCTTCGGCTCACAGGCGCTATCGGATGCCGCCCTGCTCGCCATGGTGGACCGCAAGGCCTGCCTGCTCGCCAACCACGGCCTGCTCGTCGCCGGCCGCGATCTCGACGAAGCCCTAGCCCTCGCCGTTGAGCTTGAAGAACTGTGCGAGCAATACTGGCGTGCCTGCCAACTGGGCGACCCGGTACTGCTGTCGGCCACGGAAATGGCCGAGGTGCTAGTCAAATTTTCCGGATACGGGCAGCAATGAGCCAGACGCATGACCTTTCCCGCTGGGCGCACCAGCACCAGTACGGCACCGCCAATGCCGCGGCCGAACGCGGCACGCGCCTGGTGCTGTGGATCACCGTCGCCACCATGCTGGTCGAAATCGTCGCCGGCTGGTGGTTCAACTCGATGGCCGTGCTGGCCGACGGCTGGCACATGAGTTCGCACGCGCTGGCCATCGGCCTCTCGGCCTTCGCCTATGCCGCTGCCCGCAAGTACGCCGCCGACCCCAGCTTCGCCTTCGGCACCTGGAAGATCGAAGTGCTGGCCAGCTATACCAGCGCCATCTTCCTGCTCGGCGTCGGCGCCGCCATGGTTTTCGGTTCGCTGGAACGGCTGTGGTCACCGCAACCGATCCACTACGCCGAGGCGATGATCGTTGCTGTCGGCGGCCTGGTGGTCAATCTGGTATGTGCGCTGATTCTCGGCCAGGCGCATGACCATCATCACGGCCATGATCATCACCATGGACACGATCACCATCACGACCTGAACCTGAAGGCGGCCTACATCCACGTCGTCACCGATGCGCTGACCTCAGTGCTCGCCATCACCGCGCTGGCTGGCGGCTGGCTGTGGGGCTGGAATTGGCTGGACCCGGCGACTGGCCTGGTCGGTGCCGTTCTGGTCGCGCTGTGGGCCAAGAACCTGATCGTGCAGAGCGGCCGCGTGCTGCTCGATCGCGAGATGGATCACCCGGTTGTTGCCGAAATCCGCGAGGTCATCGCAGCCCTGCCAGAATCCGGCAACACGCAGATCACCGACCTGCATGTCTGGCGCGTCGGCAGCGGGGCTTACGCCTGTGCCATCAGCCTGCTTACCCATGATCCGGCGCTGACCCCGCTGCACATCCGCAAGGCACTCGGCATCCATGAGGAAATTGTGCACGTCACGGTAGAAATCCACCGTTGCGACCTGTGCTGAAGTCGTGGCCGCGCTCCGCCGCAGCGCAATAAAAGCCAAACGCGAACGAAAACCCGCTTAGCCTGCGCCCCCTTATCCGGCAAGCTCGTGTCGCTCGCGCTCGATCTGCGTGATGTAACGCTGGATGCGGTTTTCATCACCGAGCGGCAAATCCTTGAACTGCAGGCCGATGCGCCAGAAAACAGCACCGCTGCGACTGGTGTATTCAAAATAATTGCGCACCGTTGCGCTGAAAAACAGCTCCCGACTTTCGCCGGGCAGCGCAAAGTGGCAATTCGGCAGCTCGATGCCAATCTCCATGCCGGCCGGCAGTTCCGGCGCATCGAGGCCGATGCCGGAAACGGAAATGTCGTGGGCGGCCAGTTTGAGCAATTGGCCATCCGGCGCACGGGTGAACAGGATCAGCGGATTGACCCGCGGCGTCTCGATACGGAAATGCTCGCGGCGCTGAAGTCGGATGACAAACTCCGGCAGGGCGACGACAAAAGCCTTGCTGCCCTCGAAGCTGACTTCACGAACCGCGCCGGCTGAAAACTGTACCGGCACGCCCCCCGGACGACCACTGAAACTGATTTTTTCAGCCGCCAGTACGCGACGATTGGTTTCCTGACTGCCGCTGCAATCAAAAATCAGCTGTTTCTTGTCGGCCTGTGCATCGAGCAAGGTGCTCAGGAACATTTCCTCCCCGTGCTGAAAATGAACCGAAAAGGGTTCCCGCGCCTTGACATAGCCGGCCAGCAGGAAAGCCACCGGCTTGGGGCCACTGATCCGGAAACGGGCATCGATTTCCGCATCGCTCAATTGGTCGAACTGGCTCACAGCAACTCCAGCACACGCAGCAGGGAGGCGGTATCGTCCGCCCCCCAACCCTGCGCCATCAATACATTCAATTGTTGATCAACGACGGCCGCCAGCGGCACCGGCATGCCACACTGCCGCGCCGCTGCGCGCACCAGGCCAAAATCCTTGTGATGCAGGCGGGCTTCGATGCCGGCGGCGAAATCGCGGCGCACCATGCGCTCGCCCATCACGTCGAGCACGCGCGACGCAGCAGAACCGCCGGCCAGCGCCTCTTTCACCTTGGCGCAATCGACCCCGGCCGCGGCGGCCAGGCGCATGGCCTCGGCTGCCGCCTGGATGGCGGCCACCATGATCATCTGGTTACAAGCCTTGGCCACCTGCCCGGCACCATTCGGGCCGATATGCACGATACGCTGCCCCAGGCAGGCGAGCAGCGGACGCAGGCGGTCCACTACGTCAGCCTCGCCACCGACCATGATCGCCAGCGTGGCGTCGATCGCGCCTTGCGCACCGCCAGAAACCGGCGCATCGAGCATGGCGATACCTTTTTCGCCCAGTTGCGCCGCGATGTGACGGGCGACATCCGGCGCGATGGTCGAGCAATCGACCAGCACCGAACCCGGTGCCATACCCTCGCTCAGGCCGTCCGCCCCGAGGGCAACGGCTTCGACATCGGCACTCGACGTAATGACGGTGAACACCACCTCGCAGCAACGCCCCAGTTCGGACGGCGTCGCGCAGATCGTCGCGGGCAGTCCGGCCACACTCGCCGAGCGACGTGCCCAGACATGCAGATCATGCCCGGCGCGATGCAAATGCAGGGCCATGGGACGGCCCATGACGCCCAGGCCGATGAAGCCGACTTTCACGCCTGCCCCGACAGCTTTTCCAGCAACTTGAGCACGGCGATGGAGTCTTCCTCACCCAAGCCTGAGCCGACCATGGCATTGAACATCTGTGCGGTGGCGGCCGAACCCGGCAGGCAGAGCCCTAGTTCGTGGGCCGTCTGCATCACGATGTTCAAGTCCTTTTCGTGCATCCAGCTCTTGAATCCCGGCTTGAAATTGCGGTCGAGCATGCGCTGGCCGTGGTTCTCGAGAATGCGTGAATAAGCGAAACCGCCAAGCAGCGCCTCGCGCACCTTGCCGGCATCGACCCCGTTCTTGTTGGCGAAGGCGAAGGCTTCGGCCACCGCCAGCACGCCCATGCCGGTTACGATCTGGTTGGCTGCCTTGGCCACCTGGCCGGCACCGGAGGCGCCGACATGCACGATATTCTTGCCCATGCACGCAAAGGCCGGATGCGCCCGCGCGAAAGCGGCCGCGCTGCCGCCCGCCATGATCGACAGGGTGCCGGCGATGGCGCCGACTTCGCCGCCCGAGACCGGGGCATCAACGAAATCGACGCCGGCGGCGGCCAACTCCTCACCGATCCGGCGCGCCGCAGCCGGCGCAATGGTACTCATGTCGACGGCCACCAGGCCGGGCTCGGCGCCGCTCGCCACGCCGCGCATCACCTCGGCGACGTCAGGCGCATCGGCCACCATCGAAATTACCAGTTCATTGCCGGCCGCAGCATCGGCCGGGCTGACTGCCGCGCGGGCCCCTGCGGCGAGCAGCGGCTGCATGGATTCGGCACGCCGTGCCCAGACGGTGACCTGGTGGCCGCCCTTGATGAGATTGAGCGCCATCGGGCGTCCCATGATGCCCAGGCCGATGAATCCGATCTTCATGAACTACTCCAAGTCGACAAGCCCGAAATTGTAGGCCACGGCAAGCCGTGGTCAAGGCGAATCAAGCCGGCAGGGGGGAAAACTGGTGCAAGCCGCCATAACCGACCACTTCTTCCGCCGATACCGGCTGGTAGAAATGAAAGCCCTGCACCCGCTCGCACTCCAGGATGCGCAGGAACTCGGCCTGGGCAAGATTCTCGACCCCCTCGGCGACCAATTGCAGGCCGAGCGAACGACCGAGCTGGACAATCGAGGTGAGCAGCGCGGCCGCATCCGGATCGGATTCGATGTCGGCCAGGAAGGCGCGGTCGATTTTCAGGCGGTCGAGCGGGAAGCGGCGCAGGTAGGCGAGGGACGAATAACCGGTACCAAAATCGTCAATCGCCAGGCGCAGTCCCATGGCGCGCAATTCATCCATGGTCGTGATGGCCTCGTCGACCCCGTGCATGATGGTGCTTTCGGTAATTTCGAGCTCAAGGCGACTGGCCGGCAGCCCCGTTTCGGCCAGAATGGCGCGCACCGACTGGACGAAGTCCGGCTGGCGGAACTGGTGGGCCGAAATATTGACTGCCATCTCGCCCATGTCGATACCCTGGTCGAGCCAGGTCTTGACCTGGCGGCACGCGGTGAGCAGCACCCAATGGCCGAGCGGCAGGATCAGTCCGCATTCTTCGGCGACCGGGATGAATTCGGCCGGACCGACCAGGCCGCGCTGCGGATGCCGCCAGCGGACCAGTGCTTCAACGCCAACCACCTTGCCGCTGAGCAGGTCGATCTGCGGCTGGTAGTGCAGAAGCAGCTGATTATCGGCCAGCGCTCGCCACAACTCGCTTTCCAGGTGAAGGCGCTTGGTTGCAGCAGCATTCATCGGCTCGGTAAAGAATTTGTAATTGGCTCGGCCGTTGGCCTTGGCGTGGTACATCGCCGTGTCGGCATTGCGGATCAGGGCCTGCGCATCGCGGCCATCCTCGGGGTACAGACTGATGCCGATCGACGGCGTGGCATGCAGAATATGGCCATCAATATCGACCGACTCGCCGATTACCCCAATCAGTCGATTCGACAATTCGATGACATGCTCTTCGCTCGGCAGGTCGTCGATGAAGATCACGAATTCGTCGCCGCCCAGCCGGTAAAGCCGCTTGGCCTGGTCCATCTGGGCGCCCAGACGGCGCGCCAGTTCGCTGAGCAGGCGGTCGCCGGCGGCATGCCCCAGCGAATCGTTGATGGTTTTGAAATTATCGAGATCGATGATCAGCAGGGCCATGCGATCGATGCCCGGCACCGCCGTCTGGATGGCAGCCACCAGATCGGCATCGAGCGCCAGCCGATTCGGCAGGTTGGTCAGCGGATCGTGGCGGGCCAGGTAATCCAGTCGCTGCGCCTGCGCCTTGCTTTCGCTGATGTCGGTAAAAACAGCGACGTAGTGCGACACCTGCACGCCGTCCTGGCGAACGGCGGTGATGCGCATCTGCTTCGGGTAGAGGGTGCCATCCTTGCGCCGATCCCAAATCTCGCCTTCCCAACCGGCGTTTTCAGCGACGAAATCCCAGATGGCACGATGCCCGGACAAGCCATGATGATCGGGGCTGAGCCGGGTCGGCGTCTTGCCAAGCACGTCTTCCGCGCAATAGCCGGTAATGGCCGAGAACGCGGCATTGACTGACACGATGCGCTGGGCGCTGTCGGTCAGCATCATGGCTTCCGAGGCATGATCGGCGATCAGGCGGTGCAGCGTGACGTGGGCATCGGACTCATTCCCGACCCGCTGCAGCGCTCGCCATGCCTGCCAGACAAGTCCAAAAAGGAACACACCCAGGAGAATGACGAGCAGTCTGGCCGGCAGGTCGAT
>Ga0209098_1004920_pt1 | contig 10208 bp, 7 predicted proteins | sample AD_JPNHW1_MetaG_FD_184429 | JGI IMG/M metagenome (GOLD analysis project Ga0209098, IMG submission 184429) | Active sludge microbial communities of municipal wastewater-treating anaerobic digesters from Japan - AD_JPNHW1_MetaG (SPAdes) (version 2) | ecosystem: Engineered > Bioreactor > Anaerobic >... | reverse complement strand
AGCATGGCGTTCAGCGCCCAAAGAGAACTGGCGCTGTCCGCGCTGGTCACGCCGTTGCACACGTTGCCGCCGATGGTGCCGATGTTGCGGATCTGCGGCCCGCCCACCTGATCCACCGCGTAGGCCAGCATCGGCATGGTTTCCAGAATGATCGGGTTGTTGGCGATATGGCTGAACACGGTCGCCGCGCGGATGATCACCTCGCCGTCGGCCGTCCGCTCGATGCCGTTAAGCTCCGAGATGCCGTGGATGCTCACCAGCGAACAGCCCGCCAGTCGCCCCTCGCGAATCTGGATCAGCACATCGCTGCCGCCGGAAATCACCACGGCCTTTTCGTCCTCGTTCAGGGCGCGCACCGCGTCCTGAACGCTGACCGCCTGATAGTATTTTTCAATGTCATACATGGCCGCCAACCTCCTTGAGCAGTCCTGCCTTCACAAAGCCTTCCACCATCTTCTGCGGGGAAAGAGGCAGGGTGTCGAACGCCACGCCGGTCGCCTGCAGCACCGCATTGCGGATGGCGGGGGCGGGTGATATGGCGGGCGGCTCGCCCAGCGCCTTGTTGCCGAACGGGCCGGAAGGGTCCTCCAGTTCCACGAAAGCCGCTTCCAGCGTTGGCTGGTCCAGTGCCGTGGGAATTTTATAATCCAGCAGATTGTCGTTCAGCGGCCGGCCCTTCTCGTCGTACAGCAGTTCTTCGGACAGGGCATAGCCCATGCCCATGCTCATACCGCCCTGCACCTGCCCCTCGGCCAGCTTGGGATTAATGAGGATACCGCTGTCGTGCACGTTCAACAGGCGGAGCACTTTCACCCTGCCCAGCGGAATATCCACCTCCACCTCGGCGAAGGTACAACCGGTGGCGAGGGTGTTCTCCTTACAGTCGATGCTGCATTCCGCAAAAATGCGTTCGGCACGGTCGCGGCTGTACTGGGCTTCCAGCGCCAGATCAGCAAGCGCCATGAGCGGAGCGCGGTTGGATTTGCGCACCACCTGATCGTTTTGTACATCCAGCTCTTCGGCGGGCTTTTTAAGTTTATAGGCCGCGTAATCGAGGATTTTCTGCTTCAGCAGTTCGCCTGTGCGCTTCACCGCCTGCCCGCATACGTAGGTTTGCCGTGAGCCGTACGCGCCCAGATCGAAAGGCGATACGTCGGTATCCTGCGTGGAGACGATATGGATGCTTTTTTCTGTCAGACCGCTGGCTTCGGCGGCCATCTGGGTAAACACGGTGTCCGCGCCCTGGCCGATCTCCGTCGCGCCCATCTGCAGGCTGGCGGAACCGTCCTCGTTTAAAAACATGCGGCAGTTGGATACTTCCAGCGATATGGGGTATACGCCGGTTTTATAATCGAACACCGCCATGCCTACCCCGCGGCGGATGCTGCCCGTTTCGTTTGCGTACTTCGCGCGTTTCTCGTCCCAGCCAAACATCGCGCGCCCCTTGGCCACGCACTCCCGAAGCCCGTTGGTGTAGGCGGTAATGCCGGTGTTGGGGTCCACGTATCCTTCCCGCATGGCGTTGTGCAGGCGGAACGCGATCGGGTCCCAACCCATTTTATGTGCAATATCCTCCATCAGGCATTCGGTGATAAAGTCCGATTGCGGGATGCCGTAGGCGCGCATCGCGCCCGCCGTGGCATGGTTGGTATAAACGGTGTACCCGTCGCCCTCGGTCACTTTTTCGTCATGATACAGCTGTTTGAACATCGTTACGGTGTTGGCGCAGATGGAATGTCCGTGGGAAGCGTATCCGCCCTGGTCGCTGTACGCTTCTATCTTACGCGCCACCAGCGTGCCGTCCGGCCTTACGAGCGCTTTCACCTTCGCATGGATGGCATGGCGAACGCGGGTACAGGCCATGGTTTCCTCCCGCGTCAGTTCCAGCTTCACCAGCCGCCCGCCCACCTGCTGGCATAAAAACGCGTTCAACGGTTCGTACAGCACATCCTGCTTGTTACCGAAGCCGCCGCCGATATAGGGTTTGATGATGCGCACCTGCGCCCACGGGATGCCCAGTGCCTGCCCCACCACCCGGCGCACGATATGTGGGATTTGCGTGGAGGTGACGATCGTGATGCGTCCCGCTTCCATATAAGCATAGGATTGCGGGGGTTCCATGTGGCAGTGCTGCACCGTCTGTGTGCCGTACTCGCCGGTGAACTCCAGCAGGCCCGGTTCCTCCGCCTTCACTTCGTCATAGGTTTTGTCGCCAATCCGGTAGTTGCTGTGCCCCAGCAGATTGGTCTCCCGCACGTCGGGATGAATCGCGTCCGCCTCCAGCCCCGCCTCGGCGCTTAAAATGGGCGGATACTCCTCGTACTCCACCTTGATCAGCCGCGCAGCGCGGGCCGCGGCCACGTCGTCCACCGCCACTACGGCAGCGATGTCGTCGCCATAAACGCGCACCCGCTGGTTAAGGATTTTCCGGTCATATACGTCACCCTTCGCCTTATCCAGCACATAGGGGTGCCCGGCGGTGGCAAACTGGATATCCGGCACGTCGAAGCAGGTTACAATTTTCACGACGCCTTTCACTTTCAGCGCTTCGCTGAGGTCGAAAGACAGCACTTTGCCGTTGGCGATGGTGCTGCGTACCACTTTGGCGACCAGCGCGCCGGTGGGGAGCAGGTCGGCGGTAAACTTTGCCGCACCGGTCACCTTATCGTACGCGTCGACACGCTTGATGCTCTCCCTTACGCCCATATATGGGTTTCCTCCTCGTGTTTGATCGTTTTGCCGGTTCGGTTATAAAATCGCTTTCCCGGCTACATATTTCTGGGTAACGCGGCATTCGCCGAAAAGGTACAGGGCCCTTTCCACTCGTTCCCGCACGGTCAGTTCCTGTGGATGGGGCAGGGCTGTATCATCCAGCACCACCGCGTCCGCCTCGTATCCGGCCTCGAAGCTGCCAACGCGGCCGAAGAACGCGCCTCCGCCCCTGGTAGCAAGATAGAAGGCTTCCGGCAGGGTCAACGCCTTCTCCCGCTGGTCGACCAACCGCCAGTACAGTTTGCTCACCTGCACAGCGTCGGTCACGGCACGCAGCATATCAATCGTCTGTCCGCCCGCCACATCCGTGCCCAGTCCAACCTTCACCCCGGCGTTGAGCAGTCTTCGCACCGGCGCGATGCCGGAGCGGATGTTGGTGTTGGATGCCGGGCAATGGGCCACGGTCACGCCGCGTTCCCGGAGCAGCGCGATTTCCTCATCCTCCGGGTATACTACGTGCGCCATCACGGTGCGCGGCCCCAGCATCCCGATCCGGTCGTACGCGTCGGCGTAGCCCTTCGCCCGCGGACAGAGCTGTTTTACCCATTCAATCTCCGATCGGTTCTCCGATAGGTGGCTTTGCACCGGCACATCGTACGTTTTCGTCAGTGCGGCCAGCCGTTCCATCAGCGCGTCGGTGCAGGAAGGGATAAAGCGCGGAGTGATCATGGGCCGAATAGCGGTAAACCGCTTTTGGCTTTCAATCAGCCAGTTTTCGCAATCGCGGGCCGCCACCTCTGCGCCTCGCTCGCAAAGCGTTTCCGGCGCGTTGCGGTCCATGCTTACCTTGCCCACATAGCCGCGAAGCCCCGCGGCTTCCAGCTTCTCCATCAGCAGCAGGGTCGCGGGCGCATGCAGGGTGGCAAAGCAGCAGAATCGCGTAGTCACGCTTTTCCGCAGGGCATCGACAAACAGGCCGTAGGCAAGGTTGGCATATGTCAGATCGCTATACTTACTTTCTTCGGGATAAGCGCGCTTTTCCAGCCATTCAATCAGTTCCAGATCCATCCCAAGCCCACGGTAGGCAAACTGCGGCGCGTGCAGGTGCAGATCGGAAAAACCCGGTAAAATCAGCCGGTCGCCCCAGTCCGTTATCGGCAGGCCGCGATATTCGTCCGGCAGTTCGGAGAAGGCGCCGGCATATGTGCCGCCTGCCACTACAAGATACCCATTCTCAAGCGTCCATAAACGTTCCGGGCGATCACTGTAACAGAGATTGCCTTTGATTACATAATCCATCGGTTATCCTCGCATTTCCGTTTACCCCGTCGAGTTGTATTTGTATTATAAAGCCGGGGCACAGCGATGTCAAATTAAAGAAAACAAGGGCGTGCGCCGCTTTGAACGGTACGCGCCCTTGCGAAAACCGCGTCTGACTGAAGCGATCGGTTTGATCCGGGTGGGGTTCCGTTATCCTGCAAAAAGGATATCGGGTGTTAATGCCTGTTCTTATGGCCCAGATAAGCTTCCTGCACGCTTTGGTTGTTCAGCAGTGCTTCGCCGGTATCCTGCAGGATGATGGTGCCCGTCTGCAGCACATACCCGTAATGGGCCGCGTGCAGCGCGGCGTTGGCGTTCTGCTCGATCAGCAGAATGGTAATACCCTGTTCGCTCAGCTGGCGGATAATCGCGAAGATATCCTTTACCACCAGCGGCGCAAGGCCCAGCGAAGGTTCGTCCATCATCATCAGTTTGGGGCGCGCCATCATCGCCCGTCCCACCGCCAGCATTTGCTGTTCGCCGCCGGACAGCGTGCCCGCCAGCTGCCAGCCACGCTCTTTCAAGCGTGGAAACAGGGTATGCACACGTTCCAGGTCGTCACGGATTCCGGCTTCATCCTTGCGCAGATACGCGCCGATCCGCAGGTTTTCCAGAACCGTCAGGTTCGGGAAAACCCGGCGGCCTTCCGGCACCAGCGAGATGCCGCGTTCCACAATCTTTTGCGCATCCAACCCCAGAATGTTATGCCCCTCATAGAGGATGGAGCCGCCCTTGGCCCGCACAATGCCGCTGATGGTGCGAAGCGTGGTGGATTTTCCCGCGCCGTTCGCCCCGATCAGGGTAACAATCTGCCCTTCCTCTACCTTAAAGCTGATGCCGCGCAGCGCCTCGATCCCACCGTAGCTGACGCGCAGGTCTTTTACTTCCAGCATGCTCATTCTTCCGTCACCCCCAAATACGCCGTGATGACGTCCGGATTGCTCTGGATTTCCACAGGCGTTCCGGTCGCGATGCACTTGCCGAAGTTCAGCACATAGATTCGGTCAGAAATATCCATCACAAGTTCCATGTCATGCTCAATCAGCAACACCGTAAGGTGGAACCGGTCCTTGATTTCCCGGATGAAAGCAGACAGGTTTTCCGTTTCCTGCGGGTTCATGCCAGCAGCAGGCTCATCCAATAACAGCATGGATGGGTGGGTGGACAGCGCGCGCGCGATTTCCAGTCTGCGCTGCTGGCCGTACGGAAGCGATGTGGCGATTTCGTCCCATACTCCGTCCAGCCCCACTACTTTCAGCAGCTCCATCGTTTCTTCCCGCATCCGCGCTTCCTCGCGCCCGTTCAGGTGGAGGGCCGAGGCGAAGAACCCGGCTTTCATATTCATGTGTTTGGCTACCAGCACATTCTCAAACACCGTCATGCTGCTGAACAGCCGGATGTTCTGGAATGTACGTGCCATACCCATTTTGGTGATGCGATCAGGTGAATAATCAATCGTATGTACATACTCAAACTGGTGCCCGGCAGCATAGAGCTTTTTCATTTTTCCGTGGGGATGATCTTCCGCGATCACTTTACCGCGGAGAGACACGCGACCGTTGGTTGGCGAATACACACCGGTGATCACGTTAAAAACCGTCGTCTTTCCCGCCCCGTTGGGGCCGATCAGCGCGACAATCTCGCCATCGTTCACATCCATGCACACATCGTTTACGGCCACGACGCCGCCGAATTGCATGGTCACGTTTTCCAGATGCAGCACGTTCTGGCTCACGCTTTAGCGCCCCCTTTCCCGGAGGGCTTGCGTCTGCGGAACAGATCCGGCAATTCCCGCGTGCCCATGATCCCCTTGCGGAAGAACAGCACCACCGCCATGATAATCAGGGAGAACACCACCAGGCGGAAGCCGTTGCGAAGCAGCGGTACCTGCCAGCCGTTAATCGTCTGCTCCTGGTCCAGAAAGCGCAGCCACCACTCGCTGCACGCCACAAACAGGAACGAACTGATGCAGCTGCCCGTGACTGACCCGATCCCGCCGATGACCACGATCAGCAGAATTTCATACGTCATGGAGGTGGTAAAGTACTTGGCCTGTACGGAGTTTTGATACATGGCAAGCATCGCGCCGCCCACGCCCGCAAAGAACGAACTGGTGCAGAAAGCGATCATTTTATGCCGCGGCAGGTTAATACCCATCGCCTCGGCGGCTGTCTCATCGTCGCGTATCGCCTTAAACGCGCGCCCATAGGAGGAGTTGATGAGCATCACAATAAACAGGATGCACACCCCGGCGATCAGAAAGGGGATCAGTGTGGATAAGTGCAGGGTCACGTTCCCGCTGGCGTCTTTGATATTAAAATCATTGAAGGTGGGAAACAGGCGCAGCAGGTTGCTGCCGTTGGTGACCACGCCCAGCTTGTCCCACTGGAAGATGGCGCGGATGATTTCCGCAAAGCCCAGCGTGGCAATCGCCAGATAATCACTTTTCAACCGCAGCACCGGAAGACCGATCAGGAAGGCAAACAGCGCCGCGAACACCCCGGCCAGCGCGATCGCCACCAGCACCGGCAGGGTAAACTGGATGACGCCGCCGTTGTAATACTGATACACGGACATGCGCTGCGCCACCGGGATGGTGAACACCGCGTAGGTGTATGCGCCGATCAGCATAAAGCCTGCCTGCCCCAGCGAGAACAGGCCGGTAAAACCGTTCAGCAGGTTCATGGAGACCGCGACCAGCGCGTAGGTCGCGCCCTTTTTTAGCACCGTAAACAGCATGGAGGTGGAGGGGATCACCTGCTCCAGCACAAAGGCCAGCGCATAGATGGCAAAGATCACGCCGATGGCGATCACCGTTGCCCGATCCAGCTTCTTCCGTGGTTTGGCAGTTAAGGAAGCCGTATTCATATCCGTCACCTCACACCTTGTCGGTCTGCTTTTCGCCAAACAAACCCGTCGGTTTGACGATCAGGATGATAATCAGCAGGGCAAAGGTAAACGCATCCGAGAATGTCGTAAAGCCAAACATCTTGGTGCTGATGCCCGCCTTGACCAGGATGGTATCCAGCCCCTTGATGAGGTTTTCACAGATGCCGATGATAAACGCGCCCACAACGGCGCCGGGCACCGACCCGATTCCGCCGAACACTGCGGCTACGAACGCTTTCAGCCCCGGCATGGACCCGGAGGTCTGGATTACGGTGGAATAGTTGGTAAAATACAGGATGGAGCCGACAGCCGCCAGGAACGAGCCGATCACGAACGTAACGGAAATTACGGAGTTGATCTTGATGCCCATCAGTCGGCTGGTCTCAAAATCCTTGGACACGGCGCGCATCGCCATGCCGATCTTGGTATGGTTAATCAGCATCACCAGCGCGATCACCAACAACAGCGTTAAAATCGGTGTAACAATCGTCACCATCCGTGTGGAAGTGGTGCCTATCGTAACGGTATCGGAGATAAAGGGGATGCTGGGATAAAACTGGTTTAAGCCCCCTGTGATGTACAGCACCAGATTTTGCAGCGTGTAGCTTACACCGATCGCCGAAATCATGATGGACATACGGGGTGCGGACCGCAGGGGCTTGTACGCCACACGCTCGATGGCAAAGCCGATCAGCGCGGTGGTTACCAGCACCAGCGGGATGGAAACGTACAGCGGGGCGCCGCTTGCGGTGATGTAAACCATCAGGATACCAGCCACCATGAAAACATCGCCGTGGGCGAAGTTGATCAGGCGCAGGATACCATAAACCATGGTATACCCGATGGCGATCAGCGCGTATTGCCCGCCGACGGAAATGCCGGAAAGCAGATAAGGCAGGACGGTGCTGAGCACAGGCAGACCTCCTCGACGCTTGGGTTGCCCGACAGGGGCGCAGGATGAGGCGCGCGGGCAGGCCCGGGGCCCGCCATATAATACACATACCATACGATATCGGCGAGGGCAGGGATGCCCTCGCCGATATCGCTTACCCGTTACGGAAGAACAGACGCGGGATCAGGCTTATTCCACGCTCTGTACGGTCACAAAGTCCCAGGCGCCGGTTTCGGTGTTGGCAGTCTTGATGTAGGCCACATTGCGCACCGCGTCGCCCGGATCGGCAAACTTGATTTCGCCGGATACGCCGGTGTAATCCACATTCCAGATGGCCGTGTTAATGGCCTTGGAGTCGGTAGTGCCCGCCGCCTTGATGGCTTCCAGCGCTACGAAATACGCGTCGTACCCCATGGCGCTCACAGCCGCGACCATGTCGTTGCCGCCGTTGTTGGTCAGCATATCGGGATTGGCGTTCAGCCAGGCTTTAAAGCCGGCATCGAACTCCGGGTTGCCGCCTTCCTGATAGAAGGTGTCGATGTATACTTTTACTTTGGTGCCCTTGGCGGACTCTACCACCTTGTTGCTGTCCCACGTGTCGCCACCCAGCAGCGGGTAGGTGACGTTCAGGGCATTGGCCTGCGCCACGATCTGCGTGGAGTAGGAAAGGGAGCACGGGGCGAAGAACACCTGCGCGCCCAGCGTGGTGGCAGTGTTGAGATACGAAGTAAAGTCGGAGTTACCGGTGGGGAAGGTTTCGGATACGACCGTGCCGCCCAGCGCCTCAAAAGCGACCTGGAAGTAGTGGCACAGACCCACGTCGTACTCGTTGCCCAGTTCCGCCAGGCAGTAGGCATTCGTTACGCCCAGCGTTTTATAAGCGTAGTTGGCCAGTACCGTGCCCTGGAACGGATCCAGGAAGCAGATGCGGAAGTAGTGGGTGTTGCCGGCCGTCACCTGCGGGTTGGTGCAGCTGATGCCGATGGCGGCAATGCCCGCGTCCGCGAAATACGGGGAACCGGCAATGGATACGCCGGAGCCGTAGGATCCAAGCACCACGCTTACGCCTTCGCTGACCAGTTGCTGGGCCGCGGAGGGCGCTTTATCCGCGGACGAACCGTTATCCGCGTATACCAGCTGCACGTTGTAGGTTTGTCCGCCGATATCCACGGTGGGCTGTACGGAATTGGCATACTGAATGCCCAGCGTTTCCTGTTTTCCGCCGGCGCCGCTGTCGCCGGAAGCCGGCTCGTACACGCCGATTTTGATTACGTTTTCTGCCATTGCGACAGCCGAGAAGGACAGGATCAGTGCCAGAGCGAGAATAACCGCTACGATCTTTTTCATGTGTTCCTTTCGCCTCCCGAATTATTGGTTACTCGCATTATAGAGGAACGAAGCCCGTTTTGCAAGCTGTAAACGCTCATAGTGCAAAAGCAATACAAGGGAATTTTTGTCTGTTATTGTTTTTCTGCTGTTTCTGGCTCTTCGTGCCAAACAATATGGTTCTCATTCTATCCCATTATTCAAATTTTGTTGAAGCCTGCAAATTTTACGGCAGACGCAGGTACGGAAAAAGCGCCTTCCGGCATTCATTGCGGAGGCGCTTTTTCAGGGTCTTATCCGATCGTATTTTACTGTAGAGTAAACTCCATCGCAACCGGCTGATGGTCGGTATTGCGGAAGTTCAAGTCGATCGTCTGCACGGAGTTCACCTTGATGTTGGAGGAAACGATGAATCCATCAATCACATAGGCAATCAGGTCTTCGCGGTTTCCATCATAGGGTTTGTTCAACGCCCGGCAGGTAGGCACGCTCATATCATACGCGAAACTGAACCCTTCCGGCAGGTCGGTTTCGCTCAGTTGTCCCGGTTCCCAGCTTGGGTTTGCCGGCAGCGGATATTCCGTAAGGGACCCGGGAAACGCCTGATTAAAGTCGCCGCCCGCAAGCACATAATTTCCTTTCATCTGCTCCGCCTTCAGCAGAGTCGCCAGCTGCTTCATCTGGGCTGTGCGCCCCTCCACGCTGCTGTATGCCTCCAGATGCAGGTTCACCAGCACCAGTTCCCTGTCACTGTCGGCGATCGGGATACGCTCCACCAGCAGGCAGCGCTTCAGGTTGGCGATTCGAAGCGGCCAGCTGAACGGTACGGGCAGGCTCTCACGCGTCGCCTCGGTCACTTCCAGATTGTTCAGCGTCGTGATGCCGCTTTCCACCTGCCCGATCGGGGGCCACGGGAAAGGTACGAACGGGCAGCGGTAGTTATACGCGAAAGCCGAACCCATCGCCAGCCCGCGGGTGAAATAATCCACTTCGTTAATGGAAAAGCTTCGTTTGGAGGATGTGTCCGTTTCCTGTAAAAAGCACACATCCGCGCCCTGCAGCGAAAGCG
>Ga0209098_1004919_pt1 | contig 10210 bp, 8 predicted proteins | sample AD_JPNHW1_MetaG_FD_184429 | JGI IMG/M metagenome (GOLD analysis project Ga0209098, IMG submission 184429) | Active sludge microbial communities of municipal wastewater-treating anaerobic digesters from Japan - AD_JPNHW1_MetaG (SPAdes) (version 2) | ecosystem: Engineered > Bioreactor > Anaerobic >... | reverse complement strand
AACACCTGTATATGGCCTGAACGTAACCGGCCAGATGAAGACCTTCATCGACCGGTTCTCCTACTGCTTCCACCGGCCGCGTTTTTTTGACAAAAAAGCTCTCCTGCTGGTAACTGCCGGCGTGCTTGGGAACGAGGATGTCCTGAAATACCTTGATACGGTTGCCCGGCTCTGGGGTTTTTCTGTTGCAGGCAAGGCGGGTCTCCTCACAGCCGAACCGGTATCGCATAGTCTTGCCATAAAAAACCATGAGGAGATTGCCCGGGCCGCCCGGGACTTTGTTTCGTCACTGCAACGGCCGGAACGGGTAAGGCTGGGTCTTTATGATGTGATCGTCTTTCACGGGCAGCGCGGGGCGTTCTTGCAGCTTGCGGAGGTTTCCCCTGCCGATTACCGGTACTGGAAAGAGAAGGGGTGGCTGGACACGGGCGCGAAATATTTCACGGATGTCCCGGTCAATCCCCTGTACCTTGCTGTCGGGAGGGTTGTCGGATGGATCTCTGCAAGGCAGATCCGGAAGGACTTGGAGGAGGGACCGGGTGAGAACCCATGAAGACGGTTATCTGGTACTTTACCGGTACCGGCAACACGCTCGCAGTTGCAAGAGCCCTGGCACAGGAACTTTCCCGACAACACGGGGACGCGGGACTCGTTCCCATCCCATCACTGATGCATCAGGATACGGTCATTACCGACGCGGATGCCGTGGGGATCGTATTCCCGGTCTATTTCTTCACCATACCGGATATCGTACAGAAATTTGTACGGAAACTCCGGTTCACCGGAACGCCATACATCTTCGGTATCGCCACCTGCGGGGAGCAGCCGGGCGGCGCACTCTTTGACCTGAAATCCCGCATCGAAGAAAGGGGGCAGTCCCTTGGCGCCGGTTTTGTCTTTGTCATGCCGGAGAACTTCATCGGACCGGTCGACCTGATGGGTGACGCCGGCCACCGGCAGGAGAAGTATGTCACGGCAGAGAGCCGGATCCCTGCAGTTGCAGCATGCATCCGGGAGCGGAAGCAGGCTGCCTTGGAAGGGAACGACTCGGCGCTCCTGCGGATCGGGAGGATTATCACGGGGGCGGTTGCAACAAGACTCTATAAAACCCCCCGGCGTTTCCATGCAACTGAACGATGCAACCGGTGCCGGACCTGCGAACGGATCTGCCCAACGCGGAATATCATGGTTGAAAAGGATTCCGTGTGCTGGGGGAAGAACTGCACCCAGTGCTATGCCTGCATCCACGGGTGCCCGCAGGGGGCAGTCGAGATCGGCGGCAGGACTGCCGGGAAACCGCGGTACCGCCACCCGGATATCACCCTTGCCGATATGGAAGCCCAGCGGGGCGTTTAGGCATGGAACGTATGGCGGGCGGGAAGCGGATCCTTGATCTGGTCTCGGACCGGATCATCGCAATCACTTCGGGGCGTATGATCCTCGCAGTACTGGCCGGGTTCCTTGTAACTGCATTCCTCGTGAACGGCCGGCCGTTTGGTATCGCCCGGCTCAAAGAGATGACCGGGGGGGTTGGCATTCTCGACATGGAGATTCTCTATACACCGGAGCAGGCCTATTCCCTTCTCTTCGCAATGGGCGAGGCTGGCCGGGCCTTCGACCTGACGCATATCGTGCCGCTCGATTTCCTCGTTCCGCTCTTCTATTCCCTCGCGTTCTCGCTCCTGATCACCTGGCTCCTGCACCGCTGGCTGCCGGAGGCAAGCACGTGGCACCGGCTCAATGTCATCCCTCTCGTGGGTGGTTTCTGTGATTATCTGGAGAATCTCGGTGTCATCGCGATGCTCCTTGCCTGGCCGGCACAGATCCCGGATATTGCACGGTTCACGATGGTATCGGGCCTCTTCAAGTTCATGTTCAGCGCCCTTGCGTTTGCCATCATCGTCGGGGCGTTCATCGGCTGGATTATCCACGGGATCAGGAACCGTTGTGGCAGGAGCCATGCGTTATGATCGTGCACGCAGTGTCCGAAGAAGAGCACACCCGCGGGTACCGGGAGACCTTCGACACAACGATAAGCGAGACCATCAGCCAGGCGATCCGGATCATCGCAGCCGACCCTGCGCTCGTTATCCCCGCGGCGGTTATCCTGCATCACCAGCAAAAGGCAGCAGCGGTCCGGAAGCAGCACGAGCGCGAAGGGCTGCTCGTCCCGCCGGTCATGATCGTAAGCATCACCTCGCGGTGCAACCTTGCCTGTGCCGGCTGTTACATGCACGGGCGCACAGAGAAAGGCGCCGGTGAGATGGGCCCGGATCTGCTGGCATCGGTTGCCAGCCAGGCAGCGGAGCTCGGAGTCTCCATCCTGGTGATTGCGGGTGGCGAACCGCTCGTCCGTAAGGGGGAGATCTTACGGATCGCAACAGCCCATCCCCGGATCCTCTTCCCGCTCTTCACCAACGGCCTGTTGATCGATGAGACCGTTGCTGCAGCGATTGCACAATGCAGAAATATCGTACCGGTCATCAGTTTCGAGGGGTTCCGCGGGGACACCGATATCCGGCGGGGCCACGGGGTCTATGACCGCCTGCTCGCTGCCTGTGCGCTGCTGAAAGAGCAGCACATCTTCTTCGGCTGCTCGGTGACCACGACCCGGGAAAATATCGACAAGGTCACCGGTGATGCGTTCGTCCGGCAGATGATCGATGCCGGGGCCAGAGTGTTCACCTTCGTCGAGTACGTACCGATGGAGCCCGGTACAGAACACCTTGTCCTGACCAGTGGGCAGAAGAAGATGCTGCAGGCCGTGCTCGCGGATTTGAACCAGAAGTTTCCGGCACTCTTCATCGGGTTCCCCGGTAACGAGGATACCTATGGCGGGTGTCTTGCGGCGGGCCGGGGGTTCGTGCATGTCAGCCCGCCCGGCGATCTCGAGCCCTGCCCCGCTGCCCCGTACTCGGATGCGAACCTGGCAGCGGTGCCGCTCAAAGTGGCCCTGCAGTCCCGGCTGCTCGCCCGCCTGCGTGAAGTGCCGGAAGTCCTTACCGAGACAGAAGGCGGGTGTGCCCTCCGGGCGAACCGGGCATGGGTGCAGCAGATCATGGGACGGGAATAATTTATGAGGTGAAAGAATGGAAACGAAAGGAAATGAACCAAAGGATTCGCTGCCAGGGAAATCTCTCGTGGTTGTGTTTTCCTATCATCACAATAATACTGAGAGGATCGCAAACTCCTGTGCAAAAGTGCTTGGTGCTGAGGTAAAAACGCCACAGCAGGTTAAGCCCGAAGAGATTGCTGAGTACGACCTGGTGGGCTTTGGCTCGGGGATCTATAGCGCGACATTCGACCAATCCGTCCTTGACCTTGCCTTTCTTTTCTCAACCTACGGGGCACCGGCTTTCGTGGCTAATCGTGAATTCGTGGAAAAGAACCACGATGAGATCCGTAAAAAACTGCAGGCGAAAGGGTATACCCTCCTCGGTGAATTCGGTTGTGCAGGATGGAACACGAACAGTTTCCTGAAATTTTTCGGTGGGTTGAACAAAGGCCGGCCCAATGCGGAAGACCTGGCGAATGCGGAAACGTTTGCCCGGGAGATGAAGGAGAAAGTTCGGATTTCCCGTGCGGTTTTTTGACTGTTTTTCCCCCTGCTTGAAGGGACACCCTCAAATAGGAAGGGGGTAAAAAATCACCAGTACGCATGGCAGGAACTGGACCGGATGTTGTTGTCCGCGAGCTGAAGCACGAGGAATTCAGACTTGCGGAAAAATTATGGGAAGAGTACCGCGGCCAGAAGAACGATATGCCCGAGGAACGGGTCTTTGCGGTCTTCGAGAACGGTAACATCGCCGCAACCGCCCGGTGCACCCGGCACCTGGACGGGCTGGAGATGGACTGCGTTTTTTCAAGCGAGCGGTTCCGCGGCCGGGGTTATGCCCGGCTTGCGGTCCAGGCACTCATCGATGCCTGCGGCTCCGAGCAGATCTTCATCCACTCGACCATTGTCCTCATCTCGTTTTACAAGACGTTCGGGTTTGTGCCCATTCCGGAAGACAAGCTCCCCCGGACCATCCGGGAGCGGTTCCTCTTCTGCTTCGGTGAGATGGCGGGCTGCAATGTCTGCCCCATGACCCGGCAGGGAAAAGCGTGATGCGCGCGGGTCTCATTTTCCTGCCGCATCCCGATCCCTTTTAATATCCCCCTGCAAGATCCTTAGCACCGTGACCGAATTCCAGCTTGTCTCAACCTTTGCCCCTGCCGGTTCGCAGCCGGAAGCAATCAGGCAGCTGAACGAAGGACTGGAAGAGAATAAACAATACCAGACCCTGCTCGGCGTCACCGGGTCCGGCAAGACATTCACGATGGCAAACGTGATCGCGGCGGCCGGCAGGCCCACCCTCGTCCTTGCCCACAACAAGACGCTCGCCGCGCAGCTCTATGCCGAGTTCTGCGATTTCTTCCCTCACAACCGTGTGGAATACTTTGTCTCCTACTATGACTACTACCAGCCGGAGTCCTACATCCCCTCCAAGGACCAGTATATCGAGAAGGATTCTGCCATCAACCCCAAGATCGAGATGCTCCGGCTCTCCGCCACCGCTTCGCTCTCGTTCCGGCGCGACGTGATCGTGGTCGCCTCGGTCTCCTGCATCTATGGTCTTGGCAACCCCGAGAACTTCCGGAACATGGGGTTCGAACTCGCGGTCGGCCAGAGGATTTCGCGAAACGAGATCATGAGCCGGCTCCTCGATATCCTGTTCGAGAGGAACGATATCGAGCTGATGCCGGGCCGGTTCCGGGTCAAGGGCGACACCATCGACATCATCCCCGGTTATTTTAACGACATCATCCGGATCGAGTTGTTCGGCAACGAGATCGAGCGGATCAGCGAGGTGGACAAGAATACCGGTACCCGTAAGGAGCAGCTGAAATACTTCTATGTGTACCCTGCCCGGCACTTCGTCACACCCGAGAGCGCCCGCAAATCGGCGATAGAATCCATCCGGCAGGAACTTTCAGAAACCCTTCCCGGCCTCGGCATGATCGAGGCGCACCGGCTCGAGCAGCGGACCCGGTACGATATCGAGATGATCCAGGAGACCGGGTCATGCAAGGGAATCGAGAACTACTCCCGCCACTTTGACGGGCGGAAAGCCGGTGAGAAACCCTACTGTCTTCTCGATTATTTCCCTGACGATTTCCTGATGATCATCGACGAGAGTCACCAGATGATCCCGCAGCTCCACGGCATGTACAACGGGGACCGCTCGCGCAAGAAGTCCCTTATCGACTACGGTTTCCGGCTCCCGAGCGCGTACGACAACCGCCCCCTCAGGTTCCACGAGTTCGAACAGTACATGACCAATGTGGTCTTTGTCTCGGCAACTCCCGGGGAGTACGAGCTGAAGAAGTCCAGGACCGCGGTCGAACAGATCATCCGCCCGACCGGCCTCGTGGATCCCGGCGTTGAGGTCAGGCCTATCGAAGGCCAGATGGATGACGTGATCCGCGAGGTACAGGAAACGATCTCACGGGGCGACCGCGTCCTCATCACCACCCTGACCAAGAAACTGGCCGAGGAGCTCTCGGAGTTCCTTGCCGACCGGAAGATCCGGACCCGCTATCTCCACTCCGAGATCCAGACCCTGGAGCGCAGCGAGATCATCCGCGAGCTCAGGCTCGGCAAGTTCGATGTCCTTGTCGGGATCAACCTGCTGCGGGAAGGCCTCGACATCCCCGAGGTCGGGTTCATCGGGATTCTCGATGCCGACAAGGAAGGGTTCCTCCGCGATGCCCGGAGCCTGATCCAGATCATCGGCAGGGCAGCCCGGAACGTGAACTCGAAGGTCGTGCTCTACGCGGACACTATGACCGCATCCATGAAGCACGCAATTGCCGAGACAAAACGGCGCCGCGATCTGCAGGTTGCGTTCAACAAAAAACACCACATCATCCCGCAGACGATCAGAAAACCGGTCAAGGATAAAGAGGTAGATATCCGGGACACGAAACACGTGCCGAAACCCGAGATCCCCAATGTGGTCATCGAGCTTGAGAAGCAGATGCAGGATGCAGCGGACAACCTCGACTTCGAGCGGGCGATTGCGCTCCGTGACCAGATAAAAAAACTGAACGAGCGGCTCGCGGAAGCGGGTAAGCGACTGTGACCCGTTGCAGGTCCTGAATGTCTATCCGGCCGCGATTCCGGTATTCCGGATTTTTCCCCGAATGAAACATGCAGGATAAACCCCTTTAAATTTCGCTGGTTTTATCCATTAAAACAACGGAAACCCTGTATGAACCGGGAAATAATCGATTGTCTTTTTCATCCCGATATCTTTTTCGAACGGAGGAACAAGGAAAAGATCAGCCTGGTGATCCCCGCGATCATTGTCGGGACCGGCGGGGTTGTAAGTTTTATTACCCCGATGGTCCAGCGGGCCGTTACCCATGGCGGAGATCTCAGTAATTTTATCATGATGCCATCGGCAGTTGTCTTTTTTCTGGTGTTTCCGTTCATCCTCTGGTTCGGGGTTGCAGGATTTCTTGAAGTGTTCAGCCGGCTCATGTCAGGCACGGGGGCATTTCCTGCAATGCTGCAGAACTGCGGGTACGGGTATCTCCCGCATACGCTCCTTTCCCCGCTGGTGATCATAAACGGCATTGCCCTCCCCTGGCTTCCCGGCACGTCGTCAGTGTTCCTGGCCGGGGCAATATCGGTACTGGTCATCATCTCATTTCTTTCGATATTCTGGAGCGGGTGGATCTGGTCCGTTGCCATGGAAAAAACCCATGCCCTGTCCCGGGGCCGGGCCATGATCGGGGCAGCACTGGTTCTCCTGCTCTACCAGTCTGTGGTTCTCCTGAATATTTTTGCGCATTTCCTTGCCAACGGCTTTCCCGCGTTTTAATTTTTTTTATGCTTTCAGTATCCTCCGGTTATATTACTCTCCCGGGCCGGATATGGAAACTCAGCAAGCGGTTATCAGCAGCGGGGAAACGGCAGCTTGCGGATTAAGCCTGCTGCCGGTATTTATTTTGCAAACCTGTCACCTGTGAAATACAGACCCGTTATTTTTGTGCCGACCCGTCTGTCTGTCCAATGTCCCGTCAGAAAAAGCGCCGTGCGCTTGTGAAGCGCATAGGCTTTTTACCTTTTCCCAAAAGAAGAAATGGACAGGGAGATCCGGGTACCTTCCCGATGGGATGGGAAACGGCAACCGGTAGGTTTGCAGGAGCAGATCCTTGTAGCGGATGCTGCCGGTAGTCCCGGGTCATTCTCTGGATCCAGTGATTGCCCGATGTATACCTATCCTTACCGTCCTGCAGCAGCGCTGCCGGTCCTGTCCGTGTCGTCCCTCCGTATGCCTGTGTTTGTTCTCGTGCTTCTCGTTGCGCTGGGAACCCCTGTTGCCGGTGACACAATCACCTGTCCCTCCGGGTACACCTGCACGTCCTGCGGGGGAAGTCTCTGTATTGTGTGTCCCGCAGAATACTACTGCCTGCTGGACGAGGATGCGTCAGCCCAGCTGGGCAATCCTGAAAAACTCTATAACTGGCCCTGCGGCCTTGAATCCGGGATTGACACGGTATCCAAGTTCTGTTACCGGCAGTCTGCAAGTACAACCTCTCTGGTTGCGAAGATCAACCCGGATTCCAGCCAGGGCACTGCACCCTTCTCCGTAGACTTCACCGCTGCCGGATCCGTATCCTCTGCCGGGCAGATCTCTACATACTCGTGGAACTTCGGCGACGGGCAGACCGGTGCGGGATTCACGGTCAGCCATACCTACCAGTACGCGGGAACATATTCCCCGGCACTCACGGTGAGCGACGGGGCGGGACGGACCGGGACCGCGTACGGGACAATCCTCGTGTCTTCGCCGGTCCAGAAGTCCCAGGTCATTATCGATGCGAACAATGGCGGTACAGCGGGGACCGTAGTGACGAACCAGCAGAACCGGCAGCCCGTGGCGGTCTTCTCGGCGACCCCGAACTATGGCACCCCGCCTCTCGCGGTATCCTTCGACGGTCAGCAGTCGTTCGATCCTGACGGGAGCATTGCCGCGTATGCCTGGGATTTCGGTGACGGGACAAAAGGCACCGGTTATGTCACCACGCACACATACGGGAAGGCGGGAACCTATTCCGCGTCCCTCACCGTCACCGATAACGCAGGATCCATGTCCCCTGCATCATACGCGACCATCACGGCCGCCGGGAGTAAACCAGTCCGGACAGCGGCGACGGCGGATTCCGGCAAACCCCGGATCACCTCGCTCGTTTCCGACCCGGACTACACGAACGCGGATTTCATGAGGCCGGACTCGAAGGTAGACGTGATCCCGCGGGAGTACACGGGATCGATCGCGGTATCCGGAGGAACCCTGGTAATCAAGGGCAGCCATTTCGGGAACCAGGAGGGTACAGTGAAGATGCTCCTCGACAAGGACATTGAAGGATACTCCCTGGACAAACCCTACCAGAAGATGGCGCTGACCGGGACCAAGAACACACCGGTCTGGGTCGGTATCACCCGCTGGAGCGACAACGAGATTGCGCTGAATGTCATGGACATTCATACCCTCCTGCGGACAAATTTCGGGGGAGGGACGGGAAAGATCACCGTGGTCCTTCCCGACGGGACAACGTCGAATCCCTATACATTCTATCTCAGCCCGAAATGGCAGCTGGTTAACTTCTCTGGTACGAAGTATTTCAATCCCAGCCATAACGAGGAGGCCATGGACGGGTTCACAAGCCAGACCCGGAACCATTTCCTTATAGTGAAGCATGATCCCCGGTGCGCAGGATTTACCTGGAGTGGCGCGGACGGACGTGATGATTTCTTCCGTGAGTCTTGGCCCCTGCCGCCGAATGTGCGGTTCTCTGCAATAACGTTTCAGGAGCTGCAGGGAGATGCTGACTGGTTTGCATTCGGGTTCCAGATGGTCAATGTGGTCGAATCGATCGCGACACTCAACTATTTCGAAATGGCGAAGATCGGTCTTACCATGATCATCGGACTGATCGATGGAAAGGCGGGGAGCTATACGGCATATGTCGCGGATGTGGAGGATCATCCGAAGACCGTCGACCCGTCATCCCTGACGTATGAGAAGGAGTTCATGGTTCACTGGGAGAATACCTGCTTTGAATTTTCCCCCTATGATGACAAGGATATTGCCTATACGGTCAGTTTCTCCGCTTATGTTCCGGAAGGTGTGGATCTGGGGGAGTGATTCCTCTATTTTTTCACCCTTTCCTGTCAGCATATTCTCCGGTGTTCCCGGCTGACCTGTGATAAGATAGCGTTTCCGCAGCGTGGAAAAATAAAAAAAGGGTCTGCTTTCAGTTACCCTTTCCTCCTCATGATCATGGCGAGGCACCCCAAAACAACGGCTGTAACCGCCGGGACAGCATTGAACCCCGGTGTCTTCTTCTCCCTGCCGAAGTCATGGCTCACGTCCGTTGTCGACCCCGCGTACACTTCAGCCTGCACGCTCGTGGTATTGTAGCCGGAAATAATCAGGACAATCGTGTGTTTTCCCACGTCCACGTTCCGGATAACCGTGGGGGTCTTTCCGATCGGTTCCCCGTCAAGCGTGATCAATGCGCCCTGCGGGTTTGACTGTATATTCAGCATCCCGAAACCCGGTGGCGGCAGTGTTTTTGTCGTCTCTTCAGGAGCCGGCTGCGTCGTGGGTTCTGCGGTTGTTCCCGGCAGCGGGACAAGGTTTATGGAGAGCGGCAGGGTCTCGCCACCGGTGATTGTTACCTTTGTGGTGTACCCGGCATATCCGTCCTTCGTGATGGAGACCGTATGCTGGCCGGCGGAAAGGTCAGTGACGGTCACGGGAGTTTTCCCTTTCTTCGTCCCATCGACCGATACTCCAGCACCGGCAGGATTCGTTGTTACCGCGATCGAACCGGTCGAAGGAGTTTCCACGACTTTTTTCCACAGGGTCACCTGTAGATCAACCGGAATGGTCCTGCTGATAGTCACTTCGCGGGAATAATCCTCGTAGCCGGTCATAAGCAGAAGGACCGTGTGCGTCCCCTCGCTGAGTTTGATGCCAGAGAGCGGTGTGCTTCCCTTCGCTTGGCCGTCAACGGAGATGGTGGCACCCGACGGTGAACTGACGACGGAGAGGATCCCTTGTTTGTCCTCAACAACCGCTACTGTCGGGATATAATCGATCTTGATCCATGATGTCGTCTGTACATCGTAGGATTTTACGGGCACGGAATT
>Ga0209098_1004914_pt1 | contig 10217 bp, 6 predicted proteins | sample AD_JPNHW1_MetaG_FD_184429 | JGI IMG/M metagenome (GOLD analysis project Ga0209098, IMG submission 184429) | Active sludge microbial communities of municipal wastewater-treating anaerobic digesters from Japan - AD_JPNHW1_MetaG (SPAdes) (version 2) | ecosystem: Engineered > Bioreactor > Anaerobic >... | reverse complement strand
AATACTTCCGGCTTCGTAAATATTGCTTGCAGGTGAAAGTTTACAAAAATTAAAAACCTGACTTCTGAAACAATGTCCTTCCTCCAAAATCCATAAGTTTTCAATTCGTAAATCATTGGAATTCAGTTCACTGCATCTATATAATTCATCATCTGGCGAAATATAGGCAACGAATTTTTCATAATATAGTGGTATTTCGAGTATTAGAGGATTATTTAAGGGCGTGGATGCGATCGCCATATCAATTTCTCCTAACACAAGTTTTTTTTCAAGAACTGATGTATGCATTTCGGATACCTTGAATGACAAATCGGGATATTTCTTATTGAAGTGTACAAAAAACTGCGGCAACAAATATGGCGCAACTGTTGGAATGACAGCAATATTAAAATTTCCGGTTAAGTTACCTTTTTCATTAGAAACCACTTCTTTGATCCGGCCAATCTGACAGACTGTACTTTGAGCCAGATCAATTACTTTTTTGCCAATTGGAGTTACTTCAATCGGATGTTTTGAACGATCAAATATCTTTACATCAAGTTCATCTTCAAGCTTTTGTATCATCATACTCAAAGTAGGTTGTGTAACACCTGCAGATTCAGCTGCCTGTACAAAATGGCGCGTTTTATTCAGCGCAATAATGTACTCAAGTTGTTGTAGAGTCATTCTATTGTTGTTTATATTTACACAAAGATATAAATATACTTTATATTACTATAATTTATTTTCCAACCACTAAAAAATATCAAATTATAGATACTAAAATTGATATTGTTAAAATTTCAGTTATTTTTGCTGAAAAAAATAATGAAGAAATATAATCTTTTTATACTGATACTTATATTCAGTTTGAATGCCTCGCAGGCACAGCTGTTGTGGAAAATCAGCGGTCATGGCCTTGAAAAACCTTCATATCTCTTTGGTACACATCACCTTATTCCTATTCAGTTTTTGGATAGTGTTCCCGGATTATACAAAGCGTTTAATTCTACTCAAACTGTTGTTTCCGAAGTGGTGCTTAACAATCTTGATACAGCGCCTGCCATACAACGAGCGGCGTTACTTCCCGATTCAATTACCATTCAAACTTTACTTAGCAAGACTGATTATGACTTTGCAAATGAAGAGATTACAAAGACACTCCGAATGAGCCTCAATAGTCTTAACAAGATGCATCCTTCGCTCATTGCAAAGTTTTATGAATTAGAACTTTATAAAACAGTTGAGCATTTTGATGAGAATACGAAGTCTGATTCCTATTTTCAGCTTGTAGCAGCACAGAAAGGTATTCCGGTTGTCGGACTGGAGACAGTAGAAAAGCAACTCAACTTGCTTTTTCCAAAAAACTACCAAAAAGAGGCACAATTGCTTATTGAAACTATCAGAAACAAAGATAAACTTATTGGCGAAATTAATGAAATGAACCAGATGTACCGCAAAGCGAAAATCTATGAATTAGAAAAATTGGCATCACAATCGAATAAACGATGGAATGTGAGTGAAGAAGAAAATTATGTTCTTGTTGACGAACGAAATATTGACTGGATCAGGCAATTGCCCGAATTACTAAATAAAAGCAGTTGTTTTATAGCAGTTGGAGTTTTACACCTGCCCGGTACTAATGGTCTGATAAATTTGTTAAAAAAAGAAGGTTATAAAGTGACAGCTATAAATTGATAAAAATTCGGTGAAGCATTCAAAATTAAATCAAATTAATCGCAATAATCTTTTTTTAATTACAATTTAAATTATAATTTTGCAATTCAGTTAAAGTCGATAAAAACAACAGAATAAATGAGTAAAACAAAGAAATTTCTTCTGCCTGAAGCAGAGACTCCTACCCAATGGTACAATATTTTGGCAGATATGCCCAATAAACCAAAACCAATTCTAAATCCCGGAACAAAACAACCTTTAAAGCCAGAAGATCTTTATCCGATTTTTGCTGAAGAATTGTCCCGTCAGGAATTGAACATGAGTGATCAGTGGATCGAGATACCTGAAGAAGTACGTGATAAATATATGATATATCGCCCTACTCCACTTGTAAGAGCATACAATCTGGAGAAAGCGTTGGATACACCGGCTCATATTTACTTTAAAAATGAAAGTGTGAGTCCTGTGGGTTCACACAAGTTGAACTCTGCATTAGCTCAAGCCTATTATTGTAAGAAACAAGGCATTACAAATATCACCACCGAAACAGGAGCCGGACAATGGGGAACCGCCCTTTCATTTGCTGCAAAAATATTTGGTCTGGAACTGGCTGTGTACATGGTCAAAATCAGCTACGAACAAAAACCGTATCGCCGTTCACTCATGCAGGCATGGGGTGCACAAGTTATTGCATCGCCCAGCATGTCGACCAAAGCTGGCCGGAAAATAATTACTGAACATCCGAATTATCAGGGAAGTTTGGGAACTGCCATTTCTGAAGCAATAGAACTGGCTCTTCAAACCCCAAACTGCCGCTATACACTAGGTAGTGTACTTAACCATGTTTCACTTCATCAGACCGTCATCGGACTTGAAGCTGAAAAACAAATGGAGATGGCAGGAGAATATCCGGATATTATTATCGGATGTTTTGGAGGAGGTTCTAACTTCTCAGGCATATCCTTTCCGTTCATGCGTCACACAATAAATGAGGGACGAAAAACACGCTATATTGCTGCAGAACCAGCATCATGCCCAAAACTGACACGTGGAGTTTTCCAGTATGATTTTGGTGACGAAGCTGGCTACACTCCTCTCCTTCCGATGTTTACACTCGGACACAATTTTGCACCGGCTCATATCCATGCCGGAGGTTTGCGTTACCACGGTGCCGGAACCATTGTCAGCCAACTGATGCTCGATAAGTATATGGAAGCTGTGGACATACCGCAGATCGAATCATTTGAAGCGGGTATTTTATTTGCCCAAACTGAAGGTATTATGCCTGCGCCGGAGTCGGCACATGCCATAGCTTCGGCAATCCGCGAAGCAAAACAGGCAAAGGAAGAAGGCGTGAAAAAAACAATTTTATTTAATCTCTCCGGACATGGATTTGTTGATATGGCCGCTTACGATCAGTTTATTGCAGGCGATTTAACCAACTATGAACTCAGTCAGGAAAGCATTGATAAAACTACAGGATTGTTGGAAAAAATAATCTGAGAATAATTTATCTTATAAAAAAGAGCGTAATCCGATTGGTATTACGCTCTTTTGTTAAATAGAACTTTATTTAATGAACATTTTTTTCATCCGGATTTATTATCAGTCGCAGGGATGTGTCTTTTGTTACGTAGCTCCAGGCCCAGTTAATGAAGATAATCAGCTTGTTTCTTACGCTCAGAATTAACATCAGGTGCAAGAACATCCACACAAACCAGGCAAATAAACCCTGAAATTTCCAGAACTTAAGATCTACAACCGCTTTATTCTTTCCGATTGTAGCCATTGAGCCTTTATTTCTATATTCATATTCAGTCGTTTTCTTTCCTTTAAGCATTTTTTTTATATTATCAGCTAAATTTTTTGCCTGAGTAATTGCCACATTAGCAACCTGAGGATGACCTTTCGGATAATCGGGAGTTTCCATATAGGCAATATCGCCCACTGCATATACATTCTTTGTGTCTTTCACCAGGTTATTTCTGTCAACAACATATCGGTTTCTTACTAAATTATCAGGAGAACCAACTCCCTGTATGACATTGCCGGTAACACCAGCAGACCAGATCAGAGTACTGCAACGGATTGTTTCTCCGGTGTTTAACTTTGCAGTATTACCATCATAACTATTTAAGATAACACCGGTCTTAACTTCTACTCCCAGATCTTCCAGATACTTTCTCGACATTTTTTTTGATACATCACTCATCACACTAAGTGTAAAAGGACTTCCTTCGAGCAGTATAATTCTGAGTTTTGAGAAATCGACGTTGGGGTAATCTTTTGGTAAAATGTCATTTTTCAATTCAGCAAAAGAACCGGCAAGTTCTACACCCGTAGCGCCGGCTCCTACAATAATTATATTCATCAGGGCTTCCTTTGCTTCAAAGGGGGCGGTTTGATAAGCCTCGAAATTGAGCAAAATCCGGTTGCGAATTTCAATCGCTTCCTGCATGGTTTTCATGGCAAGTGAGTTTTTCTTTATTTCCTCATTGCCAAAATAATTAGTCGTACAACCTGTACCAATAATCAAATGATCGTAATGCACAACTCCATTGTTAGTAATCAGCATATTATTGCCCGTATCGACACTTTTCACTTCTGCCATCCGGAATTCAAAGTTTCTGTAATTCTGAAAAACCTTTCGGAATGGGAACGAAATGCTTGCCGGTTCCAGACGGGCACTCGCAACTTGATAAAACAATGGCTGAAACGAGTGATAGTTCTGTTTATCAATCAGTGTAATACGCAGTGGTGTGGTTTTGAGTTCCTTTACCAGTCGCATGCCAGCAAACCCTCCTCCAACAATAACCACATGATCTTTTGGTCTAAAATTCATCATCTTTTACTTTTTAATTTGAGAATGCAAAATTACAACAACTACTTCAATAAGAAAACAAATTAAAGAAATATTTCTTTAATTCACGCAGTTAATTCGGAACAAAAATTTTCAATTTTACAAATCTCAATAAATAACAGATATTCAATTTTATATAAGGTTATTTCATGCTCTTTATGGAATACTGAAATCAATTTTCTTGATTTAATGCAAAAATAATTTTTTCATTCTAAAAATAAAGTGTATCTTTGCACTCGCTTTTGAGAAAGTATTTCGGGGTGTAGCGCAGTCCGGTTAGCGCACCTGCTTTGGGAGCAGGGGGTCGTGGGTTCGAATCCCGCTACCCCGACTTGAAAAGATTTATCGATTTTCGGTAAATCTTTTTTCATTTTAAACCATAATAATTACCTTTTGATTATTTTTCCAATATCTTTGTTCTTTAAAGCAGAATTATTTCTACGAAGTACTGCTAATTGGTTCTAATGTATTACTAACTAATTAATTAATACAATCTCTAATAAACCGTAAATCGGAACTAAATGACTAATAGTTGTTATTTTTGCATTTCTGAGCATGTAATCATCTGAAAAATATGAAAGTTAAGATACTAATATTTCTCTTTTTTGTGTCGGGTATTACAGGCGTATCGGCCAAACAAATATTCGTAGCTGTCACAGGCGCTATAACCGGTACAGGAACGATAGTATCGCCCAATGATATTGTTACAGCTATATCCAAAGCCTCGGTTGGTGATACAGTATATGTCAGAGGAGGGCAGTATATGAACAATACCTCTTTGACTTTCGGTAAAAGCGGCAATTCCTCTTTCTATTTAAATATTTGGGCTTACGCAGACGAGATGCCGGTATTTGATTTCAGAAATCAACCCTACAGCAACAGCAATCCCGGTATTAAACTTTCGGGAAGTTATGTGTATTTAAAAGGTATTGCCGTACAGGGAGCAGGAGATAATGGCATGATAGTGACCGGAAACAACAATCGAATTGAAAAATGCATTTTCAGATGGAATTGTGACTCGGGATTACAACTAAAAACCGGCAGTAATAACCTGATACTAAACTGCGATTCTTACGAAAATTTTGACTATCAGACCGGAGGTATTGCAACTCCAGATTATGGTGGCAATGCAGATGGATTTGCAGACAAACAATACACAAACAGCGGAACAAACACTTACGTGGGATGTCGTTCGTGGTTGAATAGCGACGATGGTTGGGATCATTACGAAAAAATTGGGAATACCGTTTACGACAGCTGCTGGTGTTATGCAAACGGACCGGCATCATACGATGTGACGGAACATATTCGTTTCAAAACTGACAGTGCCACCTGGTTTTATCGGTTCAAAAACTCATCGGGCAGATACGTAATAACAAATTGGGGAAATGGTAACGGATTTAAGCTTGGAGGTAATTATACCGCCCATAATGCAACATTGCGCAACTGCGTATCAGTTAAAAACAAAGAAAAAGGTTTCGATCAGAATAATGATAACGGAACTATGACATTATATAATTGTACAGGGTATCTAAACAAGAGAAATTATGGTTTTACGAACAGCAGCTATGGAAAATTAGTCATTAAAAACTGTGCTTCATTAAGCAGTGCAACGTCAAACAGTTTTACCTGCAAGGAGGTTAATCAGGAATATAATACCTGGAATACGGGGTTTAGCTGTACTTCAGCCGATTTTGTCAGTCTGGATTATGACCAGTTGTTATACCCGCGTCAGGCTGACGGTTCACTTCCGGAAATCAACCTTTTGCATTTGGCTGCAACAAGTGGAATGATAGACAAAGGGATAAATCTTGGATACGCTTACAGGGGCAAATCTCCTGATCTGGGAGCTTTCGAGTTCAATGCTCAGACTGCGGTCATTTTCCCATGTAAAACAGAAAAGTTGAAGGTTTACTTTTCAAATACAAACAAAGATATAATCGTTTCCGGATTTGCTTCGAAAATCGAAATATTTGACATCTCGGCTAAAAAAATATTCGGAATAGTTGAGAATTCGGAGAATCTATCCATCCCTGCATCTGACTGGGCAAAAGGAACCTATCTGATCAGGGTTCTTCAAGCAAATACCGATCTGTCTGTTTACAAAATTATAATTCCCTGACAGAAATGGCTGGTATCTATATTCATATTCCATACTGCAAGACTAAATGCAGCTACTGCGATTTTTTTTCAGGCACCAACTTCGGTCAGCAATCTGAGTTGCTGGACGCAATGAAAGCTGAAATAATTCTTCAGAAAGATTATTTGGGAGACGCTGCTGTTTCAACAATTTATTTTGGCGGTGGCACACCTTCTACCCTATCCGTAAATCAAATTCAGGAAATAATGAATTCTTTACGGGATAATTTTCAGGTTGAAGACTGCTGCGAAATTACACTCGAAGCAAATCCGGAAGATCTGAATATTACTTACCTGAATGAACTGAGAAAAACTGGGATAAACCGTTTAAGTATGGGTATTCAAAGTTTTGATAACGAGCAGCTTAAATCCATACGTCGCCGACATACGGCTGAAACGGCGGTCGATGCAGTAAAAAATGCACAAACAGCAGGTTTCAACAATATCAGTATTGATTTGATTTATGGATTGCCATATCAATCGTTTATATTCTGGAAGTATCAGATTGACAAAGCATTGACGCTAAATGTACAACACATCTCGGCCTATGGATTAACTTACGAACAGGGAACCTTGCTATGGAAACAACTCCAGAAAGGTGAGGTCGTTCAGGTTGATGATGAAACCATGAATGCGATGTACGCATATCTGACTGAAGCGTGCACCGGCAATGGATTTGAACAGTATGAAATATCCAATTTCGCTGTTCCGGGTTATCGTTCGCGTCACAATTCGGCTTACTGGAAGCAGCAGCCATATCTTGGAATTGGGCCGTCAGCACATTCCTATAACATAGAATCGAGACAATGGAATGTGGCATCCATATCGAAATATTGTAACCTGATTGTTACTGATAGATGCTGGTATGAAAAGGAGTTACTCAGTGAGCAGGATAAATACAATGACTTTGTAATGGTTTCATTACGTACTGTCGAAGGGATTGATTTAAAAAAATCAGAAGCAATGTTTGGGAAAAAACTGACTGAATACTGCTTATATTCAGCTGAAAAGTACATTGAAAAGAAACTTTTATACGTAAACAATGAATTTCTACGTTTAACTGATGCAGGCATTCTGATTTCCGATCAGATAATAACTGAACTGATGATGTGCGGTGATTAATAAATTCAAAACTCATTAACAAATCTTATAAAAAACACCTGTTGTCAAATATTAAGAAAAAAATAATTGTATTTTTGCATATTGAACTGAAAAGAAATAAATATGGCACTTACTGACGATTCCAGAAAAAAAATAAAAAAATATTTCTGGCGCTTTTTTTATACCTGTATCGGAGCTCTGGTATTGATGTTTGCACTGATAAGTATTGGTTGGTTAGGGTATCTTCCTGAAATAAAGGAACTTCAAAACCCTATCAATAAAGCTGCAACCGAAATATATTCGTCAGACATGGCGCTGTTGGGCAGGTTTTCTTTGGCCAAGGAAAATCGGGTACCAATTAATTACAACGAAATTGATAAAGACGTAATAAACGCGTTGATAGCCACTGAAGATGTACGGTTTTACAAACATTCCGGCGTTGATGGCAGGGCTTTAATTCGTGTGTTCTTTGGTTTGTTTACTAATTCAAATTCGGGTGGTGGCAGTACAATAACCCAACAGCTGGCAAAACAGCTTTATTCACCAAGTGCCAGCAATATTTTCAAGCGCGCTTTACAAAAACCAATCGAATGGGTAATTGCCGTTAAACTTGAAAGAATGTATTCGAAAGAAGAGATAATTGCGATGTATCTCAATCAGTTCGACTTTCTGAACAACGCTGTTGGTATTAAATCAGCTGCGCAGGTTTATTTCAATACCACTGCCGACAATCTGTCTATTGAACAAGCAGCTACACTTGTGGGTATGTGCAAGAATCCATCCTATTTCAATCCGGTAAGGCATATAGAAAGAACTTTGGGACGTAGAAATGTAGTTTTTGATCAGATGCGTAAAGCTGATATGATAACACGTGAACAACGTGATTCATTGAGTAAATTACCTCTTAAACTTAATTATAAACGGGTTGATCACAAAGAAGGACTCGCAACCTATTATCGTGAGTTTCTACGTCAGATATTGATGGCGGATGAACCAAGCAGAAGCGATTATGCCGACTGGCAGAAACAAAAATACCTGGATGATAAATGGGCCTGGGAAAATAATCCTTTATATGGTTTTTGCAAAAAAAACAAAAAACCTGACGGCTCCAATTACAATATTTATACTGATGGATTGAAAATTTACACAACCATCGATTCACGTATGCAGCGCTACGCCGAAGAAGCGGTTGAAGAACATATGTTGAAATTGCAGAAAAACTTTTTTCGCGAGAAGAGAGGCAGAAGTTACGCGCCGTTTTCGCGTGACTTATCACCTCAGGAAATAGATGATATTTTAAAAAGAGCAATGCGTCAGTCGGAAAGATACCGCTTGATGAGCGATGCTGGCATGACTAAAGCTGAAATCACCAAAGCCTTCAACACAAAAACAGACATGCAGGTATTCTCCTACAACGGAATGATAGATACCACGATGACACCCATGGATTCCATCCGTTACCACAAGCATTTTTTACGCTGCGGATTTATGTCGATGGACCCAAGCAACGGATATGTAAAAGCTTATGTGGGTGGTACGAATATTACTGCATTTCAGTATGATATGGTAAGCTCAGGGCGCCGACAGATTGGTTCTACGGTAAAACCCTATTTATATACCCTTGCCATGGAAGAGGGAATGTCGCCCTGCGACCGCGTACTCTGCGCACCAATTACCATTCAAACTTCATCGGGACCCTGGACACCAAAGAACTCATCAAGCGCCCGCATGGGTGAAATGGTTACTTTGCGCTGGGGGCTGGCAAATTCAAACAACTGGATATCAGCACGTCTGATGAACCAATACACTCCGGAGACACTGGTTAAACTGATGCAGTCGTTTGGTATTCGCGGTCATCTGGATCCGGTCGTTTCACTCGCACTTGGTCCCTGCGAGGTGTCTGTTTCCGAAATGGTTGATGCATACACCGCTTTCCCCTCAAAAGGCATTCGTGTTGAACCACTATATGTTACCCGTATCGAAGATGCAAATGGCAATGTAATTGGTTCTTTTGTACCAAAAATGCAGGAAATTTTTAGCGAAACCACAGCATATAAAATGATTTACCTGTTGCGAAGTGTGGTTGATGAAGGTACCGGTGGACGCATTCGGAGTGTGTATGGTCTCACAATGCCTGTAGGTGGTAAAACAGGAACAACTCAGAACAATTCCGATGGTTGGTTTATGGGTTTCACACCGAAACTTGTTTCAGGCGTATGGGTTGGTGGTGAAGAACGTTCCATACATTTTGATGGAATGGCTCAGGGACAGGGTGCAAGTATGGCATTGCCAATTTGGGCTATTTATATGAAAAAAGTATATGCAAATCCGGAACTGGGATACAGATACAACGATCAGTTTGATGTACCGGCAGATTTTAATCCGAACGAAGCCTGCGAATAACCCATACCATAACGTGTCCGTTTATATTTTTTCCGGTTTTGAAATAAAATAACCATTA
>Ga0209098_1004912_pt1 | contig 10220 bp, 8 predicted proteins | sample AD_JPNHW1_MetaG_FD_184429 | JGI IMG/M metagenome (GOLD analysis project Ga0209098, IMG submission 184429) | Active sludge microbial communities of municipal wastewater-treating anaerobic digesters from Japan - AD_JPNHW1_MetaG (SPAdes) (version 2) | ecosystem: Engineered > Bioreactor > Anaerobic >... | reverse complement strand
CGTATTTCTCTTTTTTATTGTATTCCACCCTTTTTATTTCTTTGTTGGCTATCCGAATTGTAGGATTCTCGCTCAGTGCAATGTCAAGTGCCTGGGGCAAACTCAGAACAATGGTATCCTGAGCAGCTATATTGCCTGCCAACATTAGTCCTAATATAAATAAACCGGTTTTTTTCATTATCTAAATATTTTATCTGTTTAATCTTTAAGTTTGTAATAATTTTCGTTCATGTACTTATATCCATTATCGTTGGTGATAAGTCTTACAATTAAATCAATAAAAAAATCCACCAACTGTTTTTTTGTAATTTTAGGCGAAGCTTTTTGCATTTGCTCAAAAGTTTCCCGGATTTGAATGGAGTGAAACAGTGATACAAGCTCCACATCTATATCCTCCCGGTAATAACCTTCTTCTATTCCTTTTCGTAGATTTATTTCAAAACAATTGCGTATCCGGGTCGATTGTCGCTCCTTGTATTTTGTGAAAGTAGCCGGATAATACTTTTCCAGATCGTAATGAAATGTTAGCGGGGCTTTATCAATGCTGTTTTTTAAGTCCTTGATTATAATAATCAGAGCATCAATCGCATTCTTGTTCTTATACGTTTTTTCAAAATTGTCAGTACTGACTTCAGACTCATAATCCAACACAGCTTCTATAAGACATTCCTTTTGGGGAAAACGGCTATAAAATGTCTTTTTTGATATATGTAATTCGTTGCAGATATCATCTACTGATATACTTCTAATCCCGAAATTTTTGAATTTTTGATGAGAAGTGTGAATTATATTTTCGGCTACTGTATCCATGTTTGTTCTTGATTGTGCAAAACTATATAAAAAACAGGTAACAATGATTATATTTCAAATATATTTTTGTTAAATAAATATTATGACATTTTATATTGTTGATATACAGTTGTTTGCAACCAACCGATTGGAAACTATGATAATAATTAAGTTTCCTGTTTCCCCACAAAAAAAACCTGACTAAATCAGGTTTTTTTATTCTTTTTGAATTTATGAGTTAATTTCGTTTGAATAATTTCAATATAGCATTATTCAGTTTATCGCCGAAAGTGAGTTTTGGCATATTCTTAAACTTGTTTTTATTACGTTCGTATCCATATCCGTATCCATAACTGGATGTGGCCGAAGTACCATTCAGAATAAGTGCCATACCATTCAATCGTTTTTCTGCATAAATTTCATTGATCAGATTGCTTGCTTCGCGGGGCGTATGATCCTGACGAGCTACGTAGATACAGTTATCGATTACCCTGTTCAGCAGATATGTGTCAGATACGATGCCTATTGGTGCAGAGTCAATGATAATGTAGTCATATATTTTTTTCAGTTCCAGTACAAGTTCATCAAGTCGGGGACTGAGCAGCAATTCTGACGGATTAGGCGGAACCGGCCCGGCAGGGATAACATCCAGATTGATGTTATAACCTGAAGGTAAGATAATATCACTGATTTTGCATTGGGTATCCGACAAGAAAAGCGTCACACCATTGCTGTTTACGTTTGACAGATGCATATAATCCCTTAACATAGGATTGCGAATATCCATACCGATTAATACTACTTTTTTATTGAGCAGCGCCAGCGACATGGCTGTATTGATAGAAATAAATGATTTCCCTTCGCCACTGATGCTTGAAGTAATCAGAATTGCAGGATTTTTCTTGCTTCCGATGATAAATTGAAGGTTGGTACGTACCAAACGAAACATTTCAACAATAGGCGTTGTTTTTCCGGCTTGCACCACTACTCTATCGGACTCTCGACTTATGCAGATACTGCCCAGGAAAGGCGGATTCACCGTTTTTTGGAATTCTTTGGCATCCTCAATTTTATTATTAATCAAATCACGCAGGTAGATATATAAGAATGGGAATAGTAATCCTAAAATGAGCGCCACCAGATAGATAATCATTCTTTTGGGTGAAACCGGTGTGAGTGAAGGATATGCACGATCGATAGTTCTGGCAGCGGGAGCGGTACTTGCCAGGCTCAATGCATTTTCTTCTCTTTTTTGAGCCAGAAAAAGATACAGGTTTTGTTTGATTTCCTGCTGGCGTTTTATTTCCAGGAATTGTCTTTCCTGGGTAGGTACAGCTTTTATTCTCGAATTGAACTGAGCATCCTTTCGGGTAACGTCATTTTTGGCAATTTTCAGTCCAGATTTTACACTTCCAATACTTTCGAGAACATTGCCTCTCAGGGCTTTTATCTGTTGCTCTATTTGAATCAATACGGGATTTTTTTCGTTGGCCGACTGCGACAATTTCATCCTTTCCAGTACAATAGCGTTGTAATTGAGGATTAATTCCATCAGCGATTTATCTTCCACGCCAATGTTGGCAGGAATTAAGCTGTATTGATTTTTGGCATCCCTGATATAGCTTTCGATATATTGTATCAGGTTTAGCTGCGTTTCCAACTCGGCAATCTTTTTTTCGTATTCGCTGGCTGATGCCAGATAAATTCCGGCTTCAGAGGCTATATCGGTGAGGCTATTGGCTTTTTTGTAAGATTCAACCTCAGACTCCACATCAAAAAGCTCTTTTGTGATCAGTCGCAATCGGTCTTCTATGAAATTGCCGGTGTTGGCAGCTACGATATTTTTATCGATGATTGCGTCCATATTGTACAATTCAACGATTTTATTCAAAATATCTTCCGCTTTTTTGATATTGAATTCAACAATTGAAATGCGAATGGCATTGGATTGCTTGTTGACAACCGATACATTCAGTTTTCCGCGATATTGCGCCAGCAGGTCTTTTTTGGGATAGACATTGATTTTGTACCTCATCCCGGGTTTTACCGATGACAGTGATTTTAAGCTCAATACGCCTGCAGGAGTGCTGAAGGGTTGCTGGATATTATCTAAAGTATAAGTATTTTTCCAATCACGTCCATATTTCACACTTACTTTTACAGAACCTGTACCTGTTTTCAGGGTTATTCGGATGGGTGCTTTCAGTGAATCGGCAAAATGATTTACAAGGTTAAGTTTAAAGGGAAGTGTATGATATTTTTCAACGTATTTAAGACCGGTTTTTTCGAAATACTCAACCTCAATTCCAAGTGTATCAATTACCTGATTTATTATTTTATTTGAATTAATCACCTGAATTTCATCATCAACCACACGCGAAGAACCCATTAATCCGAAGCTCTCCATCATGGCAAGCTGAGAAATCTGGCTTGAATTATCTTCGTTGCGGAGCAATATTACCGTCTGTACCTGATATTTATTATCCGTTTTTCTCAGATAAATCGTAGCTACTATAAAAGCAATGATTACTGCCAGCACAAACCAATACCATTTCTGAACGTATCTGGTGAGTAGTTCACGAAGATTAATTACTTCTGTATTATTAATGCTATTGTTAATGTTATTATTATTTTTCTCCATAAAAATTTATTTTCTAAAAAAAGAACTACAGCAAAATTAATCCGGTAAATTATTTCTTTGAAATAGAGTAAATAAGTGTAACCAGGGTAGCCAAAGTGGATAAAGAGGACAAGTAAAGAGGGATATCCTGTGAAGATATTGATTTCACGGTATTTGGTTCTACATAAATCACATCGTTTTGTTGTAAATAAAAATAAGGTGATTTGAAAACCTCGTCTGAATTGAGATTAATACGTGCAAATTCGAGCTTACCATTGTTGTTGCGGGTGAGTAATACATTATCGCGGCGACCATAGGCTGTCATATCGCCGGCAAGACCGAGAGCATCCAATATGGTCACCCGTTCGTTGGTAACCGGGAATTGACCGGGACGAAGTACTTCACCCAAAACCGTAATTCTAAAGTTGACAAATTGTATATTTACGATTGGGTCTGCCACATGTTCAGCTAACTTATTTTTAATAAGATTGCCGGCTTCGGTTAGTGTCAGTCCTTCCAGTTTGATTTCGCCCAAAACCGGAAAATTGATATTTCCCTGTGAATTAACAAGATAGGATTGTAAAACGGGTGATGCATAAATCTGATCGGAGCCGGGCGATGCAAATGAGACAAAAGGCAGGTTGTAAATGGCCACAGCATTGGGGTCAAGTGCCGAAACAGTGATTGACAACCGATCATCAGTTAATATTCTTGCATCCGCTCTTTCATTTTTGAGCTGCGCATTGATACTTTCGGCCGAGGAAGCCGTAACGGTATTAAAATATGCCAGTTTTTTTTGAGTGGTACAGCCGGTAAATATCAGTAAGGTTGATACTATTAATATTATGTTGATTTTTTTCATACCTGTTTTAGTAAGCATTTTATGGATTGTAATTAGTACAAAACGGATAAAACAAACTTTGCAAAGTTAGTTAAATTATCAGTATTGCACAAATATCGTATTAGATTCATAAATAATTTTGTGTTTTTAATATCAGGTAAAAAAGAAAAATTGAGTTATTTTCAGTTTTGAGTTGAAAATAATTCAATTTATTTTACCTTTACATATTCCTGCATCATTATCATGTAGAGTTTACGCAATAAAAAAAACCAATGTTTCAATCAAATTCAAAATAATTAAACACATCAATATGGAAATTAAATCGTATATCAGAGACCATGAGACCCGCTTTTTGAACGAACTTTTCAGCTTAATCCGCATACCGAGCATTAGCTCCCATGCCAGCCGGCAGCCCGACATACACCGATGTGCCGAACGATGGAAGCAGTTGCTTGAAGAAGCCGGCGTCGATATAGCCGAAATTCTGCCTACCAGCGGCAATCCGGTTGTATTTGCTTCGAAATTAATCGATCCGAAATTGCCCACCGTGATGGTTTACGGACATTACGACGTGATGCCGGCTGAACCGTTGGATTTGTGGGATACGCCACCCTTCGAACCCGAAATACGTGATGGAAAAATTTTCGCACGGGGTGCGGATGATGATAAAGGTCAATCATTCATGCATGCAAAAGCTTTTGAGTATTTAGTCAGGACAAATCAGCTGAAATGCAATGTGAAATTCATACTGGAAGGTGAAGAAGAAATCGGATCGCCCAGCCTGGAAGAATTTTGTAAAAATAATCTGAAAAAGTTGAAATGCGATACGATATTGGTATCTGATACCAGCATGCTATCGGCCCATACACCAAGCATCACTACCGGATTGCGCGGACTGGCCTACTGGGAAATAGAGGTTACAGCTGCCAATCGCGATTTGCATTCGGGAATTTTTGGCGGTGCAGTAGCCAATCCTATTCTTGAACTAACAAAAATACTTGCACAGCTCAAAGATAAAGACGGTCGAATTACCGTACCACAATTTTATGACGACGTCGCCGGAGTTACGAAAAGTGAACGGGAACTCATCGCCCAAATACCCTTCGACCTGGAAGAATACAAATCCAATCTGGGAATAAAACAGGTGTTCGGAGAAAAAGGGTACAGCACCATTGAGCGTACCGGAATTCGTCCGGCGCTGGATATTTGTGGAATATGGGGCGGCTATACCGGCGAAGGAAGTAAAACGGTGCTCCCGTCAAAAGCGTATGCCAAACTTTCGGCACGGCTTGTACCGCATCAGAAGTATGAAAAAATTGCCCGACTGGTCGAAAAACATATTCTGAAAATTGCCCCAAAATATGTAGACGTAAAAGTCAGACAGCTTCATGGAGCCGAAAGTTATGTCTGCCCCATAGAATCTGAGGAATACAAAGCTGCCGAAAATGCCTACACAAAAGTTTTTGGCGTACGACCGCTACCGGTTCGGCGTGGCGGAAGCATTGGTGTGGTACCCGTTTTTGAAAAAATATTAAAAGTTAAACCGATACTGATGGGATTCGGATTGGAGTCGGATGCTATACATTCTCCCAACGAAAATTTTCCACTTGATTTATTCGAAAAAGGAATTGAAACAATCGTTGAATTTTACAACCAATATTCAGAAAAAAGATAATCTGTTGAATATCATATATCTGTAATTTCAACGTAATATATTTGAAACAATTTAGTTTTTTTTGTGCCAAAATGTTTGGAAAAACAAAATTAAAGTACTACGTTTATTGCACCAAAAATTAACATTAAAGTATTAACTATAAAACTTCATTTGCTATGACAAAGACAGTAACTTTTAACGAATTGCGCAGAATTAAAGATGCACTGCCAAGCGGGAGTATGGCCAAGATTGCCGAAGAACTTGGTCTGGAAAAACAAACAGTAAAAAATTATTTCGGCGGTAGTGATTATAAAGAAGGGAAAAGCGTAGGACTTCACATTGAACCGGGACCTGACGGAGGAATTGTGCAACTGGATGATACAAGTATATTGGAAGTAGCGCTTCGGATGCTCGAAGAAATTAAATGAAATAAGTAAGTGAAACAAAAAAAGCAGCGGTTTTCGCTGCTTTTTTTTGTTTATTGATACTTCTGCTATAATCCTTTTTCGGATAAATACCGTTCTGCTTCAATAGCAGCCTGACAACCTGTACCGGCAGCAGTAATTGCCTGCTTGTAAGTTGGGTCTGCCACATCACCGGCAGCAAAAATTCCTTCAATGTTAGTTTTGGGAGTTCCGGGGATGGTTTTAATATATCCTACTTCGTCGGTTTCTATCCAGGGTTTGAAAATGCCTGAATTTGGGGTATGGCCGATAGCCAGGAAAAATCCGTCAACTTCAATATGGACTTTTTCTTCATCGGGTTGACCACGGCGTTTAACCAGGTCAACTCCCTCCACTACCTTATCGCCGGTCAAACCAAGAGTTTCATGTTCAAAGAGAATTTCAATTTTAGGATTTGTCATTACTCTTTCCTGCATAATTTTAGAGGCTCTCAGGTAATTCTTACGTACGATTAAATACACCTTATCAGCAATATTGGCTAAATAGGCAGCCTCTTCGGCGGCTGTATCGCCACCACCCACTACAGCTACTTTGCGTTTGCGATAGAAAAATCCGTCGCAGGTTGCGCAGGCCGAAACTCCCGAACCTGCATATTTCGTTTCATCGGGCAAACCAAGGTATTTGGCCGTAGCACCGGTGGAAATGATAATCGTTTGCGCTTCTATTACTTTTTCACCATCAATAGTCACTTTGTACGGTGTTGCGGATAAATCGGTTGCCGAAACCATACCAAAACGGATATCGGCGCCGAAACGGACAGCTTGTTTTTTCAGATCTTCCATCAATTCGGGTCCGGTAATTCCTTCGGGATATCCGGGAAAATTTTCTACTTCAGTCGTTGTTGTTAATTGTCCGCCGGGTTGCATTCCTTCATACAAAACCGGAGCCAAATTGGCTCTGGAAGCATAAATGGCTGCAGTATATCCGGCAGGGCCTGAGCCTATGATCAGGCATCTTACTTTTTCGTTCATATTTTTTTATGTTTAATTTTATTATTATTTTTGTTAGTAATTATTTAAAATACAAAGCGTTAATTCATCATTCGGCTTAAATTAACGCATTGTTTTATTCAAATTAAAAATATAATATCATTACCTCAAATCATTGATTTCAATATCCTTGTATTTTTTTGGATTAAAAACGAAAGAAGAATCCAATATTTTCAGTCCGGTTTTGAATTGTGATAAAGTCAGGGTGCTGATCGCACCTTTTCTATCGGTCAACTGAACAAACAACGGATAATTATTGCTTTTGTTCACGTTTACAAGTATTTTTTTTATCGTTGAATTTTGGTCTTTTGGTGTCAGTTCTATGGCATGAACTGTTTTTGACTGACTTTTTTTGGAAAATTTAATGATCGATTTGTTTTTATAAGCCGACAGTACAGCCAGTGGATTGGTTTCGGCCAGTTCCTTTTCGGTTGGATTAGTAATTGATACTTCATTCACCGATGTCATATAGGCCGATTGAGTTTTTCCATCAAAATACACATTCATTTCATCAGTATTGAGGATAAACTTATTTTCTTTCATTGTAAAGTTGCCTTTTATACTTTGAGCTTGTGTGGAAGTAGGTTCTTTTACCGTCATTACAAAATTGGTACTAATAGCATTTGTTTTGAGCAAATTCATCATGTCATTTACCACCTTTACGGCATTGGCACTGCTTTGCGCATAGGTGGCAGGGAAAATAAAAAGTGCCATTAACAAGGTGTAAACTATCTTTTTTGTTTTCATTTTAATGATAATTAAATGTACAACAAGAGTGATGCAACTTGTATGCCAAATTTAAGTTGCCTTCCAGTTACTGACAAAATGTCAGTAACTGGAATAATATATTTTGTTTTTTGGAGAAAAATAAAAAAGGAGATAAATACCGGCTCTGTTACAAATGTTTCAGTATATTTTCCAGTTCATATTCAGTCTGCACGAGTACCTGCCGTGCTTTGCTCCCTTCATTTGGACCTATGATGCCTGCTACTTCCAGCTGATCAGCAATGCGGCCGGCACGGTTATAGCCGATAGAAAACTTGCGCTGAATCATGGATGTGGAGCCCTGCTGACTGGCAACTATCAATCGGGCTGCTTCTTCAAACATCGGATCGCGCTTGCTCATATCTACCGATGATGTATCAATACCTTCACTTTCAGGTCCCACATATTCGGGCAGATAAAATGCTGTTGGATATCCGCGCTGATTGCCAATGTATAGTGCGATTTGTTCCACTTCGGGTGTATCTACAAAGGCACATTGCACACGTATTAGCTCACTTCCCTGCGAGAAAAGCATATCGCCTCTGCCCACAAGCTGATTGGCACCTGGAGCATCCAGAATGGTACGTGAGTCAATCATGGATGAAACGCGGAATGCTACCCGGGCCGGGAAATTGGCTTTAATTACGCCGGTAATGATATTGACCGAGGGCCGCTGTGTGGCAATTATCATGTGGATACCCACCGCGCGTGCCAACTGTGCAATTCGGGCAATAGGCATTTCCACTTCCTTGCCGGCTGTCATTATCAAATCGCCAAATTCATCGACGATCACTACAATGTAAGGCAGGAAGCGGTGTCCCTTTTCGGGATTCAACTCCCGGTTTACAAATTTCTCATTGTATTCCTTTATATTCCTTACATGTGCCTTTTTCAATAAATCATACCGGTCGTCCATTTCCATGCAAAGCGAATTGAGTGTTTGAACCACTTTACTTGTATCGGTTATGATTGCATCTTCACCATCGGGTAGTTTGGCCAGAAAATGTTTTTCGATGGCAGCGTAGATATTAAATTCCACCTTTTTGGGGTCAATGAGAACAAATTTGAGTTGCGAAGGATGCTTTTTATAAAGCAGCGATGTGATTATCGCATTTAGTCCCACTGATTTTCCCTGACCGGTAGCACCAGCTACCAGCAAGTGTGGCATTTTGGTCAGATCGACCATGAACACTTCGTTTGTAATCGTTTTTCCAAAAGCAATGGGCAACTCGAATTTTGCTTCGGTAAATCGTTTGGAACCAATAACCGAATTCATGGAAACTATCTGAGGATCATTATTGGGCACTTCTATACCGATTGTACCTTTACCTGGTATGGGGGCAATGATACGAATACCGGTTGCTGCAAGGCTGAGCATGATATCGGATTCCAGATTTCGGATTTTAGATATTCGAATACCCGATTTCGGCACAATTTCATACAACGTGATGGTAGGCCCAACAGTGGCTTTTATGCTGTCAATTTCAATTCCAAAATTTCGCAAGGTGCTGATAATCCGGTTTTTATTGGCTGTCTGTTCCTTCATATCTATCTGCATATCATTATCGGATCCGTACACTTTCAGCAAGTCTAATGTAGGAGGATTGTAGCTTGATAAATCAAGGGTTGGATCATATTTTCCCAGTTTAGAGATATTATAATTGGGATCGGAATTTTCCTCTTCCTCATATTCCTCCACCGGATTTTCAGTTTCTTCCTTGTGCGGATTGGTTACTTCAAATCCCACCGTATCATTTGGATCTTCAACATCATCCGTAAATTCTTCATTTTTATCCGTATCATCCACAACGGTTTTGTATTTCAATGCTTCAGCAGCAAGCCATTCTTCGGGAACAATTTCGGTTCCAACAGCTACAATTGGTTCATTATTTTCATTATATGCCGGTGTTTTGTCCTTGATATGGAATAAATTCCGAATCATCGGAATGGTTGCACTCCACACCACAATCATATAGATAAGCAGTGAAGCCAGTATTATGAGCAATGCACCGGGACGACCTACATACGAGTTGAGTTCGGTAGCTGTGAAAGTGCCATGCTGCCCTCCCAACGCAAAAAAGGAAGGTTGAAGTGAGGG
>Ga0209098_1004905_pt1 | contig 10237 bp, 11 predicted proteins | sample AD_JPNHW1_MetaG_FD_184429 | JGI IMG/M metagenome (GOLD analysis project Ga0209098, IMG submission 184429) | Active sludge microbial communities of municipal wastewater-treating anaerobic digesters from Japan - AD_JPNHW1_MetaG (SPAdes) (version 2) | ecosystem: Engineered > Bioreactor > Anaerobic... | reverse complement strand
CTCGAGGGTATTCCTGAAAAACAGCCGATGATCATCCCTTTGTGCAATTACGGTCCGGCTGCCTCTCCCTCGATCCAATGGTCTGAAAAGAAAAACAAGGACGGCAACGCCACAGTGGTAAATGATAGCACCATTGCACCCTTGGTTGACTTTGACATCGATGTCAATACCTCAAACTCCGCTGACTATGCAGGACGAATGAAAGTCCACGCCAATATGCTTTCCGACATCGAATACATGGCGACCGAAATTCAGAACAACCTCAGGTATGAGTGCGATATCACGTCGGACGATGCCTGTTTAGCCTACATTATCGGCAAGGCTTCAGCCTTCAACCTGGCCACCTCGAAGAAAAAGGATCCAACCTACTTTGACGCAATCCTGTCCACAAGGGCGCAGATCATCGCCGCTCACGGAACGCCGAACATGGTTTTCATCAACCCGATCGATTATGACAACATGATGGGGGCAAAGGGAAGCAATGGCCAGTATGTAGCCAATCCACTGGTCAGCCCTGACGGAAAGCGTATCGGAGATATGCTGATTGTTCAGACAACACAGATCCCCGCCGGCAACGTGCTGGTAGGCGACTTCACAAAAGCAAACGTGAGGGAGATCGGTTCGATGGAAGTTTCCGCCGGCTGGGAAAACGAAGATTTCGGAAAGCGCCTCACCACCTTCCTCGGTGTTCGCCGGATCCATTTCTTCATCAAGGACAACCACACCGCCCTGTTCGTGTATGACGCCCTCCAGGACATCATCGACAACATCACGGCTGTTTAACCCATAACCCGAAAGGGAAATATTCACCAAAATCAATAAGATCATGCAAGTCAACAAAGGAAATGAATCGAAAAGAACGGTAGATCTGCGCAAGCGGGTCGAAGTTCGCCGGGTATCTGACGGCGCTATCCGCTCGGTCGGTGAACTCGTGGCCGAAAAGGGTATCAGGGAAGGGTATTATGAAGATCCCAAAACCCCCGCAAAGGGAAAGAAAGAAAAATCCGAGTAAAACCCTGAACCATGGCAGCATTAACGACAGCTAACTACTTCTGTGGAGACATCGTAATTCCGGGGTACACGGGATCGGCGGCGGCAAACATCGCCGTTCAGAACCTGGTCGCTCAGGCCATCTTCGATAACGAGGATCGGTTTCTGAAAAAACTACTCGGAGAGGATACCTATGATGACTTCATGGCCGGGTTAGCTGTCGATGCGCCTGAGACAAAATGGACCGCCCTGCGTGATCAGATTTTCAAGGTGACGGTTGTTTCCGACACCGTATCACGCTACGAAAGCCCATGCGCCAGGTACATCTTCATCAACTATTACCGTGATCACCTGACCTCTGCGACACCGCTCGGAGAGGTTCAGGCGAACACGGATAATGGCACTGCTGTATCTGCAAACAACCGCCTTATTTCCGTGTGGAATAAGATGGTAGATCGCATTGTCGAGATATGGGAGTGGATGGAGGATGATGCGAGACGTGCCGATTACCCGGACTTTTCGAGGCCCGCGCGAACCTTTGACAAAATCAATCAATTCGGTATATAATCCATGGCAAACCTGACAAATACGGCCTATCCTGTTAAGATGTTCGAGTATATCACCTCGGACGTCAAGACCGCCTTGGGCTTATCTGTCCTGCACTACGAACACGGCCACCCATTGGAGATTGTTCAAACGATCGAGACCATGGCCCAAGACGTTCAGCAGGCGGCGCAAAGGTTTCCACTCATTGGACTGTACCAGGATTTTGACGAACTCAGAGGTAAGAAACTGGCCTTTTATGAGGTTTCCTTTCATCTGATTATTGCCCTGAATACGCTATCAAGTTACAAAGCAGCAGAGCGAATGACCAACAACTTCATAGCTACGCTGTACCCGGTTTACGATCAACTACTCATATCCATTGCCAAAAGCGGCTATTTCCGTGAAACAAACTGGAGACTTATCCAGCACACGAAAACCGACCGGATGTACTGGGGAAAAAATCAGGTGGCAAATGATTTTATTGATGCTATCGAAATCACAAATCTGAAATTAAACATTAACACAATAACGACATGTCAATAATTTTAAACGATCCCGGCTGCACAGCGGCCGGCGGGAACACAGGTCAGCCTTCATGCGCCCTGATCCCAAAAAACATCGTCGGAGCGATGCTTATCGACAAAGATAAGGTATTCACCGGCGCAGACATTGCCTCCGTGTCCGCCTGGATTACGGCCGTTCAAACGCTTTGTTTAGGTCCTTCGGCAACGCGGGCCTATCCGATCTTCAAATTCGACGGAATGACTGACGAAACGGAAGAACCAACGTTCAAAACAACAGGGTTTGGAGATGAATTCCCATTAAAGGAGGGCAAATATAAGTGGACTTTTGACATCAGCCGTCAGGGTCATTACTTCGCCCAACAGCTCCGCAAGTTCAATAAAGATCAATCCAAAAAGGTCATTTTCTTCACGTCGGATCAGCAGGTCCTTGCGGTGAAATCCGGAACCGCCGGCAACTTTACCGGCTTCTCGATGAGCTATATCTACTGTTTTCCTGTTAAAATGGACGACGGTGCGGAAAATCCCGCTTCCTACAAGGTGAAATTCACCCTTCCTAAGCCTATCGAACTGAACGAGGACCTTGCAATGTTCGATCTCGGTGCAGATCCCGAAAGCACCTTCAAGGCAATCCTGGACGTCAAGCTGTCGATCCTTGCTCAGGACGCAACCAGCGTAACGGTCGGAGTTAAGATCGTAGGCGATAACGTCAATATGTACGACGCCTTCTCGACGAAGCTGGCAGACCTGACACTCTGGACTGTGACCAAGGCCGGGTCCGCCGTAGCGCCAACCGGAATAACCGCAGATGCAACGTTAAAGGGCTGGAAGATTGCTTTGACCACGCCAGCAGGGGAGCACGTTGTCGCTCTGGCTGACGCTGCTGCTTTGGCTGCCAAACTGATTGGCGGTGCTCCGGACGAAGGGTATGAAGCTGACGGATCATTAACCGTAACATTCTCCTGATCATGACAGCGGAGATCAAACAAGTAAGGATGGAAGGGGCAGCATATTCGCTGCCTCACATCCTCTCTTTCGCAACTGAAAGAGATTTTATCGAGGCGCACCCTGAAGCGTTCCTGCAATACCGGGAAAAACAGCGAGCCGAACTGCTGAAAAAAATGTATCAGGAAGCCAAACGGATGCAGAAGGTCGAAACTGCAAAGGAACCAAAAAGCAAGTAAGATGTCCAGCCGCCTAACCCCGTCGGAAAATTGTCTGTCGATCATTCGTCATTACGAAGATTTCCGCCCAGAAGCGTATATCTGTCCGGCGGGGCGGTGGACTTATGGTTATGGTTTTACCTTGAAAAAGGATGGATCCCCGGTAAGGAAAGGCGATACAATCACCCTGAATGAGGCCGAAGAAAGACTGAAAGAACTGGCAAACGATGTGGCTATTGACCTTTATGTGGCCCTACCCCGGGCTGAATTTACCCAGCAGCAACTCGACGCCCTTGTTTCATTCACGTTCAACGTAGGGATCGGGAAGTTTAGAGGTTCTTCCATTTACCGGGTATGGAAATCCGGCCACTCTCAGGCCCCCGACATGACCGATCTGTTTATGCGCTGGATATATGCCGCCGGTAAAGTTCAGGGAGGATTGGTAAAACGCCGGGCAACCGAGGCGCACCTTTACCTGACCGGCGAAGTAAAGCTGGACTGGCCGGACCTGCTGATCGAAAGCTACAAAAGAAAGGCGGTAGGGCAATGAGCACCATGGTTGACATGATAGACCTGCTGAACACCGTCGATGTCGAAGGCGATACCGCTCAGGCTGTTGCCGAAACTCATCAGGACTATGAGCGAATGAACGCCGCCCAAATGTTACAAGGCAAAGGGAAAGATGGAAAGCGGATCGGGACCTACCGGTCAATGTCCTACGCGCGCGAAAAGGCAAAAATAAACACCTTTCTATCGTCGATCATTCCGCACAACGTGGACCTGAAACTCACCGGGGCTTTTCATAAAGGGCTGGCAATGAAGGTATCGGGACAGGATATAGCGATGACGTCAACGGACAACAAGGCCGATGATCTGGAGAAAAAGTACGGCGAAAACATCTACGGACTGGACGAAGAAAACGCCTCAACCTACGCTCACGGCTTCGCCTTCCCGGCATTTATGCAGATGATTGCCCGGAAAACCGGCCTTGTTGCTGCAAAATAAGCGAGACATGGGCTGTGGATGCACACAAAAGAAAAGGGGTTGCTATGAAAATACAAAGGAACTGGCTCAAAAATATGCGAAATCTACCGGCAAAGATGTTGTCCTTTACCAAAAGAGTGACAAAACCTTTGCTTTCATGGATGCCGAAGCCCCGGAACGCTCAGAAATCACCGTCATTGAACTTGTACCGGCGTTGCTTTGATACCCCCCTGTCTGTCTTTATTTCCTGTGTCGTCGATAAAAATTACAACTCCCTAATAAAATACGGAACCTGCACAACCGCCGACCTGCTTTCAGCATGGGAAGCTATTTACTCCGAGTATCAGGAAATCTTAGGACTTCCTACCAACCGGGCGGCGATGAACCTTGCAAAAGCATCCGGGAAACTTCACGCCCAGCATACCTCGATGGTCGCCTGTTATCACGTCCTTCGGCATACACACTCCGTCGTCTGTATCAACACCCTAAAGCATTTCGGGTACAACTTCAAGTTTGACCCCGCGGACCGGAAAGCCTATGCTGCGGACCTTGAAAACCTGGTCGTCAAAATCCGCATTGTTGAGATGAACATTCAGCGAGTGACCAACGAACAGACTGCCTTTATTTCTCAGCAAAAAGGGAAGGATATAACCAGGAAAACTTTTATGGACATCATCGCTTCACTCTCCCTGTTCTGTAAATTTCCATTGAACCCAGATGAATTGTCGGTCGGTATGTATGCGCTCTATCAAAAGAAATACCGGGAGGAAGCCGAAGCCTCGCAGAAGCAACTCGAACAAATGAAGGCAAAAAGAACGTCAAAATATAGCAAGTAATGGCCAAAACCACAGGGAAAATAAACGAAATCTTTGATCAGCAAGCGATCACAAAGCAGATCGAGGGCGTAAAAGGTGGCCTTGAATCCACTTTGAAGCTGTTGGAGCAGGTCGCCGTTGCCGGAAAGAATGTGAGTGTCGGGATGGGGAAGGCGAAGGATATCAATGAACAGACGGCGGCACAGAAGGCATTAAACAAGGCAGAGGCAGAGGGTAAAAGGTTGGCCGAAGAACTTAAGACAGTGGAAAATGAACAGGCCGTAGCAAATGAGCGCAACCGTCAGGCATTGGCCGCAAAGAAAAGGGAACTGAGGGAAAACGTGCAACTTGAAAAGGCTGCGAAGGATTCCATTTCAGCCACAACGAAGCTGGTCCGTGACCTCACATCTGCATACAATCAAATGTCATCGGCTGAACGCAAATCAGCGGCCGGTCAGGAGCTAAAAAAGCATATCGCTGACACGAATAAACTGCTCCGAGATCAGAAAATGGAGCTGAATGACACTTCGAAGAACGTCGGAAACTACGGCTCTGTGTGGGATAGAGCGAAGGGGATAATGATGAAGGCCACTGGTGTCATTGCCGCAATGTATGGAGCAATGAGAGTGGCAAAATCCGTCATCCAGTCAACACAGGGAACGGCTGATGCATTTGAAAGGACGATGGGCGGAGTTAATTCCGGGCTGGGTTTTGTGGCCAAAAGCCTTGCCAACATGGACTTTTCAAACTTTTGGAAAGGATTAGGCGAAGCCGTAAGGAGGGGGCGGGAGTACGCTGATACGCTTGACGATATCGCTGATAAACAACGGGCACTTGCCATGACAGAGGCAGACGACCGGGTTATATTGGCAAGCAAGCTAAAAGAATTACGAAATGTCAACAAGTCCGAGGCCGAAAGGGTAGCAATAGCCAAAGAAATACTTGCAATTGAGGATAAAAACAGTAAGGCAAGGATATCAAATGCAAAAGAAACGCTCGACGCAGAGCTAAAAAAGAACGTTGTTTTTGCAAAATTGAGCCAGCAGGAGATTCTCGACGGCTTGAAAAAATATCAAGTTAATGACAAACTGAATAAGCAGGCAGATGAATATTTAAAGGCCGAGAGCGACCGTGCAACTGCAAAAAGATTAAGTGTTGCAGCCAGTTCAGTCGAGGAGAAAATATTTTATGAGCAGCAGTTAGCAAGGGCTGAAAAGAAAGTAAAGAGCGCGGACGCCGAAACAAAGGCATATGCGAGAATATACGCTGGCATTAATAATTTAAGTGATGCCGAAAGAGACGCTATAAAAACAGCATCAGTTGCGTATAGCGAATCCCTTGCCTCCTTCGATGAGGCGACGATGCGTACAGAAACCCGGATGAATTCATTGTTGGCAAAAGAGGAAGGTCAGGCAAAAAAGACAGAAAAAACGATTGAAACGAGTGGAAAAAAGCAGGAAAAGTCGTTAGCTGCAACATTTGCCATGCGGGTCGAGATGGGCAAAGCCTCCATAAATGAGATGTGGAACGCTGAAAAGGCCGCAATTCAGGATCAGGAAGCCTACAAACTTTTGTCAGAGGATGAAAAGAACGAGTACCTTTTAATGAAATGGCGGGAATTTCTCTCTAAACAGTTCACTATCACCAAAGAGCAAGCCGATAACATTAATGCCATGATGCGCTCTGCCGCCGATTCCGGGTTCAAAGGAACAACGCCGGGGGTGATACCGAAGGCTCCGGGGGTAAAAACAGACCCGAACGCAGGGATCAATGAGGAAGGTGGTGAGGCTCCTGCATTTTCTTTTGGTACACAGAAGCAGATCGATGAAACTTCGTGGGAGATACAGACAAAAAAGGCTGCCGATTGGGCAAATCGGCAAGTCGAACTCTATGGAGAGACATATGGAAGGATGACCGAAATTGTGGACGGTTTCTATGCTAATGAACTGGCCCGGATTGAACAAAAGTCGGCCAAAGATGAAGCCGCCCGGGAAAAAGAACTCGAGGCAGCCGGTGGCAACAGTTCAAAGATCGACGCTATCAATGCAAAGTATGATAAGAAGAAAAAGGAGCGGGACAAAGAAGCCCTGAAATTAAAGCAGAAGCAGGCAAAATATGACATGGCGGTAGGCATAATGAACGCAATTATCAACACCGCTGTTGGTGTTACAAATATGCTCACTGTACAGCCGGCTATTTTAGGCGTGGTCCTTGCTGCTTTGGCAGCCGCCACCGGGCTTGCCGAAATCGCCGTCCTTGCCTCAACCCCGATACCGCAATACGCAAAAGGCAGAAAGGGTGGCAAGGCTGAATACGCTGTCGTCGGTGAAAAAGGAGCGGAGGCTGTCGTTACGAAAGACGGTAACGCTTACCTGACACCTGACCAACCGACTTTCACATACTTACCCGAGGGCGCAACGGTCATCCCGAACCATGAGTTGTACGATGCTGCCGGGGTGGCCGCACTGACAACGAGGCTACCGGCCTACGAAAGCAGCTATTCAATTTCGCTGGAAGAACTTCGGGGTGACGTCAGGGGATTGTACGCCGGTTTTATAATGCTGGCCGGGGTGGTCCGGGACAAACGGGAAAACCACCTGAACATTACCGCCGCCGGAATGTCCAAACTTTCACGGCATGGGGCGGATTGGGAAAGATATTTGAATGACGAAATAAGGTTTTAAGAGATGCTGGACGCTTTAAAATTCACGTTACGATCAACTGACCCTGACACCGGGGCCGTGAAGTCACTTACACCTTCGCACGTTCCGGACGGATGGGACGACCTCTCTATCACATGGGAGCGCTCCATGAAATACTGGGGGATGACCCGCTCTGTATCTATGCCGCTCAAATGGACCGAGGACGCCGCCTTATTTCTCCGTGATCACTTCTATAAAAACGGGGCCGGATCTGAGGTACTGGTCATCATTGAAAAACTGAATAAAAAGACCCTCACCTACTCGACCATATTTTCCGGAAAGATCGACTTTTCGACCTTCAAAGACAGCGACTATTACGTGGAAGCTACGCTGATCGACGGCGGTCTGTCCGAGACAATCAAAGATAATTCATCGACCGAGTATCAGATAGATTATACCATAGTCTTCGGGAACCTGATAATTTCACCTATCGACAAATCGCTCATTTCATGTATTTCTCCATGGTGGGTACTTTGGCTTCTGCTCGATAAAATGACCGGCGGGAAAATCAGCTCGAAAGAAATTGATATCGCTTCATCTATACTCGAGGATGGTGGCAAGTGGGGCGAAAGGCTGATGCTTACAACCGGCAAAGCGTGGCGGTGCCCGTCGAACCTGGGGGACATATCCTTGCAAGGCGACGGTATTACAAACTTCAAAACGACCTTCGATGACTTCTTTCAGTCGCTCAACGCTATTACCCCAATCGGAATAGGTGTCGAATGGAGGGCCGGAAAAGAGACACTGGTACTCGAGGACTTTGATTACTTTTTTGGCCAGACCGAAATCGCTGATCTTGGTGAAGTCAATGACCTGTCGGTTGGGTTCATCAAAGAAATGATTGTCGATAAAATAGAGGTAAAGTACCCGGAAAAGGACTATGATACAGCAAGTTACTCGACCTACGAACCGAACAGCTATACAAATTTCCGGTGCAAAGAGCACAAATGCGGAAGTTCAACAGCCCTCACTCTCGAATCGAAGTACCGGGCAGACTTCGCCGGGATAGCCGCTATCGTAAATGAGCGCATCGCTGATGAAAATGACGGATGGGATGAAGATATATTTTGGTGTGAGGTCCAGCGGGTAGGGTCGTCCGGAAGCTTTAACATGGTTCAGGGAGCTACATTTTTGGATCCGATTTTGCCCGGACAGAAATACTATAACTGCCTGTTAACGCCTCGCCGGAATTTACAGCGCAACATGAAGCTGCTCTGTGATTATTTCTACGAGTTGGGTAGTAAGCATCTGACATTCACATCCGGTGGATATAACAACAAGGTCCTTTACACCTATACGCCGAACGGAGGTGCGCAGTCGCTTCAGGAGGCCGGCGACATTTACATTAACTACCCGGTAACATTCAAGCCGCTTGAGATCAGCTTTTCCGCTCCGTATGATGCGCAATTTGCCGGCCTTGTAAATACCCTGCATGACCACTATGTGAAGTTTTGGCACAACGGCAACGAGTTATGGGGATATTTTAAGAAAATGGAGGTCAAACTGTACGGCCGGGGAAGCACGAAATTCACCCTGATATGCCACCTGATGACACCAATGGAACGACTTATAAGATAAAAGACATGGCAAGCCTCACCACATCATTCGTAAAGATATCGAACCTCTGTCCGTACCGCTTTCATCTGGACGGTGTCGGCGCCTTCGAGGTTCAAAGTTACCCGGCATGGTACACCCCTCGCCTTTACCGACACCTTGCGCACTGGGGAGGTAATGTCTATTTTCAATTCATGTGCCTGAACTCGGCCCTTGAAATAGGAGGCAGTACCGGTGCCTATTGCCGGATAGTTGATAACGCCGGGGCAACGGTGGCCACCATGACCATTGAAAAAATGGCCTCGATCTTCACAATCGAAGGTTATACCGTCTTTTGCGTGCATGGCAACTGGCCGCTTGCAATTGCCAACTTTGCCGATGGGACCTACTTTTTAAAACTTACCATCCCGATATCGTCGGGCGAATACCAAACCCTTTACTCCGAGCCTTTCTATGTGAGATCAGCACATGACGATTCGCTGAAAATCGGGTACGAACATGATGAAAATGACTTTGATGTGATCTGGACGGACGAACGTTCACAGCAGATGGAAATCGAACTGGTCGGCGGATTAAAACCCGAAGATGTGACGCCCGGAGGGAAGTTTACGGTGTATTCCGACCTTCAGCAGATCCCGGTCATGTTAAATGCACAACCCTATAACACCTACCGCTTCACTTTCGGAGGATCTGAAGGCATACCGAACTGGCTGATCGACAAACTCAACCGTGCCCTTTCATGTGATAAATTCTACATCAACGATGAGCAATTCTGTCGGGCTGACGGAGCAAAGTGGGAACGTACCGGGGAGGATGGGTACAATCTTGCCGGGTGGTCAATCGAACTTATGCGCTCAAACGGTGACAGCTCACAAGAATTTAACGCCGCCGGAATATCCGATACTGGGTACTGGACCGATGAGGGCGTCTGGAAGGACAGCGATACATGGGTGGATGAATCA
>Ga0209098_1004901_pt1 | contig 10241 bp, 5 predicted proteins | sample AD_JPNHW1_MetaG_FD_184429 | JGI IMG/M metagenome (GOLD analysis project Ga0209098, IMG submission 184429) | Active sludge microbial communities of municipal wastewater-treating anaerobic digesters from Japan - AD_JPNHW1_MetaG (SPAdes) (version 2) | ecosystem: Engineered > Bioreactor > Anaerobic >... | reverse complement strand
TATGATGCCAGGCCCGGGACTGTTTTAGAGCAGTATCCATCGTCGGGCGATAAAGTAAAACAAAGAAGGGTTGTTTATCTGACCATTGCCTCGGTTACTCCGGAAATTGCCCCGGTACCCAAAGTATTTGATGTTTCCTTGCGTGAAGCCCAAAGCCGGCTTGAAAGTGCAGGGTTTCGAATTGGCCAGATCTCCCGAAAGCCTTCGGAGTTCGTTGATTTGGTATTAGAACAGCGTTTTAAAAATAGCCCGCTTTCTGTTGGAACCAAGTTGCCCAAAGGAACTCCTATCGATTTGGTTGTTGGAATGGGATTGAGTTCTGATCGGACAACGATTCCTGCTTTAGTTGGCCTTAATGCCGATAACGCACGGGCATTGCTATCGGGAATGAACTTAAATGTTGGTGTGTTAGTTTACGATAACACGGTTGTTACTTCGTACGATTCGATGACTGCCAAAGTTTATAAACAGTCACCGTCCTATTCTGCAGATGCAACTGTTGAGCAAGGTGTATCTTTTGATCTTTGGTTATCAATTGATGAAGGAAAAATTTCACCAATACAGGCGGGTGACTCCCTTGATGTTGAAAAAGATGATTATTTTGATGAACAGTAACCGGGATGGTAGAAAACCTTGAAGAAATTGATGAAAACGACGACGGTGGTTTATACGAACATTTTCGGATCGAAGTAGACCCCGGGCAAAAAATTCTTCGGATAGATAAATTTCTGGCTAACCGGTTGAACAACACTTCCCGTAACCGGGTTCAGCTAGCCGCCGAGGCCGGAAGCATTATGGTGAATGGTGTTTCGGTTAAATCGAATTATAAAGTTAAACCTGGCGACGTCGTATCGATTGTCCTCGATTTTCCTCGCCGGGAAACAAAACTGATACCCGAAGATATTCCGCTCCATGTTGTTTATGAAGACGATGAACTGATTGTAATCAATAAACCTCCGGGTTTGGTCGTCCATCCAGGGCACGGAAATTATACCGGAACGTTGGCCAATGCCTTGGTGTTCCGGTTTCAGAATTTGCCTTTTTTCAACACCGAAGATCCCCGGCCCGGGCTGGTTCATCGCATCGATAAAGATACGTCGGGGTTATTGGTTATTGCCAAAACAGAAAGGGCCAAAAATAACCTTGCCCTGCAATTTTTTGAAAAGACAACCAAGCGGTCGTATCAGGCGTTGGTGTGGGGAACTCCGAAAGAATCGGAAGGAACTATCGAAGGGAATATTGGTCGGAGCTTTAAAAATCGTCAGGTTTATGCCGTCTTTCCCGAAGGCGATTATGGAAAACATGCCGTTACCCATTATCGGGTAATTGAGGAACTTGGCTATGTTTCATTAATCGAATGCCGGCTCGAAACGGGGAGGACGCATCAAATCAGAGTACACATGAGTTCGATTGGCCATCCAATCTTCAACGATTCAACCTACGGTGGCGACCAAATTTTAAGAGGAACAACGTTTACAAAATACAAACAATTTGTCGAGAACTGTTTCAAAATCTGCCCCCGACAGGCTTTACATGCCAAATCTCTGGGTTTTGTACATCCGGTAACCGGAGAAGAGCTGTTCTTTGAATCGGATTTGGCCGATGATATGAATCAGGTACTCGAAAAATGGAGAAACTATTTAGTCAATCGTATAGAATAATTCTTGAAAATGAAAAAACATATTGCTGTTGTTTGTGGCGGTGACTCATCGGAGTATGTAGTGAGCCTGAAAAGCGGAAAAAATATATATGACAACATCGACCGGGAGAAATACATTCCCTGGATGATCCGTATGCGTTATGAAGAATGGGTTGTACTGGAGGGAGATCTGGTGATTTCGATCGTCGACAAAGGTGATTTCAGCTTTGTTGTGAACGGTGAAAAGATCAGGCCTGAGTATGCCTTCATCATGATACACGGAACGCCCGGTGAAGATGGCGTTTTGCAGGGTTATTTCGATTTGTTGGGGATCCCGTATTCCGCATGTGGGGTATATGCTTCGGCATTGACCTTTCACAAATTTTATTGCGACAATTTTTTAAGGGCTTTTGGGGTTGAAATGGCCCGGGCCGATTACTTTCAAAAAGGCGATGCCGTCGATCCCTCCGAAATGGTTCGCAAATATGGTCTTCCTCTTTTTGTAAAACCCAGTGCAGGAGGCTCTAGTTTTGGTGTAACGAAAGTAAAGCGTGAAGAGCAGATCCTGCCTGCGGTTGAAGCAGCATTCAAGGAAAGCAACGATTGCCTCGTTGAGGAGTTTATCGATGGGATGGAATTGGCCATTGGGGTTTGTGAGCTGAACGGGGAGATTGTTCCTTTTCTTCCAACGGAAGTCGTTCCCAAGGGCGAATTTTTCGATTTCGACTCAAAATACCTGGTTGGAGGTGCGCTTGAAGTTACACCAGCCCGTCTGCCTGAAGAAAAGATCAAAGAGTGTCAGCAACTTTCAAAGAAGATATACAAGCTTATCGGGTGCCATGGCGTAGTTCGGGTTGATTTTATATTGAAGAATGGGATTCCTTATTTTTTGGAAATCAACACCATACCTGGGATGACGGAGACTAGTTTTATTCCGCAGCAGTTAAATGCGATGGGAATGACATTACGAACGGTTGTAAGTCAGATCATTGATCAGGATCTTGCGCGACTGGAAAAATAAATACGGATATTGTCTCTTTTTTGCGACTTCATTTTTCTATTTTTGAAATTCACCAAAAAGTTTTGGTGAGGAATTTTATTTGTTGAAAATCATGGCATCTACTTCTACCAGACGAAATACAAAAGCGGATATTGATCAAATTAATGCTCAGTATGGAAAAATTCCGCCTCAGGCCGTTGATGTGGAAGAGGCTGTTTTGGGTGCCCTTATGCTCGAAAGGGAAGCCTTTGTCGGTGTTGCCGATGTTTTGACCGAGGATTGTTTTTACAAGGAAGAACACCGAGTCATTTTTAACGTCATCAAAGAGCTTTCGGTAAAAGATAAGCCGGTTGACTTGTTGATCGTTACCCAAGAACTGAAAAACAGGGGTTTACTCGAACAAGTTGGGGGCCCGCTCTATATTACGCAGCTTACGAGCAAAGTTGCTTCGGCTGCCCACCTCGAATTTCATGCCCGAATTATTGCCCAGAAATACATTCAACGTGAGCTGATACGTTCGTGCTCTGAAATTCAGACAAATGCATACGACGATACTAAGGATGTTGACGAACTGATCAACGAGGCCGAATCGGCCATTTTCAAGATTTCGGAGGGTAATATCAAAAAAGAAACCCAGCCGATTAAACCAATTCTGAAAGAGGCTGTTTCTTTGATTGAAGAAGCCAGTAAACGAAAAGATGGATTATCGGGTGTTCCTTCTGGATTTTCAAAAGTCGACCGTATGACTTCGGGATGGCAAAAAACCGACCTGATCATTATCGCGGCCCGTCCGGCGATGGGTAAAACCGCTTTTGCCCTTTCGATGGCCCGGAATATGGCTGTTGAATTTAAAAAACCTGTAGCCGTTTTTTCACTCGAAATGTCTTCGATCCAGTTGGTAAACCGATTGATCGCATCGGAGTCGGAACTTGGGTCGGAAAAGGTTAAAAAAGGCAACTTGGAAGGAAATGACTGGGACCGGTTGAACAGTGCAATCCGGCGGCTCGATGAAGCACCGATATTTATCGATGATACGCCCGCCTTGTCGATCTTTGAATTCAGGGCCAAATGCCGAAGGTTGAAAATGCAGCAGGATATTGGCGTAATCATGGTCGACTATTTGCAGCTGATGACTGCCGGTTCCGATAACCGGGGTAGCCGTGAGCAGGAAGTAAGTATGATTTCACGCTCGTTGAAAGCAATTGCCAAAGAGCTCGATGTTCCGATTTTAGCCTTGTCGCAGTTGAACCGTTCGGTTGAATCGCGCGAGGGAAAACGGCCACAGCTGTCCGATTTGCGTGAATCGGGTGCAATTGAACAGGATGCGGATATGGTTATGTTTATCCACCGTCCTGAATATTATGGAATTACTGAGGATGAAGAAGGCAATTCACTACGGAATGTGGCCGAAGTCATTATTGCCAAGCACCGTAATGGCGCCGTAGGTGATGTAAGGTTATTGTTCCGGAAAGAGCTTGCCAAATTTGTCGATTTGGAAGAGTATCCTTCTGATTTCGAAACTAATTCCACGCAAACATTCAGTTCAAAAATGAACGATGATTCAGGCTTTGCCACAATGGCTCCTCCTTTCAGCGTTCCGGCAGGAAACCCATTTGCTTCATTTGGAAAAGAAGATGATATACCTTTTTAACGCATGAAGAAATTTTCAATCCTTCTATTAATCCTGTTGGTTTCCCGGGTGGCATTTCCATCGTCGATACTGATTCCAATGGATGAAAGCCAGAAAAACCATCTGAAAGCTTACGGAATTGCTTATTGGGTATTGGAAAGAGGTGTCGATGTGAAATGGTTGCTCAACTACCGGGGAGGCAGTTTTATGATTTCGAACATTAAAGAAATTGAGAGTGAATGTCTTGTCAGAGGGGTTAGCTTCGAAATTATTGCCGATGCTCAGGCAAATCTGATTGTGGATGAAATTTCGAGCCCTTCGCAAAATATGGATGTGGTTTTGATGCAAAAAGCCCCAAAAATTGCAGTTTATTCTCCCCCCAACAAGCAACCATGGGACGATGCGGTAACTTTGGTATTAACCTATGCCGAAATTCCATATGAAACAATTTATGACGAAGAGATTCTGGATGGAAAATTAAGCAACTACGATTGGCTCCATTTGCACCACGAAGATTTTACCGGCCAGTTTGGCAAATTCTTCAGGAATTATCAGCATATGCCCTGGTATCAGGAAGATGTAAAGACCAATAAAGACCTTGCGCAGAAACTGGGTTTTCTTAAAGTTTCGGAAATGAAACTTGCTGTGGCAAAAACAATCAAAAGTTATGTTGCCAACGGAGGATTCCTTTTTGCCATGTGTGCAGCCACCGATACGTACGACATTGCCTTGTCTGCTGAAGGAGAAGACATTTGCGAATCGATGTACGATGGAGATCCGTCAACACCTGACTTTAACAATCACCTGGATTTTACAAGGACTTTTGCTTTTCAGAATTTCACGGTCGAGGTTGATCCTTACAAATACGAGTTTTCAAACATTGATGTAACCGAAACCCGAAAAGTACAAATGGGATCCGATTACTTTACCCTTTTTGATTTTTCGGCCAAATGGGATCCCGTTCCAACCATGTTGTGCCAGAACCACACCCGGATTGTCAGGGGATTTATGGGGCAAACCACCGCTTACGATAAGAAGCTTATTAAGCCAGAGGTGCTAGTTATGGGTGAGAATAAAGCAGCGAACGAAGCCCGGTATATTCATGGTGAATATGGGAATGGTACCTGGACATTTTACGGTGGGCACGATCCCGAAGATTACCGTCACGCGGTTGGCGATCCTGCCACCGATTTAAGTCTCTATCCCAATTCGCCCGGTTATCGTTTAATATTGAACAATGTTTTGTTTCCTGCCGCCAAGAAAAAGAAGCAGAAGACGTAATATTTTGATTTTTTAATCACGAATTCTTCGTTTAATCTTGCGAATTCAAAGATTCTAGTTACTTTTCATAATTGGGGATCAGTTTATTTTTGTTTGGACCTATTTTTATGTTCAAGAAATTGAGTAAAAATATGCTCCAATGAAACGTTTTCTTCTTCTTTTTGCTTTTAATGTTTTGCTTTTAGAAATATTATTTGCCCAAGATTTCGCACAGTTACCGAAGCAAAAGCCTTTTACTGTGAACGGATCGATTTCCACCACGGCGAGTCTTTATGATGTAACAGGAAAAACTTCAACCCGGGATCCTTTCACATACATGCTTTCCGGGAATGTTGATGTCACGGTGTATGGTGTACATCTGCCATTTTCGTTTATGTATAGTGGAAAGAATCTTTCCTATACCCAACCATTCAACCGGTTTGGCATTAGCCCCGAATATAAGTGGATCAAACTGCATTTGGGATACCGGAGCATGAACTTCTCTTCCTGCACGTTGGCAGGTCATTCATTCTTAGGTGCCGGAGTTGAACTTAACCCGGGTAATTTCAGGTTTGCCGGAGTTTATGGCCGATTTAAGCAGAAGACCATCCCCAATACCATTAATCCAGCTGACACGTTGTATGCCCCAACACGAAAAGGTTATAGCTTTAAAGTCGGGGTTGGTTCGCAAACCAATTATTTTGACCTGATTTTCATGCATATTGCTGATGATTCGCTTTCTGTTGATCTTTCGCAAGGTGGTACGTTAAAAGAATTGCAAGCAAATACTGTTTTGGGAACTCATTTCAAATTTAAGTTGGCTAAATCGCTGGTATGGGAAACAGAAGGAGCTCTAAGCCTGCTCACAAAAAACATGGCCGACAATCATCTTTCCGACATTGATAACCCAATAGTAAAAAGTTTGACCGGGACATTGAAACTGAATGCATCTTCCGAATATTCAACCGCCTGGAATTCGACCCTTACCTATACCGCAAAACTCTATTCCATGGGATTTCAATACCGCCGCATATCTCCAAATTACCAATCGTTTGGGGCTTACTATTTCAATACCGATATCGAGAATTTTACCCTGAATGGCAAATTCTCTCTTTTTAGACGAAAACTAAGTGTCAATGGGAACGTTGGGCTTCAACGCGACAACCTGAAAGGAAATAAAGCATCGCAATCAATGCGCATCATTTCAATGGCTAATGTGAACTATAGTACCGGAAAAGTTTTCAGCATTAACGGCTCGTTTAGCAATTATAGTATCAATCAGCAGGCAGGACGTCTTCCGTTAAACGATACCATTAAGCTTTACCAAACCAATCGGAATATCAGCCTGATGCCAATGTTCACTTTCAACAAAGGAAATATTCAACAGGTAATTCAGGTTAATGCGACCTTAACCGATATGATTGATCACAACCAATTTACTGCGGCAAATAGTGAGGTTAGTACCCGAATGGCCATGATCAATTACTTTCTGAATCTTCCAAAAACAGAAACTTCTTTCATGGCTGGTCTTAATTATACCAATATGGTTTCGGCCACATTGAATCAAACGCTTTATGGATTAAGTACCGATGCGGGAAAAACTTTTTTGAAGGGGAAGTTGAATACCAGTTTTTCTGTATCAATAAATAGGAGCGAATACGAGAATGTCATGGGATGGGTTAATTCAGGCTCCCTTGTTTTATCATACCGAATACAAAAGAAACATTCGTTCAAACTAAATATAACCCATATTAGGAATAGTTACCCAAATAGTTCAACAGTAAAAAGTTTCAATGAAACTAAATCCCTTTTCAGTTATGTGTACAATATTTGAAAAATCAGGAAATCGTTTTTCTTTGTTGAAAAACGTTCTTTTAACAGCAATCGTTATCAGCACCTTTTTTTTCGTCCCGAAAGATGTAGTTGCACAGGCAAATCTGGTAAGTGTGAATATTGCCGTAATGCCACCTTATACTTCGTCGCTGTACGACTATATCAATACCCCGAATAAAATTGTGATTACGCTTACCCACACAGACCTCAGTTACCCTGAGATTCAGCTCTACCTGAGGGCTTCAATTATTAGCGAAAAGGGAATCAGGGTAACTACCGAACAGGGATATAAGCCTTCGGAGCCAATTGTTTTGTCTCCCGGGAAAATGTACCGGCTTACCAACGAAAATATTTCAGAGGCTTTCAGTTTGAAGCATACGATTATTGAAGGGACCGACCTGAGAGAATTATTGAGTGGGGCCGGACTACCGGAGGACTATTACCAAATTTGCGTCCAGGCGTTCGATTACAATACCGATCAGCCTCTTTCGGGAGACCAACCGATTGGGTGCAGTAACCTGTTCAATGTGACCAATTTGGAACCGCCTCATATCGGCTTTCCATTGTGTGGCGATGAAATTGTGCAAACGGCATTACAGCTGGTCACAATAAACTGGACAACCCCATCAGGAGCTTTACCTGGTACAAAATACAATTTTGAAATGGTTGAAATTCCCGAAAACTCCACGATCGATCCAATGGAAGCTTTTGAATCGACCACCTATCCATTGTTCTTTGAAGAGACAACAAGTTTAAACCAGATGCTGCTGACTGTTCAAAAAGCCCTTCTCTCTCCGGGTTACACCTATGCCTTCAGGGTCCAAGCTATCGATCCAAATGAAAGGCTGCATTTCAGAAACGAAGGTTACAGCGAAATATGTTATTTTAAATACAAGGAAAAAGAGAGGGTCTTTGGTCCTGATGAAAAAAATATCCGGTTTGTAATGCCTGCTTACAACAACATTGATTCGGTCCTTACGGCCAATTCTTTCCGCGGACTTCACATTGCCTGGCGGGTTGAGCCATTTGATACACTAAACTATCATGATCCGTTGGATGACTTTCCCGGTTGCCATTTTAATGTTGAATTCTTTGACAGTGAAAATGGCAAACAACCAATATATGCATCAACCACCGTAAGTCCCTATTTAGAAATTGACAATTCAAGCATCCCTTTTGTCGATGGAAAACCTTATTGGGTTCAGGTTTCCATCGAAAATAAAGTTTCAAAAGAAAAAATGCTGGTCTCTGAGAGAAATGGTTTCCGTTTTTCAGTTAACAGAGAATTGCAAAAAGGTTATTCACAACGGACTCTTTCTGGAATATTGAAATATCAGTTTGAAAATGAAGGTGCCGATTCATATCCGGCTTCATATCTGAACCTTAACCTGAAATGTATTTACCTGCTGACCGACAAAAACAGTGGCAAGCAATATGAGATACCTGAAGATGATGTTGTTAATGTAATGACCGGAGGTTTAAACAGTACGAGAAGTTACAACGTGTCGATACCAAATGTTTCTAATGAAACTGCTGAATCGAAAGATCAGTTCCCCACAAGCATAACCCGTGAAATTGTTGCATCGACCGTTACATCTTTTGGTGGAAGTTTCTCTTTCAATTATGCATGGCCTGATCATGCTCCATTGGGAGAGGTTAGCTCTTCGTTTACTTACACATCTTCATCTGCAGGAACAGTAACCGGTACCCTGGAGAGAACTCTGAGAATAGAGATAACCAATCCCTATTATTCGAGCCCACAAACGGTGATCACAAACAATTTTGAGACGTTCGACCTGGGCGAAGTAACCACTTATGTGTACAGCTATCAATTGAATGCTTACCTGACAAAAGGGTACAAGATGAACAGTAAAGCAAAAGAAATTCTTGCGGGCAAAAAAATCTACCTTTTCAGGAAGGAAAAATCGCCTGGAATACCGCAGTATGAAGGTGAAAACCTCAGCCGTTTTTCATTGGTTGAGACACCGGCCGAGTTGAAATATGCCGGATATTATGTTGTGGCAGTAGGAAAAACCGAAACCTCGACTACTGACAAAGGAGAGACTGTGGCCCAGGTTGTTTTCCCCCGATTAATTGAAAATTTAGTAATTGGCGACCAATATTATTGGTATGTAGAAGGAATGGGGTTGGCATCGGCCCAATCGTTTTCGTATACAGACAATTTGACCTATACCAGCCAATCAAAGAAATTGAATTATAGAAAAGGTTTTCAAACAATGACGAATAATTCTCTCGTAATAGAACCACAGGGCAAATATAGTTTTATAGTCAGCACCGAATTAAATGTGATTTCTTCCGATCCTCCCATGTCAGAGGTTAAGGGACGGCTGGTGTATGAACTTTCGGGGGAACCGGGAAATTTGAGGCCACTTGCGAACCGGAGGATCACAATTATCTCGTGTTTGGTCGACGTTTGCTCAAATAAGATTGTGAAAAACTATATGGATGAAAGTAAGGAGGAAGCTTTTTCTGACGCAGTACCCATATATTCCGACCGCACGGATGCAAATGGAAATTTCGGTTTCAAATTTCCCAATATAGATTTTGGTACACATGATCCTGTCGACGGAACATACAACGTGTCGACTGGTAAATTGAACCGGGATCAATTGTCGTGGGATACCTGGGAAAGCGACAAGGAGGCCAATCTTCGCCTGAAATATGAGCCAAAAAGAGTCAAGGTGAAACGGGTTTTCCGGATTGTTGTTGACGATCCTTCGAAATTATTTCTTAGCCCCGATGACAACATTGAAGTAAAACCACTTGAAAACGTTGACCTTGGAACACTTACTTCCAAAGTGATGTGCTTTACGGTTTCCGGCTCAATTCTGGGGACCTATTTTAGTGGTCTCGACTAT
>Ga0209098_1004899_pt1 | contig 10243 bp, 4 predicted proteins | sample AD_JPNHW1_MetaG_FD_184429 | JGI IMG/M metagenome (GOLD analysis project Ga0209098, IMG submission 184429) | Active sludge microbial communities of municipal wastewater-treating anaerobic digesters from Japan - AD_JPNHW1_MetaG (SPAdes) (version 2) | ecosystem: Engineered > Bioreactor > Anaerobic >... | reverse complement strand
TGCCGGGGAGGACCGAGCCGTCCACCTGCCCGCAGATGCCCTTCACGGGGATTTCGGGCCCGGCCATCCGGGGGCCGACCGCGATGTCGCAGGTGCTCGTCCCCATGATCTTCAGGAGCTTCCCTGGGCCGACGCCCCCGCCTACCGCCCCCATGTGGGCGTCGAAGGCGCCCACGGCCACCACGACCTCCGCGGAGAGGCCCAGGCGGTCCGCCCAGGCCCGCGACAGCCTGCCGCAGGGCGCGTCGGCGGTCCAGGTCTCCGTCCCGAGGGAGGCCTTGAGGGGCACGAGGCGAGGGTCCAGCCGCGCGAGGAAGGCATCCGCGGGGTAGCCGCCGAAGGAGGGGTGCCACATGGCCTTGTGTCCCGCGGCGCAGCGGCTCCGCTTGATCCCGGGCAGGGACCCGACCCCCGTGAGCACCGCGGGGATCCAGTCGCAGTGCTCGACGACCGTGGCCGCGGCGGCGGCCACGGCCGGGTCCTCGCGGATCACATGGAGCGCCTTGGCCCAGAACCATTCGGACGAGTAGACACCGCCCTCGAACCGGGTGAAGTCCTCGCCGCCCCAGGTGCGCGCGAGCTGGTTGATGCGCCCGGCCTCGGCCACCGCCGTGTGGTCCTTCCAGAGCACGAACATGGCGTTCGGATTCTCCTCGAAGCCCGGACGCAGGGCCAGGGGCGTGCCCTGGGCATCGGCCAGGACCGGCGTGGAGCCGGTGGTATCCACGGCGATGCCTCGCACCTTGGCGGCGGACCCTTTCCCGGCCTCGCGCAGGGCCCCCCGGACCGCGGCCTCCAGGCCCTCCAGGTAGTCCAGGGGGTGCTGCCGGAAGCGGTTCGCCCGCGGGTCGCAGTAGAGCCCGCGCGCCCAGCGGGGATAGTCCTGGACGCAGGCGCCCAGCACCCGCCCGTCGAGGCTCCCAGCCACCACGGCCCGCACGGAATCCGTGCCGAAGTCGATGCCGATCACCCAGTCGTCCTCGCGCATGATCCGTCCCTTGAACCGCCCTCGGCCGGAGGCGCTCGCGGCGGCCCCCGGCAGGCCGGGGAACGTCCGGGGTCGCCTTCGCCCCCGCTTCGCGCGGGGACGCGTTCCAGATTGTGAACGTTCACATCACCCCAGTCAACCTCCCTTGCCCGGGTCCGATGCGCTAGGCTAGGGATTCCACCTGCATCCCGGAAGGCGCCGACGACCGGATGAGATCCCACCTAGACCAGCGATCCGCAGAACCCCGCCGGCGGCCGGCCGTCATGGCGGACGTCGCGGACCTCGCCGGGGTTTCCCACCAGACGGTGTCGCGCGTGCTGCACGACAGTCCGAACGTGCGCAGGGAGACCCGGGAGCGGGTCCTGGCCGCCATGGGGCAGCTCGACTACCACCCCAACAGCATGGCCCAGGCCCTGGTCACGGGGCACTCGCGGGCGCTCGGGGTCGTGAGCTTCGACACGAGCCTGTACGGGCCCGCCTCGACCCTGCTCGGCATCGAGCAGGCCGCCCACGCCGCCGGCTACGGGGTGAGCATCTCCAGCCTCCAGGCCGTCACCCGGGCCTCCATGCTGGGCGCGGTCCAGGGCCTGCAGGGCCAGGGGGTGGAAGGCATCATCGTCATCGCGCCCCAGAAACAGGCCGTCGAGGCGCTCCGCCGCCTGTCGCACCGCGTACCGCTGGTGGCCGTCGAGGCCGGGCCGGACGAGTCCGTCCCCGTGGTGGCCGTCGACCAGTTCGCGGGAGCCGCCGCCGCCACGCGCCACCTCCTCGAGCTGGGCCACCGCAGCGTCTGGCACCTCGCGGGCCCTCACGATTTCCTGGAAGCCGAGCTGCGGGTCTCCGGCTGGAAGGCGACCCTGGAAGCCGCCGGCATCCAGCCCCCCGCCCCCTTCCGCGGCGACTGGAGCCCCCGTTCCGGATACGAGATCGGCCGGCGCCTGGCCGGGCTTCCGGAGGTCACGGCCGTCTTCGTCGGGAACGACCAGATGGCTCTCGGCCTGCTCCGGTCGCTGCACGAGGCGGGTCGCGACATCCCGGGGGACATCAGCCTCGTGGGGTTCGACGACATCCCCGAGGCCGCCTACTTCACGCCGCCCCTGACGACGGTCCGCCAGGACTTCGCCGAAGCGGGTCGCCGCTGCCTCCGCATGCTCGTCGACCTGATCGAGACCGGCGAGCCCTGTGCGAACGTCCTGGTCGCCCCCGAGCTGGTGGTCCGGAGCAGCACCCAGGCCTTCCGCCGCTGACCTGGAACCGCGCGCACTGCGGGTAGACTATCCATGCCCGCAGGAGATCCCCATGGCCAAGCAGCCCAACGAGCAGCCCGAGATCATCTACACGATGATGCGGGTGTCCAAGTACTACAACAACAAGCCCGTGATCAAGGACATCTCCCTGTCCTATTTCTACGGAGCCAAGATCGGCGTGCTGGGGCTCAACGGATCCGGCAAGTCCACGGTGCTGCGCATCATGGCGGGGGCGGACCAGGACTTCAACGGCACCGCGGTGCTCTCCAAGGGCTACACCACGGGGCTGCTCGAACAGGAGCCGAAGCTGGACGACGCCAAGACCGTGCGGGAGATCGTGGAGGAGGGCGCCGCGGAGAAGGTGGGCTGGCTGAAGGAATACAACGCCATCAACGACGCCTTCGCCGATCCCGACGCGGACTTCGACAAGCTGATGGCCAGGCAGGGGGAGCTGCAGGACAGGATCGACGCGGCGGACTGCTGGGACCTGGACGCGCAGCTCGAGCAGGCCATGGACGCCCTGCGCTGCCCCGATCCCGAAACCCCCGTGCAGGTCCTCTCGGGCGGCGAGCGCCGCCGCGTGGCGCTCTGCCGGCTGCTCATCCAGAAACCCGACATCCTGCTCCTGGACGAGCCCACCAACCACCTGGACGCGGAAACCGTCGCCTGGCTGGAGAAGCACCTGCAGGAATACGAGGGCACGGTCATCGCCGTGACCCACGACCGCTACTTCCTGGACCACGTGGCCGAGTGGATCCTGGAGCTGGACCGGGGCGAAGGCGTGCCCTGGCGGGGCAACTATTCCAGCTGGCTGGAGCAGAAGAGCCAGCGGCTGGCCCAGGAGGAGAAGGCGGACAAGCGGCGGGAGAAGACCCTGGAGCGCGAGCTGGAGTGGATCCACATGTCCCCGAAGGGACAGCACGCCAAGAGCAAGGCGCGCATCGCGAACTACGAGAAGCTCGCCTCCGAGGAGGGCTCCCGGCGCGAGCAGGAGCTGGAGATCTACATCCCGGCCGGACCGCGGCTGGGGGACGTGGTCGCGGAGCTCAAGGGCGTCTCGAAGGCCTACGGCGACAAGGTGCTCTTCGACGGCCTCAGCTTCGAGATCCCCCGGGCAGGCATCCTGGGCGTCATCGGCGCCAACGGCGCGGGCAAGACGACCCTCCTGCGCCTGCTCACGGGTCAGGAACAGCCCGACTCCGGCGCCGTCCGCCTGGGCGACACCGTCAAGATGGCCTACGTGGACCAGCTCCGCGCGAGCCTCGACACCGACAAGAGCGTCTTCGAGGCCGTCTCCGGCGGCTACGAGATCATCAGCCTCGGAGGGCGGGAGATCAACGCCCGGGCCTGGCTGAGCCGGTTCGGGTTCTCGGGCGAGGCCCAGCAGAAGAAGGTGAAGGAACTCTCAGGCGGCCAGCAGAACCGCCTGAACCTCGCCCTCACCCTGAAGAGCGAATCCAACCTCCTCTTCTTCGACGAACCGACCAACGACCTGGACGTGAACACGATGCGCGCCCTGGAGGAGGCCATCGACGCCTTCGCCGGCAGCGCCGTCATCGTGAGCCATGACCGCTGGTTCCTGGACCGCCTGGCCACCCACATGCTGGCCTTCGAGGGGGACAGCCAGGTCGTCTACTTCGACGGGAACTACACCGAGTACGAACAGTACCGGCAGGAAGTCCTGCACCTGAAACCCTTCGAGCCCCACCGGATCAAGTACCGGAAGCTGACGCGGTAGCCCGGAGGCCCTTCAGGAACGGCCCTGGCCCCCCACGCCGAGCACGGCGGCCACCTTCCGGTTCAAGGGCTGGTCGTCGAAGTCGAACGTCCAGACATGGCGCCCGTTCTGGTCGTTCCCGATGTGGCGCCCGCCGCACCGCTCCAGGTACGCCTGGCCCGGCGCCCTCGTGAACTTGGCGTTCTCGACGACCAGGGCCACTCCCAGGATGTTCCGGAGCAGCGTCCCTGCGCGCAGGTGTTCGTAGCACAGATAGTGCATGCACTTGGCCAGCCCCAGGCGGCGGTCCGCCGCACGGATGAACGCGCGGTACAGGTAGTAGGCCTGGGGCGGCCGGCGAAGGGTCGAGAGATAGACGGTGTTGAGCCCCACGATCTCGCGGGCCCGGTTCCTCGCCACGCACACGACCTCCGCCACGCGCCGGCGGGCCTCCTGCGGATCGGCGAGGGCGCCGTTGGCCAGCCAGAAGGTCGCGATCTCGCCGGCCAGGGCCGTATCCACGCTCCCCTGCACCACGGTGATCGTGTAGTCGTCGAAGGTGATCGAATCAGTCATGGGCCAGGGTCCGGTGGAATGGCCTCCACGCTACGCCGAGGCTCCGGCGCTGTCAACGCGCCATGAAGGACAGGGGGGCGGTGTCCGCGGACGCCGCCCCCCTTCCTTCACGCGCCTTGCCGAGGCTGGATCAGAAGCTGATCCTCACCCCGCCCTTCACGTTGTGCTCGTGCCAGTTCGACGAGCCGGCCTGCAGGTCGTAGTTCGCGAAGACCGATGCCACGCCGTGGAAGTCGTAGTTGAACCCCGCCCCCAGCAGGACCGAGTTCCGCTTCGGATCCGTCGTCTTCACCGTGAACGCGTCCAGTCCCGATCCCAGGAACACCGCCGTGATGTCCCGCGAGTCGTTCTTGAACTCGTGCTGGAAGGCCGCGTGCACGTCCAGCGAGAACGTGTCGTTCCCGCTCACCGGCGCGCTGTAGGCCAGCCGCCCGCCCACGCGCCCCAGCAGGGACGTCATCGTCTGGTTGTCCACGCCGAGATCGGCCGCCAGCGCTCCCGTCTCCTCGAAACTGTCCACCTTCAGGCGCACCCACTGCAGTCCCGCCAGGGGGCCCACCGTCAGCTGCTCGTTGATCCGGAAGTCATAGCCTCCGTCGATCCCGAACCCTGTCTGGTGCCCGTTCGTGTCCGCCTTCGCCAGGTACGTGTACCCGGGAATCGGCACGATCCGCTTGCTCTCGTAGTCGTTCTTCGAATACACCGCCAGCGCGTTCCCGTAGAATCCGCCCTGCCGGTAGCCCGCATAGATCCCGAACCCCCGGCTATCCACGTCCGCCTTGCTGCCGAGGTTGTCCAGCTCCGCGTCGTTCGTCGTGCTGTAGTGGAACAGGGCCCCGACCGTGAAAACCGGGTTCACCCGGTAGTCCGCGCCCACCACCACGCTGTTCGTCGAGAACTTCGCGTCGGTCACGTCCCGGTCGTCCCCGTCCACCGTCGCGTCCTTGTAGCCGCCGCTGATCCACAGGTTCCCCCGCTTCTCGGGCATGTCCTCGCTCAGGAACGCCATCCGGTGGTCGATCTGCTGGCTCACCGAACTCATCGTCGAGACGGCGATGTCCCCGAAGAGCTGGTACCGCTGCGGCGACAGCGAGGCCAGGGCCATCGGAACGTCCTCGCTCAGGTCCACCGCGTTGAGCAGCTTGAACAGCTCGCTGCCAGGTTCCGGACTCTCCGCCAGGCTGTCGAGGTTCGCCCCCAGGGCCGCCTGATTGGGCGTCCCGCCCTGCCCCTCGTAGGACAGGAGTCCCTCCGTATCGATGAGCATCGGATCCACGGTGTAGGTCACCCCGCGAACCGTGAACGTGATGCCTTCGCTCTGGTCAGGATCGGCCGCGAGCTGGGCCGCGATGTCCGCCCTCAGGGCCGCGATCGCCTCCGGGCTCAGGCCCGTGAAGTTCAGGTTCAGGGTGTTGAGCGGGTTGCCGGAAGAATCGGTCCCAAACCCCGTGATCTTGCCATTGACCGTGGAATGCCCTTCCAGATTCAGCACGTTGTCCGAGCCGTTGATGACGATCGTGCTCGTATTGCCCGACGGATCCGCCGAGGGGATGGCGCTGATCGAGCCCCAGTTGGTCACGGTATTCCCGTTGCCCGAGACGTTGACGCCGTAGCCGCCCACACCCGCGGAGATGGTGCCGCTGTTCAGGACGAGATTGTCCCCGCTGAGGTACAGGCCCACAGCCGTGCCTCCATCGCCGACCGTGATGTCGCCGATGTTGACCAGCTGGTTCCCGTCACCTCCCGTCATGGCGCTGAATACGACACCAAATCCGTCGTCGCCGGCCGTGATGTGGCCTGTGGCCGTATTGGTCACCACGTTCCCGCTGAGTGTCATGAGATCGGCCAGCACGACCCCGGTCCCGCCGTCCCCGACGGTGATCGTTCCGGAATTGGTCACCCGATTGTCGAGGGTGCCTTCCGCTTCGCCGCCCGGAGCGACGAAGTTGGGATCCATGCTCAGGATCGGTTCTCCCAGCTCGCGGCCGATGAGGATGCCACAGGCGTCATCTCCCACGTTGATTCCACCGGTGTTGGTCACCACGTTGCCGCTGACCAGGGGCTCGCCACCATCATACTTGCTAGAGCGCGCATTGTTGCCGATCAGGATGCCGCCGGTGTTCCCGCTCTGGTCCATCCCGTCGCCGACGGTGATGGTGCCGGAATTGGTCACGACGTTGTCCTGGACCGTGGCCAGGCTCCCGTAGATGTAGATGCCGATGCCCTGATCGCCGGCGGTGATCCCGCCCGCATTGTCCACCGTGTTCCCGCTGATGCCCGTCAGGCCGCTCACGGCCTGCAGGGCCATGCGGTCTATCCCATCGGTATTCTCATCCTCGTGGCCCAGGAAGATGCCGACCCCTTCGTATCCGACCTCGATCCTGCCCGTGGCCGTGTTGGACACCTGGTTGCCGGTGATGAGATCGTCGCCACCGATCCCGATGCCCACTCCGGAGGCGTGAGAGCTGGCACCATCGATCGAACCGCTGTTGACGACCGTGTTGGTGCTGGCGTCATGGTCGCCCCAGATGGCAATGCCTCCGCCGTAGTACCAGGCATCGATGGAACCGGCGTTGGTTACCGTGTTGGAGGTGACCGAATAGCCGTCCAGCAGGATGCCGGCCCCGCCCCTGACGTCGATCTCGCCCGTGGAGGCGTTGGCCACGGTGTTGCCGCTGATGAGGTCGACGAAGTTGCCGCTGCCGTCCTGCTGCTTGAGGGTCAGTTCGCTTCCGAGGAGGATCCCGACCGTGTCGGCCATGATCTCACCCTTGTTGGTCACCGTGTTGCCCAGGATGTTCTCCCCGGCCCACAGCCAGATGCCGGTGTCTCTGGACGTGATGTGACCGTCGTCATGCCCGGCTGGGGCGTCGAGCAGCACCACGGGGCTTTCCTCGTTCACCACCGTGTTGCCACTGAGATCGTTCGTGGCGCCCAGGTAGATGCCCGTATCCTCGGCCGAGATCTGCCCTGCGTTGGTGACCGTGTTGGCGGTGGTGTTGTTGTAGCTATACAGATCGACGCCCACACCTCCCGAGGTGATGAGGGCGCCGGCGGCGTTCAGCACCGTGTTGCCGCTGGCATCGCGGCTGCCGCCCAGGAAGATGCCTTCGTCCTCGGCGGAGATCGTGCCGGTGTTGGTCACTGTATTGGTGACGGCGTCATACCGGGCCCAGAAGCCCATGCCGTACTGGGCGCTGATCGTGCCGGCGTTGGCCATCTTGTTGGAGGTGATGTTGTAGCCGTATCCGGCCATGCCATCGTCGTCCCCTGCGTTGATCACGCCCGTGATCTCGTTCGTGATCGTGTTGCCGCTCAGGTCGTTCCTGGCATCGAGCTCGATTCCATCGTAATGGGAGACGTAGATCTCGCCCGCATTGACGACGGTGTTGCCGGTGATGTTGTGGTCCGAGTCGACCGCGATCCCGGCATCGGAGCTGCTGATCCGGGCACCGGAGGCGTTGGTCACCGTGTTGCCGCTGACATCGTTGCCAGCGTTGACTTCGATTCCGGTGCCATCGGAGGAAAGGATCGCGCCTGAATTGGTCACCGTGTTGCCGAGGATATCGTGGCCCGATCCGAGGCTGATGCCGGCGTCGTAGACGTTGATCTCACCATCGAAGAAGTTGGCATCACCATCGATCGCGCCGACCGGCCTGGGTCCATTGGTGACCGTGTTGCCGAGGACGTCGTTCTTGGCGTACAGGACGATGCCATCACCGTCATAGTTCGCGATGTGGCCGATGTTGTCCACCGTGTTGTCGCTGACGTCGTGGGAGGCGGAGAGCACGACCCCGTCTTCATAGACCGTGATCCTGGCGGTGGAGGCGTTGGTGACCACGTTCCCGAGGATGTCGTGGGAAGCGGAGAGGACGATGCCATCACTGTCGTAGCCACTGCCACCGATGATCCCGCCGGTATTGGTCACGGCGTTGCCGCTGAGATCGTGCCCCCCGCCCACGTAGATCCCGGCATAATCCGCGAATATAGCGCCGTTGTTGGTGACCGTGTTGTCGAGGAGATCGCCGGAGGAGTAGTAACCGCTCTGGAGCGAGATGCCTGAACCGTCGGAGAAGATGTTGCCGCTCACGTCGTTGATGACGGTATTGCCGCTCATCGCGCCCCTGTCGCTGGTGAGGCTGATGCCTACCTCGCTGTAGCCGGAACTCGCATGGATATCGCCGGCATTCGTGACGGTATTATCCGTGACGCCCGACCCGCCGTAGATCGCGATGCCACGACCGGCGTAGATCGTGGCTCCCGATTCATTCGTCACCTTGTTGCCGCTCGCCGGGCCGTTTCCGTAGATACCCACGCCGGCATACTGGGCGTTGATCAGGCCGCGGTTCGTGACCTCGTTGTCCGTCGCATCGCCTTCCCGGGCGTTCAGCACAATGCCGTCGCTGGCCATCTTGTTGTCGTAGCCCGCGATGTTGCCGCTCACATCGTTGATGATGACGTTCCCATCGATGTTCCCATCCAGGCTCGTGAGCAGGATCCCAGTCTCGTCGGAGCGGATGGATCCGTTATTGGTCACATGGTTCAAGCTGTTGTCGAAGCCGGCCTCGAAGAGGATGCCGTGGCCGTTGATGCTGCTGATGCCCCCATTGTTGACCACGGTGTTGCCGGTGATCGTCGTCAGGGTGTCGTAGCTGCCGCTGGTCGACCCGAGATGGATGCCATCGTGATAGGCGACGATCGAGCCGGAAGCGTCCACCGTGATCGTATTGCCGGTGATGCTGTTGGCCAGCCGTGTTTCCGGTCCGTCGTTCCCCGCCAGGAGCGCGATGCCGAAGTTGTCCTCGCTGTGGTTGGTCGCATCGCCCGCGGTGATGGAGCCGGAATTCACGATCGTGTTGTCGCTGATGACCGTGCTGCCCTCGAAGAGAAGGCCCGGTCCGTACTTGCTGTCAAGGGTGCCGGAGTTGGTCACCGTGTTGTCGCTGATGACCGTGCGGCCCTCGAAGAGAAGGCCTGGTCCGTACTTGCCGAAAAGGGTGCCGGTATTGCTTACGGTGTTGTCGCTGACATTGTCCCCGCTGAACAGGACCCCAGCATCGCCCAACGAATTGACGTCGACACTACCCTGGTTGGTCAGGGAGTTGCCCAGGACGTCTCCGGACGTGTTCACGAACGGCAGCGTTACATTGGAAACCGCCGTGCCGTCCAGGGTCACGTCGTTGTAGCTGGGGCCTTCCGTCAGGTAGGTGGCCAGATCCGGAAGCCCCGCGCCGGAACCAACGATGATGCGCCCCCCTCCCGAGGTGCCACCTTCATCCGTGTACTGTGCGTAGCCGATTCCCAGGCCGCATATCGCGCGCGCCACCAGGATGGCCGTGAACAGGTTCCTTGCCCGTATGTTGGTCATTCCCCCCCCCTAGAATGTGCGGTTGACGTTTGCGGGGCGAATGCCCACCGAGGACAGGCCCCATGGTTTTTGTAATGCTGAATGGAGGAAGTCTCGGCCCGCTTCCAGGAAATGGCAAGCGGAAAGTATGCAAAATCATGCATGCAACCTCTGCATCAACAGTATTAATCACTAGAATATGGATTCAACATCATGGCAAATATTAGATAATATACATAGATTATGATTTTTGCACGAATATGTGTCTCATGGCTCCTCAATGGGATAAACATATGAAACATCTTCCAGGACAAGACTCGTCAGCCGACCCTCGCCCTCGGTCGGGATTCCGCCATGCCACACGATCA
>Ga0209098_1004898_pt1 | contig 10245 bp, 9 predicted proteins | sample AD_JPNHW1_MetaG_FD_184429 | JGI IMG/M metagenome (GOLD analysis project Ga0209098, IMG submission 184429) | Active sludge microbial communities of municipal wastewater-treating anaerobic digesters from Japan - AD_JPNHW1_MetaG (SPAdes) (version 2) | ecosystem: Engineered > Bioreactor > Anaerobic >... | reverse complement strand
CATTGCCCGCGGCGATTTTAGCTATACCCCGCTAAACACCCTGGCTGCATGGTTTGATGTAACCACCAATGGTTCGAAATTCAAATTTGGCATCCTGGGAGGGTTCACCAAAAATCTGGGCTCATATAACAATATACTCGATTGGAAAGATGCTGGTTCGTATTTTGCGAGAGGATGGAATATTTCCTATGTCTATCGTATCTCGCCGCGTTTTGTATTTCAGTCGGGCAAAATAAAAATGGGCCTCGAAGGCGATTATTCGGTGGCCGGTTATGGCAGCAAAATCAATAGTTTGGGCGAGGTGAGTGCGGTGAAACCTGTTGGTGGCATCCGGCTCACCTATTCATTATTTTATTATTTCTGAGTTTCCGATCCGGCATTAAAATTCCATTCGGCAAAAAATTCTGCTAAAAATGTTTCCAGAAAAGCATGCCTTTCTGCCGCCATGGCTTTGGCGGTGTCGGTGTTGAGCCGGTCCTTCAGCAGCAGCAATTTTTCATAGAAATGATTGATGGTATGGCTCTGGTTTTTTTTGTATGCATCAAAATTCGCGTGCAGCAGCGGCGGACAGTGTGGATTATAGATTTCCCGGCCATGGCTGCCGCCAAAGGCAAAAGTGCGGGCAATGCCTATGGCGCCGATAGCGTCCAGCCGGTCGGCATCCTGAACCACTTGTGCTTCGATAGTTGTGGCCTGATTGGGTTCGCCGGCCCCCTTGTATGAAACCGTATCGATCACCTCAACAATCTGCTGTATGATGTTTTCTGGCAGGCCGCACTGTGTAAGCCATGCATGGGCCTTACACGAACCTTGGGCATTAAATTTCCAGTCGTCAATGTCGTGCAGCAACGCCGCCAGTTCCACAACAAAAAGTTCAGCCCTTTCTTTGCGGGCAAGGTACACTGCCATATTGTGTACGCGGTAAATGTGCCACCAGTCGTGACCTGACGCTTCGCCCACGGACGAAGACTTTACAAAATCAAGTGTTTTTTTAATGATGTCGTCAGGGTATGCAGCCACTACTAGTGATTTAACAGGCCGGCAACTTTTTGATAAAGGTCTTCTCCCCGCAGATTTTTTGCGATGATCTTACCTTCTTTGTCGAGCAAAACAGTATAAGGAATCGCCTTTACACTATATAGTGCTCCCACCTCCGATTGCCAGAATTTCAGATCGCTGACATTGGGCCATGTCATACCTTCCGATCTGATAGCGCCCACCCATTTATCCCTTGTTTTATCAAGTGACACGCCTAAAATCACAAATCCCTTATTTTTAAAATCGTTATACAACTTTAGCATATTAGGCATTTCGCGCCGGCAGGGGCCGCACCATGCCGCCCAGAAATCAATGAGCACGTATTTTCCTTTGAAGGAGCTTAGTGCGATTTGGGTTCCTGTGGTGTCCGGCAGCGAAAAATCAGGCGCCAGGGTGCCTATGGCGGTCTTTTTGCTGTCGGTGATTTGCATGTGCAGGTTTTGCACATAAACATTGTCGGGATGTTTGGCCATCAACGCAGCATCAGCCAGCAGGTAGTCATCTATATGGTTATCCACGGGCAATACTTCCGGTAAAAACAGGATAGCCAGCGATTCCGGTTTTTTTTGAATGTAGGCCTTTAAGTTATTATCCAGTGATGTTTTCATTTTTTCTGTTTCGGCACGGAAAACCTTTGAAATAGAATCATATTTTGGACTCGCTGCCGCTGTTCGCGAAAGGTTATTTATGCTGTCGATACTGGCCTTGTACGAAGTAATCAAATTTTGATTACGGTAGATATCCGCTGAAGTTTCAGAACCTTTGATCTGGATTTTCTTCAAAAAATCGTTGGCATCAACAGAGATATCAATTTTTTCGCCGGGTTGCAGCACCAGGATAACAAAATTATTGTTGGTAAATTGCAGTTTATACAGGTCTGTTTTGTCCACATTGCACGCCAGCGCAAAGGTATTGTCGGCAGCAATGGCCGTATCGGTGATTATCTTGTTTTCGCGGCTCATCTGGTACAAGGCAACATTGGTAAACGGGTTGTTTTTTATAACCCCGTTGATGTGTACCTGGTTTTTCCCTTGTGCCTGCACCCGTATGGAGCTGCAGAAAACGACAATCACCAGAGCGGACAATAATAAGGAGCTGAAATGTTTCATAATATTTAATATTGTTTAAAGAACAAAAACAGCGGTAATAAACAAAAAAAATCAAAAACCCAGGCTTGAGTTTTTGATTTTTTATTAGGTCATCAATGATCTATTTAAGATTGAGTTCGGCTTTTACCATGGGCAAAATATCTTCGGTAGGGTCCGAATAGAGAAGGATGCCTATTCCGGCATCAAAAATATAGGTGTATTGGTTGTCTTTTCCTACTTTTTCGATAGCAGCTTTTGCTTTGTCAATGATGGGTTTAAGCAGTTCGTTCTGTTTCTTTTCGAGGTCGTCCTGTGCTGAAGCCTGAAACGCTTCGATACGTGCCTGAATGTCCTGAAGTTCTTTTTGTTGGGTTTGTTTTATCAGGTCGGTATAGTTGGCTTCGTTGGTGAGATAAGTCTGGTATTTGGTCTCGAGTTCGCTTTGCATTCCCTTGAGTTGGTTTTCGAGGGTGGTAGCATAATTCTTGATTTTAATTTCTGCAGAGTCGCGTCCGGGCATGAGTTTCAGCAGTTCATTGGAGTCGATATGACCGAATTTTTGCTTTTTCTGGGCAAAAGAGACCGTAGTCAGCCCTGCAAGGAAAATAATCAGGACAATTTTTGTTAAATTTTTCATATTTACGATTAATTAATATTTTTTACTTGGGTGCAAAGATACAATTTTTTATTCTTCGTTATCCTGATTTTTGCCGCCGGTATTTGTTTTGATGGCACCCGGTTTATAGCCGAGTTTTTCCAGCACATCGTCGCTGCGGTCATTCTTTGAGTTGGCATATAACATAGTGGTGCTTCCCGATTTGTCGAAAACAACAGCATATCCGCTGGCGTTGGCAATGCTTTCAACGGCGTCGTACACCTTATCCTGTATGGGTTTTATGATTTCCTGGCGTTTTTTATACAAATCGCCGTCCTTGCCAAATCTTTTTTTCTGAAGATCTTTGGCTTCTTTTTCCTTGGCGATTATCTCGTCCTGACGTTTTTTCTTGATGTCTTCGGGCAACAAAACCGCTTCGGCCTGGTAATCTTTGTACATTTTATCTATGGCGGCAAATTTCGCTTCTATTTCTTTTTGCCAATCCAGAGAAAGTTTGTCGAGCAATTCCTGTGCGTCGCGGTATTCTGACATATTTTCAAGAATATATTCAGAATCTACATAGGCAAATTTCTGTGCATTGGAATTCAGCGTAAAAGCTGCAAATGCAAATAATAAAACTAATAACTTTTTCATACGGACCTCCTGTTTAATAATATGGTTAATCAATTGATTGGTTGATCGAAAAATGGAACTGGCTCCCTCCTTTACCCACACCCGGAATATTATCAAAGCCATAGCCCCAGTCTAATCCCAAAATTCCGAACATGGGCAAAAACACCCTGACACCTATTCCCGCCGACCTGTACACATCAAACGGTTTGAAATCTTTCCATTTGTCCCAGGCATTACCGCCTTCGGCAAAACCAAGTACGTAAACGGTTGCCATAGGATTCAGCGAGATAGGGTATCGTAGTTCAATGGTAAATTTGTCAAAGATCGCGCCGCCAACATAGCCGTTGCTATTGCGGGGAGTGAGTGAATTATTGGTGTATCCTCTCAAAGCTATGAGTTCTCTGCCATCAAGCGAGAAGCCCGACAATCCGTCACCACCTAAATAAAACCTTTCAAAGGGCGGGATTCCGAGTTCTTTTTTGTTATAGGAACCAAGAAATCCAAATTTCGTTCGCACACTCAATACCAAATTCCCTGCCAATTTTGTATAAACCGAGGCAGATAGTTTCCATTTATGATATTCTATCCATTGATATTTGTCTTTTTCGGGCATTTTTGAGTAATCTTTGCCATTTAATAATGAAAAAGGCGGCGTTAATTGTGCCATCAGCGAAACTTCCGAGCCGGACCGGGGATAAATGGGGGCATCGATAGAGTTGCGCGACAGGGTTACGGTGTAGTTGAGGTTGTTGGAAGTGCCATCGGTAAAATCAAAAGTGGAATAATAATTTTTTAATTTGTAGTTGCGGTAACTTATCTCGTGATATAGGGTAAAGTAGTCGTCGGGCCATTTGAGGCGCGAACCTAACCCTAGCGAAGCGCCGGCAATACCAATGGCCTGCCTGTTCGAATCGCTCTTGGCCAGTCCGTTGGTTTGCGAAGAGTAATATACCGAAACGCTTAATGCCAAAGGCTTGTGACCGCCCAGCCAGGGTTCAGTAAATGAGGCATTATAGGCCTGGTAGTATTTCCCATTGGTTTGTGCCCTGATACTTAATTTTTGTCCGTCGCCGGAGGGCAGTGGCGACCATGCGGATTTCTTGAAAAAGTTTTTGGTGGAAAAATTGTTGAACGATACTCCTAGGGTGCCTATCAACCGGCCCATGCCCCATCCCCCGGAGAGTTCCAGCTGGTCAGACGAGGTTTCTTCCACCGAATATTCAATGTCCACCGTGCCGTCGGCAGGGTTGGGGATGATGTCGGGGATAATTTTTTCCGCATTAAAATACTTTAACTGGGCCAGCTCACGCGTGGTGCGGATGATGTCGGAACGGTTAAACAACTGTCCGGGTTTTGAACGTATTTCCCTGATGACCACATGGTCTTTTGTTTTGGTGTTGCCACGAATGGAAACCTTGTTGATGTATGCCTGCTTGCCTTCAATAACGCGTATTTCCATATCGATAGAGTCGTTTTCAACGGCTGTTTCGACGGGGGTGGCGCTGAAAAACAGGTACCCGTTGTCCATATATAGCGAAGAAACATCGTAGCCTTCGGGGTTATAACTCAAGTTGGTTTCCAGTTGTTTCTGGTTGTAAATGTCTCCTTTTTTGACTTTCAGAATGGCGTTCAGTTCGCGTTCCGAGTAAATGGTATTGCCTATCCAGATAATTTTCCGGAAAAAGTACTGCCGGCCTTCTTTGATGTTGATGTTGATATCCACCGTATTTTCGCCCGAGCGGACAATGGTGTCGGTAATAATTTTCGAATCGCGGTAGCCCAATTCATTGTATTTGTCAATGATGGCCAGTTTTTCCTTGTTGTATGTGTCTTTCAGGAATTTGGCCGATTTGAATATTCTGAGATTGATTCTTTCATTGACATAATTGAGAAAATTGTCTTCAATGCTGATGCTGTCGCGGACAAATAATTTTTTTACCGATTGAAATAGCAGGGTGTCGCAGCCCATAAATGGGTTGAACACTGTTTTTTCTTTGGTTTTTTTCAGCAGTCGCTTCAGGCGAAAGTCCGATACATGATCGTTGCCCGTGATATTGATTTTGCGGACCTTGACTTTTTTGTTTCTGGTAATGTCAATATTTAATTTGGTGGAATATTTTCCGGAGGCAGTATCGACTATTTCTTTGATTTTTATTTCGGCGTTATAGTAGCCTTTGTCGTGATAATAAGTTTTTATGGCATTTTGCGAACGTTGAATTACATTAGGTGTGATGATATCGCCTTTGGTCAGGTTGATTTTTTCGCGCAGGTCATCCACTTCCGATTTTTTAACGTTGGAAGAGAACAGCGGCTGTGCGGCCAGACGGGGATGTTCTTTGAGTTCTATTTCGAGCCAGATTTTGTTTTCTTCCACCCGCGTGGCAAACAATCTGACTTTATCAAACAATCCCTGATTCCACAAGTTGGTAATGGCCGTAGAAGTTTTTTCGCCGGGTATTGTAATTTTTTGTCCTTCATACAATCCGGTTAGCAATTTGCAGATATTGGTATCGGTGTATTGAACGCCCGAAAAAGTAATTTTTTGTATTTCATATTCTTTAGGCGTGGCATAGTCGATGTTGCCTTTATCGTCTAAAGAAATCTGCGCCTGTAATGGTATGCTGAAAAAAAGAAGTATTAATAGTTTGAAGGTGTTTTTTAGCATCTTGTTATGTTATTTGCTCGCTAGTCATACCAAATCTTCGTTCTCTCTTCTGAAAATCTATGATAGCATTATATAAATCGTTCTTTCTGAAATCGGGCCATAAAACCGGGGAGAAGTACAGTTCGGTATAGGCCAGTTGCCAAAGCAAAAAGTTGCTGATACGGTATTCGCCGCTGGTTCTTATCAGCAGGGAGGGGTCGGGGATACCTTTTGTGGAGAGTGCCGAGGAAATGGTGTGCTGATTGATATCGTTGACATCCAGTTGATTTTGTTTTACCTGTTGTGCAATCTGCTTTACGGCCTCGGTAATTTCCCAGCGGGCACTGTAACTCAGGGCGAGTATCAGTGTCATCCGGCTGTTGGCTGACGTGATGTTAATGGTGTTCATCAGTTCGTTGTAGCAGTCTTTTTGCAGGCTTTTTAAATCGCCAATGGCAATTAAACGGATATTATTCTTAATTAGTGTTTTGGTTTCATTATTTATTGTTTTCACCAAAAGGTTCATCAGGGCATCCACTTCGGTTTTTGGCCTGTTCCAGTTTTCGGTGGAAAAAGTGTAGAGGGTGAGGAACTTAATGCCCAGTTCGGCGGCTGCTTCCACGGTTTCTCTGACGGCGGTTACGGCATTTTCGTGGCCGAAAATACGCATGGCGCCTCTTTTTTTAGCCCAGCGCCCATTTCCGTCCATAATAACCGCAATATGTTCGGGCAATTTTTTAGGATTAATTTTTTCTTTCATGCAAATTCCTCGGGCGAGAATAAATTACTCCTTGTATTTGATTTTGATTTTGGGATGCTGCTTGTAGGCATCGCAACGGGCTTTTTTGGCCCTGATATGCACCGTAACGGTAAGGCCGGTAAACACATACCAGTCTTTTGTTTTGGCGTTGCCTCGTTTCAGTCCTGTATAGTCGTGTCCTTCCACTGTATTGGAGAGGGAGGGGTCGGCCAGGGCGGCAGCCACGGCGCCGTTTTCAGCGGCCAAAATCACGGGGTTAGCATATACGGTGCTTACATCATCGATATAATCGGTAAATGTTTTTCTTATGCCGTATTCCAGCCCCAGACTAATCCATTTGTAGGGAGAATATTTTACCCCCAGGCCGAAGGGCAGGGCAAAGGTGGTGAGCGAATAGGGTTTTTTTACGCCTTCGATAGTGGTTCCCTGACCTTCGGTGCCGAGCGAATGCAGGGAGTACCAGCTGCCCTCATATTGAGCTTTCGGACTGAAATTAAATACCGAGGCCCCGACAAAAATATAGGGTGAGATGAAGTGTTTTTTATTTCCGGGAATGTATTGGAGAAAGTTAAATTCTATTTGAGTTGAAAAATCAAAAATCATTGATTTAAAGCTAAGGTTGCGGTCAATATTTGCTTTGGAGACCGCGTCGCTGGCTTCCAGGCCGCCGAGCAGGGCATTGACTTTTAAGGCCCATCGGGGAGTGATATTATAGCGATAGATGACGCCCCCGGCAAATTTGGTCTGTAAAAAATGTTTCGAAGGGTTAAGGTCGCCGAGATAATACGAACCGCCTAAAAACAGTCCGACTTCGGAACGGTAAAATTCCTGGCCTCTGAGTCCGCACGTAAGGAAAGGCAATAAAAAAACAAGCAGGAGACTTTTTTTCATAAAACATCAAAATCTTAGTTTAGGGGTATATCCCTCTGTTATTGAGTAGCATACTGTAAAGAACAATCCTATCATGTGGTCATTATCCCTGGGGTCGCCTCTTTGTTGTCCCGGCCTGGTGCTGGGGTACAGGGGCATGCCTACCTGATCATCAATTGCCGGATTGGCCATATCAACAGCTATTTGTCCTTTATGCTGGAATAACGCATTTTCATCAAAATATGTTGTACTGCAATCGTCAATATAGTCGGTAAATGTTATCCACTGGCTGTATTCAAGACCTATTTCCCATGCTTTGGCGATTTTGATTCTGAACCCTACGCCCAGGGGAACGGCAAACTGAATGGAAGAATATTTTTTTCTGGTGGGGACCAGTGTCTGGCCTTCGGTGCATAAGGGTTTGAGGGCATGCCATTCGCCGTCGTATTTTCCTTTGGAATTAAAATAAAAACCGCCTACACCAGCCTGTATATAAGGTGTGTACACCATTTCCCTGAATCCGCTGCGGGCGCGTGATTTGGTGCGGTGCAAACCGGAGAACCTGGTTTTCTGCCTGAAGTCATAAAGAAAAACGATAGAGGATGACAGTCCGTAGGTTGCTGTACGGAAGTTCAGGTTGCGGTTGCGGCGGAAGGTTTCTTTTGTCCATTTGTCGTTGCCGCTCAACCAGATATAATCAAAGGAAGAGCGTGAGGCAAAAAACTTAGAAAAACGATAAATATAACCTATCTGCACCGCAGGACGGACAGCCTGAATGTCGAAATCCCGTAAACTGAAGGTTTCCGAACCTATCTTATTCAAACCGCCAAAGTCGCCGTAAAATTCCGAGGCTCCCAAGGCAAGATAGACTTTGTGGCGTTCTTTGCGCCAATCATTTTTGCCGAATACTCTTCTTTGCTGGGCCATGGCAGAACCAACAAACAAGACGATTAACAACAGGACGGTAATTGTTTTTTTCATTATTTTACAATAATTTATTCTACACTGAATTTACAAAAGTATAAAAATTTCAAACAACACCAAAATTATCAAGTTTTTAAAGAAATGATTAATTTCTTTTGTCCCAGCCCCACATTAGTTTTTCTCTGATAGTTGAAAAAAATGATTTTGAGTTGAGCTGAACCAGGTTTATTCCAAAGTTTTCTTTTTTTATCACCAGTTCAATGGCATTGCTGATTACTGCGTTGTTTGAGTCAAGAGTTACCAGAAAGTTGTTGGTACGGCCCTCTACTTTTAGTTTTATCACCGCACTGTCGGGAATTACTATAGGCCTAACCGTAAGGTTGTGAGTGGCCACCGGTGTCAGGATAAAGTTTTTGGCATCCGGGGCTATAATGGGGCCTCCGCAGCTCATGGAATAGGCGGTGGAGCCGGTGGGTGTAGAAACTATCAGGCCGTCGGCCCAGTAGGAATTCAGAAAAACATCGTTAACAAAGGCCTGGATGGTAATCATGGACGAAGAGTCTTTCTTGTGGATGGTAATTTCGTTAAGGCCAAAATTGTTTGCGCCAAAAAGGTTTTCCGGTTGTTCCAACCGTATCAGCGCCCTTTTTTCGATATGATATTTGTTTTCTTTCAGACTTTCTATGGCCTCACTGATCTCATCCCTGGAAATTGCCGACAAAAAACCAAGCCGGCCGGTGTTAAAACCTAAAATGGGAATCCCTGAATCCCGCACCAGAAATAAGGTTTTCAGCATGGTGCCGTCGCCACCCACACTGAAAAGAAAATCTGTCTTTGCTTTTAAATCGTCGTAACAACAAAAAGTGCTTATATCCGCATTTATCAGGTGGTTGGCCAGCAGGGCTTTATGCAAGGGTTCGTATATGGTAATATTAAATTTATTGTACCTTAAATTTCCGAGAAATTCGATATAAAAGGGCTCCTGTTCTGCTGAATAATTGGTGGCAAAAAGTGCTATCCTCATATAAATATATATTTAAATATTCAGATAATTCATCAATGAATCATAGCGGTCCTGCAGGTCATTTTTGTATTCGGCTTCGGTAAAACTGGCCAACACCACATATCCGTATCTTTCGAAAGTTTGCAAAATGGGAAAGATATTCATTTTGTTGATTTTCAAGGTAACTTCCAGTTTCATGGAGTCGGGAAATGTACTGACAAAGCAATTCAGCACTTTTGCGTCGTTGGCTTCCACGATTCTGGCAATTTCTTCGAGCGAATAATTATTATGGTTCCGTTCCACAATGATGATGCCTCCCGGGTTTTGAATGGAGGCGGTTTGTGAAAATTTTTCCAGCAGGTTGGGCAGGGTAATGGAGCCCAGGTAGCGCATTTTGTTGTCCACTACCGGCACGATAGACAGGTTTAGTTCGCCGGCCAGTGATATCACCTCATAGATATGTTGGTATTGGTACACGAAAGCGTTGGTTGCCGAAAGGGGATGGCTGCCGATAGATTCTTCGGGTTTGTTCAGTGCGTAAATGTCGTTTTCGGAAATTAATCCCAGAAATTCCACATTATTCACTATGGGAAGATGGTAGATTTTCTGGTCTTCCATGAGTTTCAGCGCATAGTTGGCTGTATCGGAAGTGAGCACAGGAATTACAGCGTCGGTATAAAGTTCATTGGC
>Ga0209098_1004896_pt1 | contig 10248 bp, 9 predicted proteins | sample AD_JPNHW1_MetaG_FD_184429 | JGI IMG/M metagenome (GOLD analysis project Ga0209098, IMG submission 184429) | Active sludge microbial communities of municipal wastewater-treating anaerobic digesters from Japan - AD_JPNHW1_MetaG (SPAdes) (version 2) | ecosystem: Engineered > Bioreactor > Anaerobic >... | reverse complement strand
CTTACACCTATGGAAAATCAGGTCAGAATAGCCCTTTTACAGGTGCTGGAGGACCGATATGGCAAACGTTCTACAATCATAACTTCTCAGCTCCCGGTAAATAAATGGCACCAGTACATTAATGAGCCAACATTAGCGGATGCTATTATGGACAGATTGTCAGGTTCTGCTCATCGATTCGATCTGAAAGGTGAATCTTTAAGAAAAAAATCTATCGAAAAAAAATAGTATCTTTGATTACCCATTGGTCCTTTGATATAGTGGCATACTTTCGTCCGGAATTAGTGGCATACTTTGCCCGGAATAATCAAATATTTCTGGACGTAAAAGACTTTTTTAATATTCTTTTAAAATGAATATTTAGAAACATGACTCCGGAAAAGATCTAAAAGATAAATCTTGGTGTGAACCACAAAAAGTCTAAGGAGCTCAACGATGGATTGAAGTTTATGAAAAACTATTACAATACCTATTAATCAATAATTCCGAAAAATAACGATTTTATTTATTGGATATTTCTCTAAGCTTTTCTAAAAATAAATTAACAAATTTTGCTACTTCATTATCAATATTTATCATTGATTTAAATTCTGATAATGTATATTTTTTTTCATACTTACTATCGCTTAAAAAATAAAACTGAGTATCAAAATTAATCGTTTGTATTTTATCGAATACTGCAAGTCTGCCATCCTCATTATCTTTTGCAATATTCCAGAATAATACAGTAACCGAACCATCATCATGGAACCCAACATCCAACTTAAAATCATTGCTGCTTTCAACCCAATTAGTGAATAAACATATATTGGGATATGAAGACCAAAGATTAAGGTTTCTATACGGAGAATGATCAATGATAGAATCAATAAACTTTTTAGCTCTGTATAGGGGAATAGAATTGGTAAATTGTATTATTGTTTTTGCAATTTCAAAATTCGCAGAATTGCTAATGAAACCATAATAGTCTTCAATGGTATTTTTTTCCATAGAATTATTTGCTAAGTGTTTTATTAATTTGATATATTGAAATATTAAACTACGGCTATCCTCGTTTGTGCATTCAAGGTAACAAGGGAATAGCCACCCAGTGCATAAATCAATGTTTTTATCTTCGTAAGCTCCAATATTCTTTAAAAGGGGTTTCGCCCTATCTATATCAGTAGAGACCTTTTTAAAACCTTCCAATGAAAGATATATAATACCGCATACATTTTTCTTCCACTCATCATTAACTAAAAGAAAGTACCTATCCAATTGGTCTATCATATATGGAGCATCATTGATCTTGTTTTCAATTATAATTGATTTTTCTGAACCAAGTATAAGAATATCAATATGGCTTTCTGCATTTCCAATTTCTCTGTGTATTGTGGCATTTTCAAACCAACTTTGTTCAATTGAAAACCCTTGCTTTTCATTAAGAAAAGTAATGAACAATATAAGAAATTTATTTCCTTCACAATGCAAACCATTAGGATCAAGCAAAGATGCAAGAACATCACTGTGAAAATTTTCCAATTGATTATTATAAGAAGAAATATTAAAAACATTATATTCTACCATCTCTTTATCCTTCAGTATTTTCTTATATTTCTTAACACAACTTTTAACTAAGTCCTGTTCCAAAAATTCTTTAATATCCATATTCGTAGTTTTCAAACTAACCTTCTTTCATAGGTTAATTATTTTTGCATTTTATCTTTCTATATCAATTAATTTTCGGAAAGTTATTGATATAATATAAAAATATTTTGATCCATAATATTAAATGACTCATTGATTGATTTGTGTTTTTTAGTGCATGGCTTTTATTTCTTATAAATACATATGTGAAATTGTGAGTATAAAATTACAAATTATTTATTTGGAATAAAAAAATGAATTTTATTTTTTTGTGTAATTAAATTTCATAGTTTTATACTTGGTAACAGTTTGCTGTTTTTCAATTTTTAAATAACTATATTTTTATAAAGTATCTCCAATATCTTCAACATCACCAGCGCATTGCAGGAAGCATGAAAAATTTGAATTTATAGCGATTACTGCTTTCATTTTTTCAACTGTTTTTGCAGGGCATTACCTTTTGCTGTGAGGCGGTATTTTTGAGTTCTGTCTTTCGGATTATATTTTCCCACCGGAACGATTATTTTTATTTTTATAGCAGGAGACAGGAATTTATCTCTGAAATTTTTCCTGTCTTTTAATCCAATTTTGTCCTGAATTTCCTGTCTTGTCAGCTCCCCATCAAAAACCTTAATCAATCTTACCAATTGAAATTCTCCTGTCCTGTATTATTCAAAAGGTATTGCATACAAATCGTCAAATGAGTTTTTCATTTTCATGTAACCATTATCTTCACGGCCCCTCACCTGCCCTATAAAATTGATATATCCTTCAAGTTGTCTTATGAACTTGCTATTTAACGCTGAATTTTTATCTGCGGCAACATGGAAATGCCTGCTTGTGGCAACATATAATCCATTGGTAGTAAGATCATGGAGCATAGCACGGGTACGTTTCAGCAATTTACGGTCAACATTTACCTTCTGATTAACGGTGATGCCTGTAACGGTTTGCCTTCGGTTTGCTCCAACCAGGCGGAGTTTTTTCTGATTAATCTTAAAATGGTTTTTGTTAATGATGCTGACAATGTCAAGTATTATTTCATCATGGATACGGCCATCAGAAGAAAACGTAAGGTCATCGGCATACCGCGAATATTGAAGATTGCTGATTTGAGCATAATCCTTCAGCTCTTTGTCGAGTTCAAGGCATATAAAATTTGAAAGCACCGGTGAGGTTGGAGCACCTGCAGGCAAGAACCCTTTATAAGTTGTCAGCATGGTGAGCGCCCATGTTATCTGTTCGTCATAGTTGAACAAAGGGGACGAAAAAAGCTCTTTCACTCTTTTTGCCGAAATGCTTGGGAAAAAATCCTTTATATCAATATTCAATAAATGGCTTTTACCGGTGTGAACCATGGCATTTTCAACGATATTACATCGGCGTCCGAGGTAATGCGGGTTAATGACAAAACCATGTACGTCGTCCGGTTTGATTAGTAAATAGTACGCCTGAAGATAATAGTTAAGTTGTTTCTGCATTTTTTTAAGTTCCCTGCCTGGTGCATAAATATCTCTGCACCCTCCTCTTTTTTTTGGCAAAACATGATGCCTGTATATAGGTTCGTTGATCATGTTTTGAACGTCATGGAAAAAAGCCCCTAACAGCCGGACAAGTTCCAAAGGCGTTTCAACAGTATGCAAATAACAAGCATTCAGCACGTGTTTTTCGGTTTGTTTAATGACCGGATTGGAAGCAAACAGGCCTTCACGCTGATATTTTTGTATCAACATCCTGTTGGTGACGGCAAATGTTATAATTTCTTGAGCAGTCATAATTTAAGAAAAAAAGAGCCGTTGACGATTATCTGTGACATTGTCACTGCTTACGCGAAGCGCAGCGCAGCGAGCATCGAAGTAAGCAGAAAGTAATAACTTCCATGCGCTACCGGGTTGCTGGAACACAACCGCAAGTCGTTCCTCTTGTGACTCATAATCTTTAGTCAACGGCTCCATATTTTAAAATGGCGGTTCGTCAATTTCTAACATCCTGTTTGGCTCGAAATAGAACCCGGCCGGTTTTTCCATAAAATCCTCAAAAACAGTAAAATCAATATTATACTTGAGTTTAATGTCTCCCGTAGCACCGGCCCTGTTTTTTGCTACTATCAGTTCGATTACATGTGAGGTGCAAATACCATCTTCAAACTCCTCAATGCGGTAATATTCCGGGCGATATAAAAATATCACCTTATCTGCATCCTGTTCTATGGATCCGCTGTCGCGCAAATCTGAAAGAATGGGACGTTTGGCGCCCGGGCGGCGCTCACATTCCCGGCTCAGCTGGCTTGAAACAATTACACAGACATTAAACTCGCGTGCAATGTTTTTCAGTTCCCTTGTTATATAACTTATCTCAAGCTCACGGTTATGATGGAACCGGGGATGGCTCATCAGCTGTAGATTATCAATTATGACTACCTTTATTCCGTTTTCAGCTATTTGTTTCTGACAATGAGCCCTTAACAAGGAAACAGAATCACTGCAGCTATCATTGATGAAAATTCTATGAGCATCCGGTTTTATTTCAACATTGCGTAAGATCATTTCCTTTTCAAATGGTTCTAAATCTCCTCTCATCAACCTTGATGTTGGAATTTTTGCCAGGATCGAAACATATCTGTCCTTCAACATGCTTAATGAATAGTCGAATGAAAAAAACAGAACAGGAATAGTTTCGGAAAACCTCATTGATAAATATATCAAAACCTGAGTTTTTCCCATTGCCGGCCGGCCTCCCACCACCACAAGTTCGCCCGGAGAGAACCCTCCTATGGCGCGATCCAGGCTTTCAATCCCTGATTTAATAAGAAGTTCACTCACCAATGGATTTTTTATTTCGTCGAGTTTCTCGGATATAAGTGTTGCTAAACTCACAGAATCTTTTGGTGTAATTTTTTTAAAATCATTATTATAAAGAAGATTTTTCAGCTGAAAAATTACTTCATTCTCATCAGCATTTTCCTGATTGATAATACTTTCAATTTGTTTTATTAATTCATGTTTCATCTTGCTAAGTTACTAAAGCGATCTTGCATTTTCGCCATTGTTCATAAATAATTTTTGAAAAAATAACCACCTGATTTTCACATTATACTGAGAGCAAAGTTTATTATTTTGCTTAATTAACATCCATGTATAGTTTTTCAAGAATCTTCACCATCGCCAGGGTATCCAGATGGCAGTATTCTAAAAGGTTCTCACGGGTTTTTTTTATGTATTCTTTATCTTCGCAATAATACAACTCCATGAAGGCGCTGCTGGCAGCCATGCCGTCGGAGATGTCAAGATCGTCGTAGCAAAACTCAGGGCAGAGCGCCGGAAGTACTTGTTTGATGGAAGAAGAGCCATTCATCTTTTCTGTTCGGTAATAACTGCGCCTGAATGGAATGATCAGGTCATCCATGCGGTGGATGATGCTTTGAAGTTCTTTTTCATATTGAGGAAAATCCCGTTGCATTTCGATGATGCGCGTGCGCTCAAAAGCAATATTATAAACAAGAATTGTTTTTGCCGGTATAGTGTTCTCGATCAACTGTTCAATTAATGCTTTGCGCGGGTCAACCAACAAATCACTTTCCGCAAGGTAAAATTCATGTTTCAGCTCCCCTCCTTTCGTGTCCTGATGATGCAGTGAATATTGAAATGTCAATGGCTGGTATGGCCGTGATTCGTCAAACATGGGCACGCCTGTCATGATGGTTTCAAAATCCAGGTAGTATAGTGGATATTGGATACCATCAAGAAATTCCTCAAGCTCGTCTTCTTCTATTTCCGCCTCTGAACTTAGCTCCACAATTTCTTCTTTAACGGGAGGCAATAATTTCAGGCAGTAATCACAAAAATCACAATGATACGGTTTCGTGCATTGATCTCCCATAGCGACGTCTGGTTCAGAGCCTTTGATCATTTCCAGAAGTTCCGGAATTTTAATCTTAATATCATCTTGCAATGCGCAAACTTCATCGTGTATGCTTTCAGGCAGGAACAGTTTGTTTACCTCTATTTCGCCACGCTTCACATACTCCCTGTTGAAATGCATTAAAAACACATCGCTCAGTTCAAGGCCACTGCCTTTCACTACATAATACTGGATCGCCACATCCTTATAATGTTCCTGCTTTACGCTGTTGGTACTTTTCACTTCATACAACTGCCATTTGCCATCCTGTTTGTGCATAATATCAACTGCTACCAGCGTATTATCATAAATAAAAGTGGCTTCATAAATAGTTTCCACACCCTGCTTTATGAATTCCTGTGTGCGCTTTGCCGAGGCATAACCAGGCAACTCGCCTTCCAGGACAGCAAGTTTTCCGCCAGGGAAATAATCTCGTGCCAATTCTCCGGCACTGGTACCCATGGCAAAAATGGCCTGGGTGAAATCGGGGATTACCTGTTCTTCTTTTTTATGAACATAAAGCCATAATGATTTTGGGCAGTTGCATCCACGTGTGTATCTTGATTTTGAAAGCATATTTATAGTTTTAATGATTTCTATGTGCGATTGTAATAAACATAAATCAGCGTTTCATCAGTTTCAGAAAATGCACTTTGATTAAAAGTGTTACTGATACCAAAAAGCTTCAAAATAAAATCTTGTTCCTGATTTCTAAAAAAAGCTGCATTTTCATATTCGCATTTTACAATACTTTTTATTTTATCGGAGATAATTTTTTCCAGCAATTTTATTGTCACTTCATCATCAGACTCATGTACTTCAAAATTGAATTGTTTTGCAAGGCCTTCGACATTTACGTCATCGTCCATGCTTACGATTTGTTTAATGGGCTCTTTTCCCACCAAAAGAATAATTTTTTTCATGGTTTTATTTATTATACAATTCCAGACTTTCATTCAATGCTTTTTTAACCTGCTTGCACAAAGATTTTGGCTCAAGAACTTTTACATTCGGGCCGAAAGATAAAATTTCCATCAGCAGATCATAAGTTGGGATCAGTTTAAGTTTGATTCTTAACTCATCCTCATTATCAATCAGGATCTCCTGAGAATAATGCAACGGAAGGGTCTTAATGTACTTTCCCTGAAAGGAATCGAACGACAGTACGATATCCTGAACGGTTTCGTTGTCAGGGCTTATCACGCCGAAACAAAATCGGAAGTGTTCTTCAACATTAAAATCTTTTGCATGCTGGCATTTCCGCCTGGTTATATCCAGTTCTCTCATACGGTCGAGGCCGAATGTCTTGATTTTGTTGTCTTTCAAATCGTGTGCGACCAGGTACCAGCGGCTTTTAAATTCCTTAAGCGCCAATGGCTCCACATTTCTTTTTGCAGGTTCTTCATCCCAGAATTTTTCATACACAAAATAAACCTGAAAAGAATTTTTAATAGCATGAAGCAATCCATATAGATGCTCCGTTCCCAGTGGCCGGCGCTTTTCGAAATGCATGAACTTTGAAAGCCGGTCCGACATGTTCATCAGGTTGAAGGTGTCGAATGCCTCCAGGATACGTTCATTGATCTCCGGCTCAGCCTCCTGACAGATACGATAGACCTTCTGAGAAAAATCGTATTGAATGTCGATGTTATAGAGCGATCTTATGTCGTCCAGGTCGCGCTGGAATGTCCGCTTTGACACATTGAAATCATAGGACTGCAATTCCGATTGCAGCGCGAGATAATCGCTTAATTCCTCAAAAGTGGAAGGATTTTTCCTGAGCTTTTGTATAATAAGGCTGTACCTGATCAGTGATTCTTGTTTTGACATAATTCAAAATTTTACCAAATATAAACACATACTACGCCAAAACGTGTCTTAGTCGGCATTTAATTTAAAACCGATGTGTTGATTATTTATTAATGTCTGAAAACATTTTTCGGCTTGATTATATATTTCTGTGAGAGTAACAGGTGATGTATATGTAGTCCCAAAACCCAACTTTTGGGACAACAAATTTGCTTTTTGGGTTCCGAGCGGTTTGAACTCATACTTGGCAATAAGCCGGCCCTTGCGCAACAATGCTTCATCTATTCCTGAAACATCTGTGTTAAACGAGCAAATAATCTGCACATTCAGGCAATCCGACAACAATCCGTCAGAAATATTCAACAATGTCGAAACCGGAGATCGTTCTCCCTGCTCCCTTTTCATAATAATGTTTTCAGCATCTTCAATGACAAAAACAGAGTTGGGATTATCTATAAGAATAGATATCAGATCGGGGTTGGTAATATAATTGGCCATATTTGGAGGAAGAAAAATAATCTTCTTTTTAAGTGATGATATGAGATAACGTATATAAGATGTTTTTCCGGTGCCAGGTCTACCATGCAATAAAACAAGTCCTTTGTCATTAATTTTTGACAGGCGTTTCATTATTAAACGATGAATTTCTAAAAAATCTTCATTATAATTATCCTTAATACAAAGTTTGGGTTTTACAATTTCAAAAGATTTTATATCTATGCCGCGAGGGCTATTCACTAGTAATGAAAGTCGGTTAACTTTTCTGGGTTTTCCCCTGAATTTTACGATCTCGGAAATGATAGCTTCAACTTCAGAAATTTCAGTTTTTGAAAAAAGGAAACGGACAGTAGAGCAATTTGTATCGAAATCAACAATCAAATCATCTGACAAAATGTAAAAGATGTCATCAAGCTGCGATACGCCGCTTCTGTCAATATTACGCTTCATGAAGTAATGTTTTCTAATTTCCTTATGATATTTTTCAACGAACCAGACATTGGCCCGCTTACAATCAATCCTTTCTTCGCTTATTAAATTTGGAATGGCATTGAAATGGGCAATAAATAAAGTGAGTTCGTTAAGGTAGCAGCCCCTTTCTGCAAAAACGTGGCCCAAACTCATTTTGGACGTTTTTTCATCTAATGGAATTTCATGGGTTTGTATTTTAATGGTATTGATACTGGCATCTTTCATTTTCGTGGTTTTTAATTTTGACGCAACAAAATAAAACTTGAGGTACGCCAATGCATGTCGCAGTTTATAAAATATTTTTAAATATTGATTCTTTGAAAATCAATTCTTGTTCATTCAAATTAATTTGTATTTTTGAAATATTAATAAAGCTCTGAGATAGGAGTGTCTATCATTCATGCAGGATGGACACAAAACCTGACAAAAGAAAACAGCATGACTAAATATTGTTGCAAAAATATTAACACTATTTTTTTATAATATAACTTAAAGTTGAAAACAGAACCTTATTTAATACCTTATAAATAACCTTATTTAATTTGCCATTTATTGTTTTTCAAAAAGCAAAATGTTGTTAAAGTACTGTTTTAAAATATATTATCATTTCAAGTTATTACTGAGTTTTTCAAATGTATGTTATTTGTAATAGTATCTTTGTTTATAATTTGGAATATAATTATTATGAGCTTAAAAAATTTAAAATAAAAAAAATGAAAACATTTAAAAACCTCGTTTTAATTCTGTTGGCTGTTTTTTTGATAAGCGGCTGTACAAATTCTAAATCGGAAAAGGACACTATCCTAAGAGGGGAAATACAAAACAACTCAAAACCCAACCTGGATTCTATTTTTTTATCCATTGATTCCATTTACAAAGGTAAGGAGGTAAAACCTAAGGATTTGTACAACATATCGGTAATTCAAATTGCTTACCATTCACGACTTGATTCAGTCTATTCCGGAATAAATAGTACATTAAATAGTTTGGAAAATAAGTACAAAATCGATTACAAAGTTGCAATGGGGGATCAACTTATGCTTGCTACAATTAGCAAACAGGAAGTTAATAATAACCCTGATTTAATAATTACGCTTGGCACATCAACTACTTCTGCCGTTTTGAAGGAAACGAAATCGATACCTGTAATCTTTTCTGTTGTTACTGACCCTGTTTATTCCGGAATTGCTTCATCCATTTATAAACCTGAGGGAAATAAAACAGGCATTTCGGATATGGATCCATTTGAACAACAAATAGCCTTAATAAAATTGTTTAAACCAGATGTTAAAAATGTAGGAATAATTGTAAATAATTCCGAATCCAATTGTGAAGCAGGTATGAAAGTAGTTCGCAATGCTTTAGCTAAGCTCAATATCCATTATCAGGAAGTAAATGCAACTAATTCATCAGAAGTTGCCATCGCTGCTAAATCTCTTGCAAAATTATGCGATGTGTTTTATATAAGCCCCTCAAATACAGTTTATGAGAACATCGGTGTAATACAAAAAGTTGCTGACAAAAAAGGGATAATTACTATCGGCGGTGATAAATCATCGGTATCAGACAATGGTGTTTTATGCACCTATTCTTACGATTTTAATCAGATGGGGGTAAATACCGCAGAATTAGTCACAAGAATCTTAAAGTATAACCTTGAACCAGGTTTAATTCCTGTTACAAGACCGTCAAAACTCTATCTGTATATTAATAAAACAAAAGCTGAAAAACTGGGAATTGAAATTCCTCAAGAACTTATTAAAATCTTAAAGGATAGTTAGGAATGGATTTTATAGGCATTATAGAACTCGGTTCTATTTTTAGTATTTTTCTTCTTGGGATGATATTTTCATTCCGGTTTCTTGGCTTTACAGATTTGACGATCGAGGGGAGTTTTGTCATTGGAGGTGCTATTTTTGCTATTTCCAACTCAGTAGGATTAAA
>Ga0209098_1004895_pt1 | contig 10249 bp, 10 predicted proteins | sample AD_JPNHW1_MetaG_FD_184429 | JGI IMG/M metagenome (GOLD analysis project Ga0209098, IMG submission 184429) | Active sludge microbial communities of municipal wastewater-treating anaerobic digesters from Japan - AD_JPNHW1_MetaG (SPAdes) (version 2) | ecosystem: Engineered > Bioreactor > Anaerobic... | reverse complement strand
CAAAGAGTGCCCGATCAGGTGCCGGTCTGCGACACTCTGGTATTTTGAGACCGAGCGCTTTTGTATCGATTGCTGCTCTTAAGAATGCCGGTGCCTGGAGGGAGCAGCCTACTTCGTCGTGCAGGCTGACCAGCGGATGGTGGTGGCCGGTGACAATAAGGTGGCCGCCAAGGCCCGGTGCCGGGTATGTATGACCGTGGAGATACGCAACACCATCGATGACCGCACCTTCCTTTGGCTGGAGTTCGCCCTTCATGAGGAACCGTTCGATGCCGATATCATGGTTTCCCGGGAAGACCAGGATCGGGATGCGGCGCCGGATAGTTTCGAGAATTCCCGGGATCTCTGCCCATTCCTGCCGGGTGAGCGAAGGGATGCTGTGTTTGATATCCCCGAGAAGGATGAGCTTATCCGGCTCTGTCGCGTCGATGGTCTGCATGAGCCGGGCAAGACGTTCAGTGCTGTGGCTCCGGAAATGCATGCCGTGTGCGGCAAGGTCGGCCTCGATCCCGAAGTGGAGGTCGGCAATGACGAGCAGCCGCTCGGTGTTTTCGATAACAAGCGCCGGGCCGTCCTTGACAAATTCCAGTTTCATAGCGGTTTGACGTATCCTTTCTGGGGCTGGTAACAGTCGTCGTTTGCGACAAGTGCCCTTATCGCAGCAAGAACGGCATCTTCTGAATACCCCCCGGTGCCCGCCTCGTCAAGTATGTCCTGCACGGCAATACCCCGCGGACCGCTTTTTTTTCGGATGATCTCCATAATGATAGCGCTGATATCTGCATCAGAGACCGGGGGAGTGGTCTTGGTAGCACTGACACTCGCAAGCGCACCTTCGACCATTGCTGCCATCTCGCGGAGCCGCTCCCGGGTATGCCCATAGTGCCGGATAACACTGCACGCCCGCGTATCCCCGGTACTGCCTTCGAGGGCGGCAAGCAGCAGTTCGAGCCGGGCAATCGTCATATCAGCGGTTGAGACGATCCACCGGTCGCGGATGGCCCTGTCGATAACCTGCACATACCCGGGCCGGACCGACACCTCTTCGCTACCGTTCCAGCGGTATAACCGGGCGGTACCGGTAACTGCGATAAAAGAGGGAACCGGGAGTGCCTGGATCTGCTCCGTGATCGCTGCACGCCGCCCTCCTGAAATAATTTCAAATGCCCCTGTAGGGTCAGCCAGCCGGCAGTGCAGCACGTCTGCGATCTCTGTCACTTCGGTGAGTGCCCCGCAGAGGTACAGCGACCGGCACCACGCCCCGCCGGGGGTTACAACCCAGGCCGGGCTCCCTGTAACATCAGCCGATACTGTAAGAGTCGAGCCGGAAAAATCTCCGGCAAAAACACGGACTGCCCCTTCCATGGTTATGTTTAGTACTTTTGTAAAAGAGAGGTATTCAAGGTATAGGAGTGGGTAATGGTGGCGGGAGGTTCGCCGGGCTCTTCATAAAAGGGGATTATTCTCAATTTATGTTCTGAAACGTTGGTTGACGTATAATTTTTGTTCTGATAATAATGGATAAATTTCTCTATATTTCAATATCTGGTGTCTTCAGGATATTATTACGATGGCTCCCCTCCATGAAGGCCCCTCACGGGGCACGATGGGGCAAGGATGTTTCTTCAGATTTTAACGAAACTAACGAGAAAATCAAAATATATCTTCCGGCACTGTCTCACAAACCATCTTGCCCAGGCGCGACCCGACGAGGCGTCGCGCCGACCCCGAAGGGGTGGGAACTATCGTTATGAGATGATATCACGTAAGGAATGTAATCCAAAAAATGTGGACGATATTCGAACTTATTGAAATAAATCCGTAAAAATTATTTATTTATTGCCTTAAAAGCAGTTACTTGTTATCCCGCCCATTCAAAAAAAAAATATTACGGGTGTTTCAGCGACGGGTCGAGTGCAGTGGCATTCGCGTATGCGGCATCTGCTTCCGATATCCTGCCCTCTGCTGTGAGTGCATTACCTTTGTTATACCATGCAATAGATCGCAGGCTTGTCAGGTTGCCCGGAGCGTTAATCGCAGCATCTGCCGCGACGATTGCCTCGTCATTTTGGCCCAGCATCACAAGGATTCCCGCCCGGTTTGACTGGATCAGGGGATTTAAGGAACTGACATTTTGTGCGAGTGCTGCATCGGCGGCTTCAAGGGCAGCCTTGTAGTTCCCGGCATTTGCGAGATCCACGCTCTTTGAATAGAGTTCTCCGGCCGAGGCAAAGGTTTCTGATGCATTTCCAGATGTGTTTACCGGTGCGTTCTGTACAATCGGCCCCTGTTTCATCAGGACTATCCCGGCAATTACGGCAATACCGATTACAAGAACAATGCCGACTGCCAAAATACCGTTCTTTGATATTTTCCCGGAAGACGCAGTTTCCCCGGCTTTACTTTTTTTCTGGCTCATATCATAAAAAAAGGGAATGAATGACGATTAATACTTCCGTCTCATCACAAAAGCGAGTGCCGCAACGCCAAGACCTGCAAAGACGATCTCAAGGGGAAGCGGAGTAAAGGTCGTCTTCTTTGCGATAGTCGTTCCCGTCGGTTTTGCCGTTGCCTGCGTTGTCGTCGCGATAGTACCTGCCGGTGTGGCCGAAGTTGTACCTCCCGTTATAACCGGTGCTGTCAGGGATGGCAGTATTGTCGGGGAAGTCGTATAGGTATCGGAAATAAAGGTAATGTTTTTATTCCCGCTCGTGGTTTTTCCAATCGCCGCTGTACCTGTATAACTGCTGCTCATCTGGTTGAGGTCTGCCGTGGCAACAAAGGTATAGGTTCCCGCCGGGTAAATGATGCTTCCGTCAGTACTCTTTGCGGCATGGTCCCATGCGGCGCCGTTTTTCCACGTGTAGGGTGAGGACTTGATCAATGGATTGCTGTCAAGGTTGATAATCTGGGTCTGGGGACTGCCAATGTTCCCTGTATAGATCTGGGCGATATTTACCCCGGCGGGGGAACTGAGTTTTACCTTAAAGAAACTGTCTGATGGATTATAATTGGGGCGCTTTGTATAGTCAAGCGCCATATACATGTTCGTATCGATCCGGTAGGTAATATTTGCAGACATCGGGAGGGACTGGCCAGTGACGTCAGTACCTGTATCGACATCCCAGACTTTGAGATCAAGCTGGGGCTCATACAGGACAAAGACCGGAATATCTGGTTTGACATCATGCGTATACCAGGTACCGGTATAACCGGTAAAAATGACGGGATCCATGTAAAACGAGGTTGTATCCCCGGGAATTGTCACGGTTTTTGCCGGCTCGCCGCTTCGGTCCGAACCAGCCGGCCACCAGGCGAGCACGGTATGCCCGTTTGTGGGCGCGCTGATGTCCAGGTTGCGCTCACCGATAAAGACCGGTGCACCAGAAACGATCTTGGACAGGCTCGCGGTAGCCGGGACAAGAATGAGGCACAGGAGCAGGAGAAAAACAAGGGGAATTCGGCTCGGTTTCATGAAAAGTAATTTCAAAACTCTTATGATAAAGATTATTACATTCTAGTGATAGCAAAACGACATTTTTTCGGGCAGGACTGGATTTTACCCTGTTGCCCCGGATATGTTGTACATGAAAAAAACAACATAGTCCAAAAACAATCTAGTCATACAACGCGAAAGGCGATGCGCATGGACGAGAACCACACCATCTGGATAGAGAAATACCGGCCGACAAAACTTGCGGATATTGTCGGGCAGGACGAAATAGTCGAACGGCTCTCATCCTATGTAAAGTCCGGGAACCTTCCCCACCTCCTTTTTACCGGGAGCGCCGGTGTGGGAAAGACAACCGCCGCTGTTACCCTCGCCCGGGAGTTCTTTGGCGAGTCATGGCAGATGAATTTCCGCGAGCTTAATGCGTCCGATGAACGTGGGATCGATGTGGTCCGCAACCAGATCAAGGAGTTCGCCAGAACCCGGCCTTCCGGGGAGGCAGCATTCAAGATCCTGTTCCTCGACGAGGCAGACGCACTGACAACCGATGCGCAGGCTGCGCTGCGCCGGACCATGGAGAGTTATGCAAAGACCTGCCGGTTCATCCTTTCGTGCAACTATTCCTCAAAGATCATCGATCCAATCCAGAGCCGGTGTGCGATCTACCGGTTCCGGCCGCTCGCTCCGCAGGCAGTAAAAGAAGAAATTGGCCGGATCGCAGTACAGGAAGGCCTCAAGGTTACTCCCGAAGCGATGGATGCGATGGTCTATATCGCGCAGGGTGACATGCGTAAAGCGATTAATGCCCTGCAGGGTGCCGCGATCATCAGCACGACAATCGAGGCGCCGATGGTCTATTCGATCACCTCCAATGCCCGACCGGACGAGATCGAAGAACTTATCCGGCTGGCCCTTGACGGGGAATTTGACGGCGCCGAATCCCTGCTCATGCACCTGCTCCACGAGCGGGGGATTGCCCCGAACGAGTTGATCAACCAGTGTTACCGGGCGCTTGTGAAACGCCCGATGGACCGCGCACTCAAGGTGGAACTGATAGACGCCCTCGGCGAGACTGATTTCCGCCTTTCCGAAGGGGCAGATAGCGACATCCAGATGGAGGCGCTGATCGCCCGGTTCGTGCTTTCCAGCACAAAGAAGCGGTGAGCCTGAAATGGAAAAGGCACCCGAACTTCACGAGGGCGACAGGATCGACGACTGGGGCCGGTTTCTAAAAAGCCGGTACAAAAAGGAACTCGGCGAAATCTCGCGCCTTTACCCGCACAAGCGGTCGCTTATAATTGATTATCGGCAGATAGAGCGGTTCGGAAAGGCGGGGATAACTCTTGCGGACGAACTACTCGCAAACCCCGGCAAAGTGCTCGAAGATGTGTGGGAAGCAATCAAAAACGACCAGTTGATCCGGACCAAGGATGGCAAAGAGCCAAAGGGCATCAATATCCGGTTTACGAACCTCCCCAAAAAGACCGCAATCCGCGAGATCCGTTCCGATGATATCAACATGTTCGTCTCGGTTGAAGGGATCCTGCGGAAGACAACCGAGGTGCGTCCCCGGATCGTGGAAGCAGTATTCAGGTGCCCGGCCGGTCATTTCACAAAAAAGGTCCAGAAGTACGGAAAGTTCATTGAGCCTGACGGTTGTGCAACGGACGGCTGCACATTCAAGAAACTGGAACTGGTGCCCAAGCGTTCCACCTTTGTCGATTCCCAGAAACTCCGGGTGCAGGAATCCCCTGAAGGGCTGCGGGGCGGCGAACAACCGCAGACACTCGATATTGATGTGACCGATGACCTCACGGGAAAGGTCGCACCCGGGGACCGGGTCATAATAAACGGTATCCTCCGCTCCATGCAGCGTGTTGTGAAAGGCGAGAAGAGTACGGTCTTTGATATCTTTCTCGAATGCAACTCGATCGAGATCGCGGAAAAAGAGTTTGAGGAAGTGGAAATCGATGAGAAAGATGAAGACGAGATCAAAAAACTGTCCTGCGACCCGATGATCTACCGGATGGTCACTCATTCGATTGCCCCTACGATCTACGGCAATGAGGATGTCAAGGAGGCGATCACCCTCCAGCTCTTCGGGGGGATTGCAAAGGAGATGCCGGACGGGAGCCACCTCAGGGGCGATATCCATGTGCTCCTTATCGGTGACCCGGGTATCGCAAAAAGCCAGCTGCTGCGGTACATCGTCAAATGCTCGCCTCGTGCGATTTACACGAGTGGCCAGTCGTCGACCTCCGCGGGTCTCACAGCAACTGCGGTTAAGGACGAGTTTGGGGAAGGGCGCTGGACGCTTGAGGCAGGAGCCCTTGTCCTTGCCGATATGGGTATTGCTGCTGTCGATGAAATGGACAAGATGCAGAAGGAAGACAGGTCTGCTCTTCATGAGGCGATGGAGCAGCAGTCTATCAGTGTTGCAAAAGCCGGCATAACCGCGACACTCAAATCCCGGTGCGCCCTTCTTGGCGCAGCGAACCCGAAATACGGGCGTTTCGATATGTACGGGGATATCTCCGACCAGATCAACATGCCCCCCTCGCTCCTTTCGCGTTTCGACCTGATCTTTATCATGACCGACCAGCCGGAGCAGAAACGGGACCTCGCAATTGCCGAGCACATCCTCAAGGCGCACGGAATCGGGGAACTCATCGCCCAACACAAAAAGACTCCCATCCCCGGGGTCACTCAGGAATATATCAACCAGCAGCTCAAGCCGGTCATGCCGGATATCGAACCCTCGCTGTTCCGGAAATATGTTGCGTACTCCAAACGCACCTGTTTTCCGATGCTCTCTGCCGAGGCAAAGGAGGCACTTGTCGGTTACTACCTTAAACTCAGGGGGATCGCAGAGCCCAATAAACCCGTACCGGTGACCGCCCGGCAACTGGAAGCACTCGTCCGGCTTGCAGAGGCCAGCGCCCGGATCCGGCTTTCAAACAAGATCGAGGCAGGTGACGCAGAGCGCGTTATTCATATCGTCGATGCCTGCCTGCGCCAGATTGCCTACGATGCAAAGACCGGGAATTTCGATATCGACAAGGTGGCAACGGGTATCTCAAAGGAGAAGCGCGACATTATCCGGGTGATCAAGGACGCGATCCGGGATATCGGCGGCGAGGGACGGCGTGCCTCCATTGAGCAGGTGATTGAATCAGTGACGTCCAAGGGCTTTGCTCATGACAAAGTGCGGGAAGGGATCGATATGCTCCTCCGGCATGGTGAGGCGATGGAGCCAAAGCAGGGAATTATCCAGTTAATCTGACGAGGCAAAAGGGATGAAACAAGGAAACTGTAACGGGGAGCACAGCGATCGCGAACAGGCTGTTTTTGAGGCCGGGATAAAGCTCGGGGCGCTCTACCACCAGTGGGTCGGGACGCCCATTTCGCAGGAGTCAGCGGGAAGCGTGGAAACGGCCATTGAAAAGGCCGTGATCCTCCAGCCGTTTGTCGAGGAGATTACGGTGAGGCTTGATCGTACCCTGATGAAAAAGAATGTATTTGGTTACAGCGAACTCTCTGGTCTGATGTTTAATGTAGAGATTGTGACCCGCGTGGGATTTTCATACTGCCGGGCCGCACTTTCACCAGAGAATGGCTACCCGCTTATGAGGATCATGGAGTGTCATGAGATCGCGCCTCTTTCCAATAACTGACGATCATATCCATTTCGATCCCGTAAACGGACGCGGGGTCGAAGCGGCAAAGGATTTCCTGCACGCAGGAGGGACACATATTTTCCTTGTGTCGAAACCTTCCTCATCGCTTGGGATCACACCGACATCCGGCGCCGATTATGCAAAGGTCTTTGACGAGACGATCCGGGTTGCAGGAACACTTCGTGAGGCCGGGCTTATCGTTTTTCTTGTCCTCGGTGTGCACCCGGCCGAGATCAGCCGGCTTACCGAACGTATGTCCCTACGAGAGGCGGTCGAAGTGATGAAAGGCGGGCTTGACTGTGCGGCGGGCTATGTCAGGGACGGCCGTGCTGTGGCACTCAAGAGCGGGCGGCCGCATTATGACGTAAGCCCAGAGGTAGTTACGGCCTCAAACGAAGTGCTTTCCCACGCGCTCGAACTCGCGTCAGGATACCGGTGTGCGCTCCAGATCCATGCCGAGAGCGGGCCATGCGCCGATGTCGTTCAGATGGCAGATGCTGTCGGAATGCCGATCGGTCGGGTAGTCAAGCACTATGGTTCACCCGACACGCCGCTTCATCCCTCACTTGTCGCCCGGCACGAAGCGGTGCCGGTCCTTGCGCGTGAGCGCCGGCCGTTTACCATGGAGAGCGATTTCATGGACGAAAACTCGCGGCCCGGTGCCGTGACCGGTCCCAAGTCAGTCCCCCGTATCACAAAGAAACTTCTCGAATCCGGTGTTATCACCGAGGAAGACTGCTGGCGCATCCATGGCGAGACCCCGGAAAAAGTATATGGTGTCAAGATCACGCTGTAACCGGCACCACCCGGGTTTGCGTTATTTCCCTCCCATCTTTTATCAGGTGGCTCGGCAAAACAGCTGAGCAATGTTTCTCAAAATCCACCGGTCGCCCGGAACGGGTGACGTGGTTGCGGTCTGCGACCGCGAACTACTCAATACGACCATAACAAACGGCGACCTCAAGGTAACCGTATCTGAATGTTTCTACGGTACAACCTGCGTGGACGAGGCAGCAGTTACTGAGGCCCTCTGTAAGGGTGACAATCTCAACCTCTTGGGTGAACGTTCTGTCGGAGTAGCGGTAAAACTGGGACTTATTTTGCGGGCGGACTGCATCATGATCGGCAGTGTCCCGCATGTCCAGATCTACAGGTTTTAAATTATGACAATCCAGGACCGGTTCTGCCCGAAATGCGGCAAACTTTCGGAGACTGACGGGCTCTGCATGACCTGCCGGGCGGCAGATACCCCGTGGGCCGAATGCGATACGAGGGTATCAAGCACCCACTGCCCCGGCTGCGGTGCGACAAAACAGGTGAACACGTGGACGGATACGGAACGTGACCAGGCGGCACTTGCACCAGACCTTGCCCGGAGTGCGGTACATTTTCATCCCGATGTGAAGAAGCGCTCAATTGCCGTGGAAGTGCGCGATATCAGTCCCAACCGGTCCCGGGCTTACCTCACCGTCACTGGTATCCTGTACGGGGTTCCCATGGAGAAGACCTGCACGGTCGAATTAATCTGGCATAAGGAGCAGTGCGACCGGTGTAACCGGATTACCGGTAGTTACTATGAGGGGATCGTGCAGGTGCGGGCGGATGAACGTGACTTAAGCCCGTTTGAGCTGCAGTCAGTGGCAGCCCTTGCAACACAGGTCGAGGACTCCCTCATTGCCGGAGGCGAGCGGCTCTCGTTTATCTCCGATATGACCGAGAACCGGGACGGCCTTGACATTACCGTTGGCTCGCAGCATATCGGTCTCTTAATTGTGCAGGGTATAACGGCGCAGTTTGGCGGAAGGTACACGACGCACCCAAAACTTGTCGGGGAGAAAAACGGGAGGCAGCTCTTCCGTATTACCTATCTTGTCCGTCTGCCCCATTACCAGCGACACGATGTGGTCAGACTCGACCGGGTCTATGCAGAGGTTGAGCAGGTAGATTCGCGACATGTGCGAATCTTCGACCTGTCCGAAGGCCGGAGCCGTTCTATCAAAGAGGATGAGATCCTCCGGAAGATCGGCAATGCGCGGAATTCCGGGCCGGCGCTTGTTGCATATATTGCAGGCGGGATGATGGGCATCCTCGACCCGGAGACCGGCGTGACAAAGGAATACCCGAAAAAACCGTGGCAGACGATTGTTGCCGGGGAGAATGTACAGGTGCTCCGCGACGGGGACATCCTTGTCGTGATGAGATAACTTTTTGGAATAGTATGCGGGCAAGGGCAGTCCGGGTGGATCAACTGGCAGCGGTTCGCGATGCCGACTGGGTCGATGCGACCCGGCGTCCATACGTGGAAGGGGAAACCGCATGGGTGCCGGTGAAGGAAGGTTTTTCGTTCGAACGTGAGATTCCCCACCGGCACAAATACGCGGGTCGCGGCTTTTTCATGCTGGGCGATGTGGCGGTTATCCACGGGAGCCGGCCTGCTGATAAGGAGGTAGATGAGATCGTCAGTTTCCGTCACCCGCGCGGCGTTCTCTGGATCGAAGCCCTTACCGATGTGACCCGTACCCCGGAAACGGAATGCCTTTTTGGCAATGCTGGGGAGGTGTGCCACCGGGAAAGCGGGTATACCTACCATCTCGACCCTCAAAAAGTAATGTTTGCGCAGGGGAACCGGGACGAGAAGATGCGGATGGCCCGGCTCGTCCGTGAGGGGCCAAAGGATGCCCGGGTGGCAGATATGTTTGCCGGCATCGGCTATTTCACGGTCCCGATGGCGGGAAGCGGGGCACGGGTTCATGCAATGGAAATTAACCCGGTCGCGTTTGATTATCTCAAATGGAATATAACAGCGAACGGGCTTGGCGAATGGGTCGAAGCGACATGCGGGGACTGTCGCACGATCCTCTCTGGCGACTATGACCGGGTCGTCATGGGGCATTTTGATGCGGTGACGATCCTGCCCTCAGTTTTTTCCCACGTGCATGCGGAAAGCGTTATCCATGTGCACAGCATCGGCGATGCGACTGAAGCAATCCGGAGGTGCGTCAAAGGCGCAGGTTTTTCTTCAACTATCCATGTACATAAGGTTAAGAAATATCGCCCGCACACATGGCATATCGTGCATGACGTGACACTCGCATGACTGTACAGACCCTTGCCGGAAAAG
>Ga0209098_1004893_pt1 | contig 10252 bp, 7 predicted proteins | sample AD_JPNHW1_MetaG_FD_184429 | JGI IMG/M metagenome (GOLD analysis project Ga0209098, IMG submission 184429) | Active sludge microbial communities of municipal wastewater-treating anaerobic digesters from Japan - AD_JPNHW1_MetaG (SPAdes) (version 2) | ecosystem: Engineered > Bioreactor > Anaerobic >... | reverse complement strand
AAAAGAATGTGGTGGTCTCACCGTTGAGTGCCTGGAATACGAAATACTTTTCTTCATTGACATACTGGGCTGATTGCAGAACAAAACAGTCAATGTAATCAACACCTGCGGCTTTGAACGCGTCAAAGGCTTCAACAGCTTCAGCATCCGTTTGAGGATTGATGTCCGGACTTAGGGCAATCTTTATCTGTGCAGGTGTTCCTATCTTGCTCTTGAATCCAACAGGACAGTTAGAAGGAGTGACATTTTTATCAACCTTGTCGGGCAAGCCCGCGTAGTTCCCCTTCTTTATTTCATCTGGTATTTTATGTGTAGGCAGAGCTATAATAGCCAGTCTTGCAAGTGGGGCATCCTTTATCATATAGTCCAAAGTATCGAGCTTTTTAAGAGTGGTAGGAAGTATAGAGATTCCACATGTTCCTGGTGTATACCGCTCACCTGCAGGATCTACACGTGTCTCAATAGCTGAAAGTCCGGCATTGCTGCCACTGATCGGTTTTGCGTCAACAGACTGTCTATATGCTTTGGCTCCATATTTTTTAGCTGTGTATTCTTTGCCGTTGTTTTTAGCATAGATCTGGGCATCCCCTCCAGTTCTATTCTGATAAGCTATCCAGCTTGATCCTTTTGGCATATCCTTTGTGCGCAGTTGAAAGTGGTGATTTTCAGTTGTGTCATTTACCCTAGAAAACCCTTCTTCCTGCATGGATTTCTTAAAGTAGGTCCATCCTGCAGCGGTAGGGAACACTGTTGCGTCTTTTCTATGAATATCAATGTCTGCACCACCCTCATGCCCGCTGGTACCTGGAAGTGCTGCTGTAGAGCCTAGTCTTGACCGAAGCGCAGCTTGCTCATCATAAGTTCTATAGGTCTCACTTATGGATGGTTTCCACTCTCTGTCACCATACCCAGGAAACAGTTGTTCTTTCTTCGCAGGCTCAAGAGCATTTACTCGAGCTACCGCTCTATCCAATGCTTCTTTTGCAGACTTGGCCATCACAAGTCGTGGACAGTTTGCTGATGGGTACTCTCCTGTAAAATCTACAAGTCCGTAGGGATCTCCATTCTCACCACTAAGAAGCTCACGTTTAAGAGATGCTTTTATGAGTAGGTTGGTCGCATCCTGGCTCACTACATTTGTGTTCGTGTAGTAGCCTAGAAGACCGTCTGATTCTGGAGTGCCTTTTTTAGCAACTGCCTTTGTTCCAATAAATACACTGTTAGCCATATTGGCCCTCTTTTACAGGTGTAATCTTTGTAGAATATGATTTAGGGTTGTGGTTGACTTGTATAGCAACTGGATAGTCTCTGTTGTTATCTTTCCATCACCAGTACCAGGTGTCCCTGCAGCATCCGGGTCTACTGCATCTTTAATTATCTCCCCTTTGGCGTCTACGCTTCTAGAACTGGCATTGCCTAGCTGATCGAGTATGTTCTCGGTCATAGTGCTTTTGAATATAGCACGTCCTTTATCTTCAACAGACTTTGATAGTATTTCTCTTCTGAGAGTCTCAGGGGCTTGATTTTGGTTTATTCCAAGGTTTCCTGCAAGTTTGTTTAGCTGTATCTGAGTGGAGGGTTTGGTATCATCAGACAGGTAGGTCTTAACTACCTGGTTTGTATCGAAGTTGCCCTCTGCAAGCTCGTGGGCTGTCATTATATAGCCCCTGAGTAGTTTGCTCTCTTTATCAATGTCAGCGTGCGCGATGTTCTTTGAGGCATCAGCAAACTTCTTGACCTTTACAGCGTCTGCAGTGTTTACAGACACGTCAAAATATTCAGATGCTGCTCCAAAGATAGCCTTTGCTGAGTCGCTCTTTGCAGACTTACTCAGAATACCACTTGCTCTTGCTGACTCGGAGCGAGCAACCTTAATTAGTTTTGCTGCAGAAAGCTTGGCTCTCCCTTGCATTGCATTATTTAACCGAGTAAACTCATCAGATCCACGAAGTTCTTCTGCGGCAAGCATTCTGGTCGCAGGATCACTGTGATTAAGACGTGAAACTGCTGTCCTAATTCTATCAGGAGCATTGTTTTCAAGAAGATATGCATCAAGCTCTGTTGCGCTGAATTTGGACTCTCCTAGGACAACTTCTTTTCCATCCCACATCCGCTTTAAATTTTCTTTTGAGAATAGAGTAGCCATTTTCTCGGCAGCAACAGGAGCAACTTCCCACTTGTAAGTGTCATAAAGAGCTGAGTCTACAATTTCTCTAGTAGACAGTTCTTGTGCCCCATACTGACCAGAAAACATCTTAGCCTTTGCACGATCTGCTGAGTTTACAGTAAGCCCCGGCTTGATACTAAAAGAGGTATTTCCGATTGCAGTAGTATATTCGGCGTTAAGTTTTCCGACCAGTTCTTTATTATTTCCAGCACGCACTGTTGCTGCCGCATGCGCAGCTGACAGTATCTGCATCGCTTTCTTTGCTATTTCAGGGGATGCAAAAGCACCACCTTCTTTACCGCTCAGCATGTCTTGAATAGTTTGGTATACTACAGTGTCTCCCTCAAGATTAGGAATGTATGAAGACAATTTTTCTTCTGCAGCAATTGAACCTGCTGATGTTCCAAACCATCCATCTACACGTTTGGTGGGATCATTGGCTATTTTACGTAATGCTGCACTATAGTACTTGGCAGTAGTTGGGTTCTGAAGATCCATCCCTTCGAGAGCGCCTGCTTCACTGGCTGCTTCATATTCAGCAATTCGGCTGTGTAGATAATTAAGTTTACCTGCTTGTGGTTTCTTGGACCCGGATAGCAGCAAACTCAGTGATGTATCTGTTCCCATCTCTGAAAGAATGTCTTGATCTGTTTTGCCATTCTGAAGGCGATAGACAGCTTCTTTTGCACGTCGAATTCCTTCAGGAGAAGTGTCTCCCTTCCAGTAAGCGTGCCAGTCTGCCATACTATTATCAAAGCTATCATGAAAAGAGCCCTTGCCAGTAAAAAGTGAGTCAAACAGCGTCTTAGTCGCGGCAGGAGCAGCGCTAACTCCAGCTCGAACAGTCTCCCAGGTGCTTAACTGATCTTCTTTAACGTTCTGAATATGTGCAGAGTCTGCAAAGTTCATAGCGTCCTTAGCTTCTTTGTCGCTATAGACGCCAGTCTGCATGTTAGCCCACCACTCTGCTTCCTCCGATGACTTACCTGACCGCATTGCGATTCTGCGATATAGTGAAAAATCATCCAGTTTAGACATCACAGGGTCTGCAGCAAGTGATTGACGCTCCAGGTTAAGAAGCATCTTTGCCTGCATTTCAGGGGTAAATGAGCCTTCTGCCCTTGCACGTCTAAGCTTGTCCAGACCTTGGGCATATGCGTTGGTATAGACCTGCTCACCATTTACATTCGCGCTATACCCCTTTGAGTATCCTGCACGTATCTGTCCTTGCTCGGCTGCAAACTCCGGGGTAATGTTTGAGCTCATGTTCTTATTGAATGCATCCATGTCTATGATAGGCTTACCTGCACTGTCATAGCCTTTTATATAACGCATTGACTCTATCTGGAGCGCCTTTTCACGTTCCAGAATATCCTGAGTGGTAGAGAACATGCTTGCTGTAAGCCCTTCTTTACCGCCATGAACTGCAAGCATATTTTTTGAAATAGCGTTTGTCTTTACAAGAGTATCTACAAAGCCGCCTGCCTTTTGCATCTCGATAGCGCCGAAGGAGGGGGCAAGGCCTTTCTGTGCATATGCAGATGACCCGGTAGCAGACTCAACCATAACTTGATCCAGAGAAACTCCACGCTTCTTGGATATAAAATCTCTATACTTGAGGTTCTGTTCGATATTCGAGATATCAGTAAAGCCCTCATCCTGCATCTGCCGAACGAGCACTGCAACCCGCTCTTTGCTTGCCTTAAGAACTTTGGTAAGCTTCTCCGTGGACTCGACCAGCTTTCCAAACTTGCGCTCGAAATCATCCATGGACTTCGAGTCATCAAAGATCCCCAGATCAGAACCAACATTAAACAGGTTACTTATTTCTTTGAACTTTTCATTGTAAGAAGTCATACCACCAAAGGCGCTGTATTTACCAAAGCCAAATAGGTCGCCTTTCTTAGCACGACCTTCGGCCATGACACTTACCATAGATGCGAATCTCGAACGCTGCCCTTCGGTGAATCCTCCAGACATGCCCATCTCAGAATCAGAACGTCCATACCCTAGTATGCGTGAAGACTTCTCGAACGCATCCTTATCAAGCTGTGCGGAGTTCGAGTACATCTCCGCTGTGCCCATTGCATACTGGATCGCTTTATCCTGTAGATAAAGGGAAGGGAGCATTGGAACGATTGCACCTCCGGCAGCTGCCATGAGCATTCCGCCTGCCTCGGCACCCTTAGCTATGGTTGCAGCATTAAGCACAGTTCTGGGGCTACCTACAAGTTGTGCGAAGGACTTTATCGCCCCACCTAAAGTAATTGATTTTCTGTATGTGGTTGCTGCTTCTGCTCCTATGGCAGCGACCTCTTCTGCTGTTGCGCCTGCCTTGGCTGTTCTAAATGCACCCATAGCGGCTTCACTGGCAGCGAGCTCTTCACGCGCAGCAAACCCAGCACCCCAGCGTTCGAATGCTCCAGCCTTCTCTGCGATATAGGACGTTCCTCGTGGAGAGATAAAGTTTGCAGTTTTCTCTGCGACTGCGAAGCCAACGTTATTGACGGCACTTACCGCTGCACCAGCAGTTCCTCCAAGGACATTTCCGAGTCCTCTGCCTATCATCTGTCCGCCACGTCTAAGGAAACCACCGGTGGTAATAGCCTCAGCAGCACGTCCTCCTGCTGTAATCATTCTTGCGGCATCTGAACCATATTCATAGGATATGGTTGCTTTCTGTGCTTCTGATAGGAGAGTGTTTGCACCTATGGTAGTTCCTGACATTGCATTACCAAGCCAGGTAGATGCCCCAGCTGCATGGCGCATAAAGGGAGCATTTGGAAATCTGGAGTTGAGGGACTGGAGAGGACTGCCCCAAATTGCATAGGACAGCCCTACTCCAGTGATTGTCGATGCGGCTACACCAGTAAGCCCAGAGGTGAACTGTCCAGCCATCATGCTGCGTTCGCGTTCGTATTCTTGTCTTGAGTACCCTGAAGGAAGTTCAGGAAGTGTTCCGAAAGCATTACCAAGAACGGAGTTGGAGAATGTCCATTGATGGGATGGCTCTGCATAGGGCATCCCAACGCCAGACATACTTATCGGATTTCCAAACTGATCCAGGGCCATAGTATTATTCCTTTAAGCCGCCATAGTTACTACGTTTTCTACTCTTTTTACCATTTCGTAGAATAAGTCCCTTTGGCTCTGGCAGCGATGCAGTATCAATCTTAAGCAGCCAACTATCCATGTCTTCAAGCTCTTTAGCCATTGCATCTTCTTTGGCCTTGATGGTGTCTCCCATTTCAGGAATCATCAACTCGATGAACTTGTCGATGTATTTCTGGGCCTTGGTAAAGTCGCCTGCTTGACAGAATGAAGTTGCTATTAGTTTATAGTAATCTGCAAGGTCAGAGTCCAGTTGGGCGCTGACCAAGGCATTCACTATATGCTCAGAATACTTGCTTAGGTCTATTCCGGAGGCCATCAGTCTGAGCTTCCTTTTTACGGAAGGCCTCCTTAGAAGTTTTTTATTGAGTCTGTGTCGCTCAACAGTTTGTCCACCGTAGCCTCGTATCTAGCATACTTATTATAGATCGCAGAGGTCACAGATGACGGGAGCTGGAGAAGAAACTTAGAGCGCTCTTCCTCTGACATCCTGCTGACATCTTCTCCCGAATACTTAAGCAGCACCTTCGATACGACAAAAGATGCGTATTCATGGCTGACACTGTTGTAGGACTTCTTGGGGTCATTCATGAGAGTGAACAGCAGCGCATGAGACTTTGCGAGATCATCGGTGGAAATCAGTCGAATTTTTACCTCGAGTTTTCCGCCTAGTTTGAACGTATAGTCCATTCTTCCAGTCAGATAGAAGGTCTCCAGGTCAACATCTTTGAGGAGTTCCGTCTCTTTTACAGGAGGTCTCGGGGAAACTGATTCGGGGTTAATCTTGTCAGATTCTGGGTTGGCCTTGTCCAGCTCAGGATTTGACTTGTTCAACTCAGGATTTGACTTGTTCAACTCAGGATTTGTAGGCGCAATCTCTGGATCGCCGGGCTTCGCGCCAGTATTAATAGTTCCCGATGGCTGCTCCATCTCAGGTTCAGATTTCATTCGTGAAATAGGGTTCATATACAACCTCCTTGTAGGTTAAGTAGAAGATACCATGTGCACCATCCCATGTCAATAATACGGTATAAGATGATTAATAACTTATCACAGGAGTTAAGTAATGGAAATAAAAGATATCTTCGATTACCTCGACAGGACTCCTGGTCAAAAGGAGATTCCTAACGAAATAAAAACATCAGACATAATCAAGACGTTCTCATTCCTATCACAGTCAAACTCTCGAACATGTAGAAATATTTTGTTTTCAGACGACTCTCTGTTCCAGAATACAATGTCTGCATACAAGTACATATCAAACATGTTCAAGCTTTTTTATGTAACATACACACCCTTTGATATACGCTACATTCCAGTGTTTACGACACTCTATGTTGGAACAACCTTCTCAAAGGGAGTCGTTTCAAATCCAGAAGTGTTGGAAATAAGCAGTTATCATCAAGTGATCCACAAAGAAATGTTCAATATGGCAGTTAAGGTATTGAGAGAACTACCTGCTCAATTCAAAACAGGAGAGCAGGTAAATAAAAGGGCACTGCCTACAATGACTGCTGTAGACATACTTTCAAATTCAGGTGCACTGAGGCTACTCAACACCAATAAACGTTTGAATGTGGCTACGGATGCGTATACGAGCGAGCAGTTCGATCTTTTGCTCAAAAAGGGAAAGCGTGCTTTCTGCCGTGACGTTACTGACTGGATCTTTCCTATATTACCGAAAATGGAGGAATGACTGTGACTGAGTTACCGACAAAATGTTTGAATAGTCTCATGGAAGCCATAGGGCACATAATCAGTCATATTGGAAGCCTGGAGCCAGATGCGATCTTCGACAACCACAAACTGTTTTGGACTTTAGAAGGACTGCTGTCCATAGACACAGACAAGTCCGGGTACTACTTCCACTATGACGGAACAACTTTCAGGTTTCATCCGAACCCATTCAGTGGTATAATGGAATACTCTCGGATAGGACCAAACAAGTCAAAAACGAAAGACAATGATTGCTTGGCACTATACGAAGGGATGGGCGCAATAATTCTGAGGGCGGCCACTTCCAAAAAGGAAGTCCCACGGGTATCACGTCTGGCTGAAATAGCCAAGGCACGGATAGCAGAGGCCGAAGCCTACCAAAAAGAAGGAGCTATTACATGGCTAACCTCCTCGAAAGATGGGGAATAAAACCAGACCTTGACAAAGCATTCTCAATAAGCTTCATCGATAGCTTTGCTGACTGCTCGTACAAAGTGTATCTATCCAGGTTCTTGGGTATAAGAGAAGATAAGGCGGAGATAAACCGCACCTTTGGCTCTGGATGTCATGCAGGAATGGCGGAGATAAATCTCGCCCTCAAGAGAGGCGCCAGCCCCTGCCTGGAGTGTGAACATGAGTGCAAGCTCAACACTCCGAGAAAAGAAGATGCGATTCTTAGGTCTCCAGAGGACTGCAAGGTTCAAACATTAATGAACGATGCATTCCTCAATATCTTCAATACTGATGCTCAAAACACCTTCATCGAAGAGTTTGCTAAAAAAGGCAATCGTGAAAAGGGTTTGGAAGAGGTCAAAGATCTCTTACAGATAGGCCCGAAGATACTCAAGGACGTTATCTTTAAACGTCAACCCTCAGGAACGATTCTCGCAACAGAGACACGACTTGAGGGAATGCTGGACAACCACAAGTTGGTTGGGATTGTTGATTTGATGATGGCAGTCACCAACAAACAAGGTGAAGCACGTTCAATCGTATTCGACTATAAAAGTCGTGGAACAAAGCCAGAGGGAAGTTCCTTCCCTATGAGACAGTTCGCATTATACGTAAAGATGCTTGAAGACAAGGGTTTGCCTGTTAATGGACTTGGGACGATTTATATGATAAAATCGAATCCACCCAAGAAGCCCAAAAAAGGGTCTGCACCATTTCAGCAGAGCATAGCCCATTACATAAATCTCGAAACAAACCGAGCGCTGTATGAGCACGTGATCAAACTTCTGAAGGAGGACATGGAACAAGTAGCGGACAGCATCCAGCACGGTATATTCATCCGTAACAGAAACGGGATGTACTGCGGTTCTTGCGAATTGAAAAAGTACTGTGAAAACGACAAGGCCGTGGAATGTCATATGAACAACAAAAGGAGCTTTAAAGCATGACCACCAAAGAAATAGAGACGGTAGGCACCACTGATATCGCGAACCTCAACACCGAGGCGGCGGAAGCAATGAAGAGACTGTTCGCACAGTCGCTCAAGAAGACCGTGAACGCAAATCAGTTCCCAACGATTGTGATGCAGCATGGGGTCAAGAAACCGAAGTTCGAGATCGGAGATGAGGAGCTTACGGAGTTCCTCGCTGGAATCGCAAACTTCACCACCGGACGGGAATACTACCCATCGGAAGATGTGAAGATCCCTGAATGCACATCCATCGGTGGGACCAATGGGACCCTGTATGGAACGTGTGCCAAATGCGGGTTCCATCAGTGGGGAACTGGAAAGAATGGAAAGGGCCGAGCCTGCAAGGAATACCGCAGACTCCTTCTACAGGTCAAAGACAAAGAAGGTATCCTGGAACTCAAAATCCCTGCGACGTCTCTCGCTGTATTCGACACATTGCAGAAGCAGATCCAGGAAAAAGAGGGAATGCCCCTCCAGAAGTATGTGTACAAATTCAAGCTCGACGTTGGTGAGGCGCAAGGCAGAAAGCCCTGGGCAATCATCAACATCGCAAAAGAATGCGGTATCGAAGCGGCTGGTGAAGAATTCACAGCAAGAATCCTCAACGCAATCGTTGAGTATGAAAAATCATATGCCCCGACTGCACTCGTAGAGAATGCATCCAAACCATCGGAAATGCCAAAGGCTCCGGAACTTATTCCGGCAACTCCTACTGCGGCAGGGGTTGTTGTTGAAGAAGACGACGGTTGTCCTTTTTGATATATTCTCGTTCACATAGGTTCTAAGGTATAAGAAGGGAGTTATCTAGGATTGTTGTTCCTGGATAGCTCCCTCTTTTTACCTACCAAATCAATACAGGAGTTAGGATCATGGCCAAGAAAACGACCATCCCATATACTGACGATAATATCAGTTTATTTCAGTCGAAGTTCTCAACAGGACGCTGGGCTGTTCAAGGCGATCTCAATAAAACCACTGGTGCTACTCAGTATGAGAAGGGCGAAAAGGAACACCTGACTCCCGAGTTGGTTAAGAAGCACCTTGAAAGCGAGATAACACTCGGAAGTTATTGCATCAGCCCTCAGAATGAAAGTATCTTTTTGGTTATCGATTTTGACATTGACACAATAGTTGCCAAGTCGGTGATCACGAAGCCAGGCGATAAAAAAGCCCGTGAGAAATATGCAGAAGCGCTCAGGACAATGCAGGAACAGGTCAAGAAAGTTCTTGCAAATCTGTCTGAGAAGCTTAGCATCAGTCGTAATCAGGTTCTTATAGAAAAGAGTGGTGCTAAAGGGTATCACCTTTGGATGTTCTTTGCACAGCCGACACCGGCGCTCAAAGTATACAAGATGACCAGGGTTATCTCGAGAGAGTTGGAACTTCAGGGATATGAGATCTATCCAATGCAGGCAAGTGCCGATGACCTCAAGGTGGGATCTCTCATAAAGATACCCCTAGGAATCAATAAAAAGACAGGGGACAGGTGTTTGTTCCTTGATGACACTTTCGAAGCGTTCTTGGACCCCTGGAAGGCCCTTAGCGATACCTTGCCAATAACGGAAGAACAACTCAACAACATGATCAAGCTCAGGGACACTGAGGCGGAACGTGTTGAAGAAGATACGATTGAAGATGTAACTACTCTGGGTGGTTCAATAGACAGGATGATTGATAGCTGCGAGGCGCTCAAGATCCTTCAAGAGAAGGCTGAGAAACCTCCTGAGGAGGGCGGGGAGATAAACCTAACGCATGAAGAACGGAAGTTCATCATGTCGGTGTTCAAGAAGTTTGGAAATATTGGAAGGATGCGAATACATCAGTTCCTTAAGAAC